>Ga0182027_10006459_pt1 | contig 17531 bp, 6 predicted proteins | sample 712E1DmetaG_FD_121300 | JGI IMG/M metagenome (GOLD analysis project Ga0182027, IMG submission 121300) | Permafrost microbial communities from Stordalen Mire, Sweden - 712E1D metaG (Illumina Assembly) | ecosystem: Environmental > Terrestrial > Soil > Wetlands > Permafrost | place: Sweden... | reverse complement strand
TCTGCGTCCAACCTCCTTCACCATGGCGGCAACCCCTTCGCCCTCAAATCCAGCCAGTTCAACCCACCCACCCGCCTCATCCCTCCGAGGTAGTTTGGCGATGCGGCTATTCCTCAGTGCTGCATGTCGAAGATAGACTTTGCCAAGCGGGCGGTGTGCTGCTATGTTTTGCACCGCATATTGCTATGGGAACGATGACTTTATCACCGCCGAAACGCCGGTTCCGGCCCGAATTGATGGCGGACAAACAGAGCGAGCACGACGACCGCTGTTTGCGCATCGCCAAGGTCGGGGTGCGCGGGTTGCGCTTCCCCATACAAATCCGCGACAAGGAGCGGATGCTACAGAATACCATCGCCACCATCGGGATGTACGTGGATTTGCCGGAGGAATTCAAAGGCACGCACATGAGCCGGTTCATTGAGGTGCTTAACTCGCACGGCAGCGTTGTGCATGTGGAGAACATCACCGACATTCTGCGCGCGATGCAGGCGAAGCTCAAAAGCGCCGCCGCGCATCTGGAGATGGAATTCCCCTTTTTCCTGGTCAAGACCGCGCCGGTTTCGGGGATGGAAAGCGTGATGGATTACACGGCGCGGTTCGATGCGACGGCGATGGGCGGGGAGATAGATTTTGTGCTGACGGTGCGGGTGGGGGTGACGACGCTTTGCCCGTGCTCCAAGGCCATCAGCCAGCACGGCGCGCACAACCAGCGGGGGTTGGTGACGGTGCAGGTGCGTTCGCGGCGGGCGATTTGGATTGAAGATTTGATCGCGCTGGTGGAAAGCTCGGCCAGTTCGGAGTTGTATTCACTGCTCAAACGGCAGGACGAGAAGGCGGTGACGGAACGGGCCTACGAGAACCCGGTGTTCGTGGAGGATCTGGTCCGCAATGTGGCCCTCAAACTCAACGCGCATCCCAACGTGACGTGGTACAAGGCGGAAGCGGAGAATTTCGAGAGCATCCACAACCATAACGCCTACGCCTGCATTGAAAAAGAATAGGGCCGAAGACGCTGTTGCGGAGGGAGGCGTCGCGCCTGAATTTTTCTGAAGAAAAATGTGGCGTTTTTCGCCCCCTTTGCTAGAGTCACGCGCCCGCTAAAGGCGGAGACGGCGGCAGGACGGCTCCCCCCGCGGCCGGGCGATTGAGACAGGCAGGATCGTGTGAGAAAAAAGAAAAAGACAATGAAGAAAATTCAAAAGCCGGCCAGGGCGAAAAAGGCCCTGACTTCGGCCACCTCCGCCTCCATTTTGGGCACGGGCGCGGCCAAACCCAAAGGCAAGAAAGCCGCCCCGGTGAAGATCAAGGCGGAATGGGTCCGGTACCATCAGCATTTGATGGAATTGCGGGAACGCCTGATGGCGCAAATGAGCGGGCTGGCCAAGGAATCGGCGGAGGAGATGACCAGTTACAGTCTGCACATGGCGGATTCGGGGACGGATAATTTTGACCGCGATTTTGCGTTGAGCCTGCTTTCGTCCGACCAGGACGCGATTTACGAGATTGAAGAGGCGCTCAAACGCATTGAGAAGAAGACTTATGGCATTTGCGAATTGACCGGGAAATCAATTCCCAAGTCCCGGCTCGATGCCATACCGTGGACGCGATTCACGGTGGAGGCGCAAAGCCAGTTGGAACACGAAGGGGCCTTGCGCCAGCGCCGCCTGGGCCAACTGGGCAGCGTGGACAACAGCGGCACCCTTGAGCCGGAAGAAGAAGAAGAGGCCGAAGAAAAACCCGCCAAAGAGAAGGAATAACATGCCCCGCGAAATCATCACCATCGAATGCACCGAAGCGCGCAAGGAGGGCAAATCCCCTTCCCGCTACACGACCACCCGCAACAAGAAACTCAAGACCGAGAAATTGGAGATCAAAAAGTACAATCCCGCCCTGCGCCGCCGCACGGTCCATCGCGAAATCAAATAACCTATGCCACGCAAGACCCATACCGAAAAACCCGGCGCCCGCGGCAGCCGCGGCAAAACCACCTCCCTGGAAGTCCGGACTCCCCGCCCCAAGCCGAAAATTGATTTCACCGTGGACGCGCTGGACTACAAGAACGTCACCCTTCTCAAGCAATTTGTGACCGACCAGGGCCGCATCCTCCCGCGCAAGTACACCGGCCTGCCCGCCCACTATCAGCGGCGGCTCAACCGCTCGATCAAGCGCGCCCGCCAGATGTTGCTGATGAAGTAGATCCCAGGCCCCCGGTCCGGCGCCCGATGATTTTCAACAGTTGGGCGGCGTGTGATTCGAGGGTGCTGCCGGTCCAAACCACGAAATCGGACCGGGCGATTTTTTTTTCGACCGGCCACTGGGCTTGCAGGCGTTGCCGGCTCTCAAGGGCATCCCAGCCGCGCTCTTGCAAACGCCGGGCCTGCTCGGCGGCGGAACAGGCCACGCAGATGGCCGCGTCGAAAAGCGGTTCCGCCTGGGTTTCAAAAAGCAAGGGGATGACGACTGCGCCGCAGGGACGGCCCGCTTCGCGCCATCCGTCCGCCTCGGCTTTCCAGACCGTCCGGATGCGCGGATGGAGGATGGCTTCCAGATCGGAGCGGGCGGAGGCAAGGGCGAAGACTTGCCGGGCCAGTTGCCCCCGGTCCAGACGCCCGTCCGGAAGCAGAACCGCGGGACCGAATCTTTGCCGGATTTCCGCCAGGGCCGGTTGCCCAGGCTCAACGGCCTGGCGGGCAATGTCGTCGCAATCCACGACCGCCACGCCGATTTGGCGGAGCAGATGGCCGGCGGTGGTTTTGCCCATGGCGATTCCGCCGGTGATGCCAAAAAGAATCACTGGGACAAATAGAGGGCGCGATAGAAGCGCGCCGGCGCGTTGGTCACACTGTTGGTGAAAGTGAACTGGCCGGGGCTGACGGCGGCATTGGTGAAAACGCTGGTCCAGGTGGTGAGGTTTGTCGAGACCTGGAGGATGTAGCTCTGGCCGGTCTGGCCTACGAGGGTCAGTATCAGGTTATTGGCAACATTGCTCGCCTCCAGGGAGAATGAATTGGAGGGGTTGACCAGGGTCAGTCCCAGAATCCAGCCGTTGGCGATGCTGCCGCTGTTTCCAAGCGCGTCGTCATAGACATAAAGCGACCAGAGGCCGTTGGGATTGCCGCCATTGAACACACTGAGATTGGTGTTGGAGGGCTGGCCGGAAATGGACGGATAGCTGACCAGCGGCGCGATCAGGGTGGGATGGTTGGGAGAGTTGGTTGCCAAAGCCAAACTGGCGCCTGACAATGAATTGGTGGAGGTGTTATTAAAGGCCAGCGTCAGGTTGGTCACGCTGTAAGGGCCGCCCACATGAGACATGAGCACCGTTTGCTGTCCGGACGGGCTGGTGAGCAGGACGTTGACATCGTGCGGGAAAGTGTGCGTGAAACCCTGCAACGCGACGGTGACCTGTCCAACGACCAAGTTGGTGGCGGATACAGCAATCTGCGACGGATAAGGCGTGGCCGGGCTGGAATTAGGTATGATGATCGCAGACGTGTTGGCGAGGCTCAAGCTGAACGGGGTGGAATTGGTGAATGTGAATGAAACCGTTCCCAGAGGATAGGCATTGGCCTGATTGACATTGTCGGTGAGCGAAACAACCGCCGTAATGGGTGAGCCGAGGACGCCGATATTGGTGAACGAGAAGTTTGCCGTCACTGAAGCCCCGGGACTGATGGCGCCGCAGTTCGTGGCGGCGGTGATGGGAAACACTCCATTGCCGGAGAGCAACGCGGCCGTCATGTTGGTGGCGGGGGCGGCGCCGATATTTTTGAGGGTGACGGCGATGGTGGCGATTTCGATGGGAGAACCCGCCCCGTTGGGCGGCGCGAAGTTCTCGGAAAGCAGCTTGACCCCATTGGCGGCCATGATCGGTTCGGGATAGGTGACGACCAGAGTGTCCGTGGCGGTGTTGTTGTCCGGGTAGGCATCGTGGGAGCCGGTGGAAACCGTCCAAATGTTCGTGAGCGAGCCGGGCGCCGCGGGGGCGCTGGTGGTGAAGAAGACCGTGGCGTTGGAGCCGGGGGCAAGACTGCCGAAGTAGTTGGAGAAAACCATGTTGGTCGAGCCGGTGACAACCTGAGTCAACAGGCCAACAACATTGAACGCCAAATTGGGACCGTTGTTGGTGATGGCGAGGGTGTAGGTGACGTTGCTTCCAATGACCACGCTGTTAAGGCCGGCGCTTGAGGAAATGGCGGCGGCGACATCCGCCTGCAAGACCACCGTGACCAGGGCGCTGGCCGTGTTGTTGTTGGTGTTCGGATCAGTGATCGAGGAACCGACGTTGACCACAGCGCTGACCACCGTGTTGGTCTGGGCGTTGGTGGCGGCAACGGCCAGAAAGCTCAAAGTCAGGTTGGTTTGGGCAGCCAGAGCCAAATTGGTGTAAATCTGCGTCTGGTTTGTCGCTGTCAGGATGGTCTGCGAAGGCGTAACGGCCGGAAAGATGTTGGGAATGAAGCTTAGGCCCGCGCCAAGCACATTCGTCAACGACATAACCGTGGCATTGGTCCAGAGGTTGGTGATCGTGATCGTGTAACTCACATCGCCGCCGGGGGCGACATTCGTGGCGGAAGCAGTGATGGTCACGCCCAGGTCGGTAATCGGGTTGACCGGGGTGATGGTGGTGACGGCGACAGACCAGCCGTTGGAGACGGCCCCGTAATCGCCCGCCTTGTTGTCATAGGCGTACAGATACCACCATCCATTGGGCGAAAGGCCCTCGAAAACGGACAAATTGGTGTTACTGGGCGGGGCAATATCGGTGAGGTTGGTCGGGAAAACCGGCGAATTGTATGCCGCGGGTTGATAGCTTCCGGCCGCCAGCGATCCTGTGGCCGGCACGGGAGTGGGGGCATTCTGGTCGAAGGTAATAGTGACAGGAACGGAGGCCGAAGAATGCAAGGCGGCATAGGACATTAACATCGCGCTTTGCCCGCCCGGCCCCACCAACCAGAGGCTGATGTCACTCGGATAGGTGTGCTCCAGGTTCGACACGGTGACGGTCACACCCGAGACATAGTTGCTGATGCCGGAAACCAGATTGCTCGACGGAAACGGGCCGGCCGGGCCGGCGGCCTGGTTGGTGGCCACGAAATTGGTGGCGGGAATGCTGATGACATTGGTGTTCCAAAAAGTTGAAACCACAGGCATGGCGAACGTGAAGCTGACCGTGCCGAGGCTGGCCTGGCCATCCTGCAATTGGAGCGTGGCGACGACCGTGCCGCCATCGGTCGCGGTGTTCGAGAACAGGAACTGGCCGGACCCAATGCCGCCTCCCGCAGCCAGGGCGCCATAATCGGCCTGGCCGTGGCCGGCGATTGGAATGACCCCGCCGTTGGTCTGAAGAGTGGCAACCAGATTGGTGGTGGGGATGTTGCCAACGCTCTGCAACTGAAATTGCACTCCAACCGTTTCCCCTGGATTCACCGCGCCATTGGGCGGCTGATAAGTTTCCGACGTCAACGTGTCTCCAAAAGGAGTGATGATTTCTGTAGGCCGCATAACCAGGGTGCTGACGGAGAGGAAATTGTTGTTGGTATTCGGATCGCCCGGCTGGCCGAACACGCTAAAGGTGGATACCAGAACATTGGAAGCGACACCCGGGAGCAGAGTCGGCGCCATGACGGTGGTGGTGAGCGTTTGGCTGGTTCCGCCGGGCATGTCATTGGTAAGAATCCATGTCACCACGCCGTTCTGGTCAACCGCCGTGCTTTGGCTGGTGGAAACGAAGGCGGCGGCGGGCGGCAGGGTCTGATTCATAATCACCGAGGTGGCGGTGGCCGGCCCGGCGTTGGTGACGGTGACCACGTAGGCAATACTGGCGCCAGACACGGCCGGGCTGGGCAACACAACCACCGAAACCCCCAAGTCCGCCGCCGGAAGCACGTTGATCGAGACGCTGGCTGAATTGTTGCCCTGGACAGGGTCAGTCTCCGAAGGGTCAAGCCCCGCCGTGCTGGTGAGGGTGCAGGCGCCTAGAGCGGTTGGACTCAGGACCAAGGTTTCCGTCGCGCCGGCGCCTGGAAGCAAATTGCCGATGGAAGCCAGCGTCCCGCCCGCCGAAACGCTGCCTTGCGAGGCACTGCCAGAGACGACGCGAACATTGGCGGGGAGCGCGTTGGTCACGGTCACCCCCAAAGCCTCCGCCGGCCCGTTGTTGGTGACGGTTATCGAAAAGGTCGCCTGGCCGTTCTCAGGCACGGAGACGGGAGTCGCTTTCATGGTCACCGCCAAGTCCGCCATGGGTTTGGTCACCAGGACCGAGGCGGAGGCCTCGTTGTTATCAGGATCGGGGTCCGGCGCGGGAGAGCCGACCACGGCGGTGCTGGTCTGCAGGCCATTCGCGACGGCCTCGGCCGTGACCGTAATGGTGGCATTGCTTTGGATTGGGACCGTGCCGAGGGAAAAAGTGAGAAGGGACCCGGTCTGGGAAACCGTGCCCTGGCTGGGGACCGCGCCCTGATAGACGATGCCCGATGGAAGGGTCATGTTGACCACCGTATTGGAGGCCGGGCTGGGGCCGGCATTGGAAACGGTCAGGGAATAGGTCACCGGGTGGAACGTCGGAGTCGTCACGGGGCTGGCCGACATGGTGATCGAAAGGTCGGCGCCGGGACACTGGCCGCCGCCATCCGGGCATGCCTCCGGGGAAATAAACAGCGACCAACATTGCAGAGAGGTCGCTTCGCCCATGTAATTGTAAGCCCAAAGCTCCCAGACCCCGTTCACGTCGGCGCCGGTCAGCCCGTTGAAGGTTGACAGCGGCTCGAACGGAGTGTAAGTCCCGACCAGGGGCGCGGTGCCGGTCATAATGGACTGCGTGGCGTCATCGGCAAAAGTGGTGCGGCTGACATCCGGCGAGCAACTTAGACCGAAGTTGGCGCCCATGCCTCCGTCGTCCAAAGCAAGAAAGACGTAGTTGTTGTAGTTGGGACTATAGAGCCAAAGCTCCAAATACTCATCTATCGGCGCGGTGAGGTGAACCGAGACTGTGACCTTGCCGATCTTGCTGATGCCGCTGACGGTAATGGGCGAGTCGCCTTCCAGAGTGATGGACACCGGCGTCGAATTGTCAAACCGCACCGGCGCCCCGATCCCCCCGGTGGCAAACTGGAGTATGTTGGTTTGCACGATTTGATCGCATTTCATCACCAATTGCAAAAGGACCGTCGTGCCGCAGACGAAAGTGGGCTGGACGCTGATGGTGTAAGGGGTTTGGTTCTGGGCGGACCCGCCCGGCAGGATATTGGGGAAGGAAGACTTGCCCTGCCCAACCAGAACCCCGGGGGTAAGACTGGTCAGGAAACCCTGCACGTCTGTCGCCGCGACGATGCCCTGGTTTGTCACCAGAACACTCAAATTGTTGCACCCATCCGGGGCAATCGTGCCGGTGCCATTGCCGCCGGACACGATGTTGGTCACCACGGAAAGCAAAGGCACGTTAACGACGGCGGGAACCAGCGCATCAATGAGGGGTTGGCCCGCCGGGGTGCCCCAGCCCGTGCAAAGATCGTAGCCTGGGACGGCAAAGAACTGAGTGGGATCCACGCTGTTGGTATTGTTGCCGTTGGTGATGTCATGGAAAGCCTGGGAGTAAAGCGGCCCTTTCCCAATCGCATAAAGGGCAGGGTTGAGGAATCCCATTTGAGGGCTGGCGGTCAATTGGGCCTTCTCATTGACCAGCGCGCAGAAGGCGGCCCACAACGGCGTAGCGGCGCTCGTCCCGCCAGAGGACACCGATTGTCCCTCATCATACACGACATAAATATTGTCCGCCGTCAGCGCCACATCGGGAATATTGCGAAAATTGGTTGATCCCATGTTGCTGCTCATATTGATGCCTCGTTGCCAAACAGGCAGGGCGTAGTTGGTGCTAATGCCGCCGCCCGAGGCGCCATTGGTCCCCGGGCCCCCGTTGGCCCCAAGCTCGACGTTCCAATTCCAAACCGTTTCCGACACCCACGAACCATCGGGACCCGTCGTGGATAGAGTGGTCCCTCCGACAACTGTGACATTGGGGTCGTCCGCGCGCTCCAGTTGGTTCGTGTTCGACCAATTATAGCTTCCGTTGTCGCCCGAAGCCTGGAAAACAGACTGCCCTTGGGCCGCAAACTGCAAGTAAATGGTATCCCAAGCCGGGTCGTCCCCAATCGCCCAGGAAGAACTGATTTGCTCGGCCAGATCGTCTGTGGCGATCTTGTTTAAGAGGTCGGCGACATATATGCCCAGATCAGGGGCTTCATAGACGTATATGGTCTTGAGTCCGGGCGCCATGGCCGCCGCCAATTCGATGTCCATCGAAACCTCCGCGTCCCCAATCAGGGTGACGGGAGCGCCAATGAAGCCATCCACCAGAACATTGGTCAGCGGAACTTGAGGCAGGTTGGCCAGGGCTTCATAGTTACTGATGTCCGATGGATAATACCCGTCCAATTCAAAAAGCGCCAGCGACTGTCCCCTCCCATCCAGCGTCACCCCAGGAGCATAGGCGTCTCGAAAATCATTCCCAAAATATGTGCCGGCAATGGGTCCGGAACCAAGGGCTGCCTTGATTGTTTGCGCTGGGCCGCCGGGCGGCGGCACCATTTTTATCGCCGGCCGCGGCACTTTATAGTCATCCAAACCGCCCACATGCGTGATGGGGATTTCCGTGTCAATAGACGGCTCGCTGTCCGGGGCGTAAAAACCGCGGGCTTCCGCCGGGTGCTTATAGACCAGGATGTGTACATGCAGGAACTTGTTGATATCCGCCACCGAGAGGTTGACATCCAGCAGGGTTCTGTTGGGATGGGTGCCCGTCACTTTGAGGCCATTGGTGGTGAAGAAGTTCTTGAGCTTGTCATAATCCTCCTGCGAGGGGCCGAATCGCTCCGCGAATTGATCCGGCGTGATGAACTTCCGGTAATTGGGGCTGGCGGGATCGTAAAGTTGCTGAAGGAAGTTGGTTAAATCACCGCCGTGGCGCAGGGGCAGGCTGATGGCCAAATCCAGCCGGTTGGTGGCGGGAAGCTCGCCGGTGGATTGCAAGTTTAGCCGCCGGATCGCCTCCGGCACATGGCCCTTGAGTTGCTGCCCTTCGGCCGCGAGGGCGCGCCGGAAGCCGAACAAAGCAATCACCGCCAGCAGCAGCGCCCAGAACCGGAGACAGCCCGGGCCGCGAAAAAACGAGACGCGCGCAACGGCGGCCGAAGGCGCAACCGGGCGCACAGGCTCAACGGCTCCACTCGGCGCGCCGCTTGCCGGCGGGAAATTCACTCTTTTCATGGTATGGTGGGAAGGGTTGTTCTCTAGGCATTCGGGTGGTCAAGGGTTTGACCGTAAAATGAAGAAATGCAGGGGGCTGTTGGTCGGCACGGTGATGGTGTATTGACCGCCGACGTTGAGGGTCGCGATATTGGTCACCGGAACCCAGACCACCGGCGGAGTCAGGTTCGTCGCGCCCAGCAGCACATAACTGGCGGTGGAGGCAGTCCAAGCGAATGTATTGGTGCGCGCGCCGGGAGCAATGGTGAGCGTGGGCGCCGGATTGATGACTATTTTGAACGAGGCGAAGTTGTTCACCTTGAATGGATCGTAGGTGAAGGCGGATTCCACCTCGGCGGTGTCCAGGACCGGAGACCCGAAGGCGTTGGTGGCCTGCGCGGTCAGGATCAGGGTGGCGGTCGTGTTATTGGTCAAATTGCCGATGCTCCAGATCCTCGTCCCGCCGGAACCAGTGACCGTAGTTCCCGCAGGGGCGTTGGTGCCCGTCACAACGAAGTCCTCCAGCAGGACGTTGGTGACCGTCGTGCCGTAAGCGATGGAGGGGCCGTTATTGGTGACGACGATGGTGATGGTGACGTGATCGCCCGCCGACACCGGGTTGGGGACGATATTGAGGGTCACTCCCAAGTCCGCGCTCGGCGCGCCGACCGTGGTGACGACGTTGGTGGCGTTGTTGACGCTCCCTTCAAGCTGGCCGTCAATGGCGATGAAAGAATTGGTGATCGTTTCCTGGTTGGTCGGCATGACCGTGATGGCAAAGGAGAGGCCGTTGCTGACCGCCAGGGCGCCGACCGCAAAGGTCAGCACTCCGTTGTTGTTGCTAAACGTGCCGCCGGGGAAGTTGTTGGTGAAGTTGTTGGTGATATTATAGGCCAGGCCCGAAGAAGGCAGGATATTAGTGATGACGACGCCGGTGGCGGCGACCGGCCCGAAGTTGGTCAGCGCGACGGTGTAGGTCAAATAATTGCTGGCGGTGGCCGTGGATGGCGACGGCACGACTGTCAGCTCCAAATCCGTGTAGGAAGGAACGGGGTTGCCGATGCTCAAATTCAAGCTCCAGCCGCCGTTGATCGCCCCGTAATCCTGCGCCTTGGTGTCCGCCACGTAAAGCGACCAGGGGCCGTTGGCGGCGGTGCCGGCAAGCACCGAGAGGTTGGTGGCATAGGGCGCGGAGATATTGGCGGGGAAACCCGATGGCATGGCAGGCAGAAAGCCCCAGTTGTTTCCGAGGAATTGGGCATTGCCGGCGTTATCAATGTAGGCCGTTGGCTTGTTAGTGGTGTTAAGGCCGCTGACCAGGGAGTTGCTGGACAGGAAGTTGGAGGCGGAATCGTCCAGAGTCACGCTGAAGTTGGTCACACCCTGCCCGCTTTGACCGCCGACATAATTCCACAGCAGAACATTGGTGGCGGGAGAAACCAGCCACATGACAATATCGCTTGGCAGTTGATGCCACAGATTGCTGATCGTGACAGTGGCGTTGGCCACGTTGCCCACCAGGCCCGATACGGTGATCGTGGATGGATACGGATCGGCCGGGCCGGAGTCCGGGCTGGGGATGTAAATGGCCGCGGGAACGGAAATCTGCCCGGAACCGGAGAACGACGTGGTGGTGGTGCCCAGGGTGAATGAAAACACCACGTATTGCAAATTGCGCGGGCCGTCCTGAAGCTGGAGGGTGACATTGATGACCTGGTTGTTGAGGCCGTTGACTTTGAACGTGAACGGCGCAAACGCGACCGGGCCGCCTTGCGTCAGCGCGCCGTAGGCCTGGGCCTGGACGTTGGGAAGCAGCGTCAGGGCGCTCACGGGGGTCACGGAGCTGTTGGTCTGCAAGGTGGCGACCAGGTTGGTGGTGTTGCCGCCGGCAAGGCATCGCAAAGCCAGGTCCACGGTGACCGTCGAACCGGGCAGAATCAAGCCGTTGTTGCCTCCGGAAACCAACGCGGTGCCAGCCCCAATGACGAAAGACCCGTCAGCCTCCTGGATGGTCAGAACGGAGGGGGTGGTCGAACTGAGGATCGCCCCTCCCTGCGGGTTGCTCAGGCTCAAATAGACCGTGTGGTTGGCGGTGATGATGTGGTCGTCTATGATATTCACCGCAAAGGGCATGGAAGTGACGCCGGGGGCGAAGGTGAGGACGCCATTGGTAGCGTTGTAATTGGTCCCGGCGCGTCCTGTCCCGTCCGCCGTCGCGAATTGGACACTCACGCTGGAACTAGCCACGCCGCTGCGCAGGACGGTGATCAGCGCCGGCCCGTTGCTTTCGCTGACCGAGTAAACCGGGCTGGAGAAGCCGATCGCGGTGATGTTGTTGGTGATGGTGATCACGGCGTTGGAGGGGGCCAGCAGGTAGCAATTGGTGGAGCTGGTGGAAAGCGGATGGGACAAGGCAAAAGTGAACGTCTTGTTGTTCTCCAAAATGTTGGGATTGAGAATGGTGATGGTAACATTGGTGCTGGCCTGCCCGTCCGCAAACGTCAGCACGCCGCTGGCGGCCTGGTAATCAACCGTATTCGAGGCGGTGCCGTCTATGGTGGAATAATTGACCGAGACAACCCCCGTGCTGACGTTGGTCCGGTTGATGGTCACCACCACGCTGCCGCCATTTTGCCCCACGTAGTAGGCGTTGGTGGCCAGCGCAAATCCGGTGACATCGCCAATGATGGTGACCAGCGACGAGCCAGGGCTGGAGACTTGCGTTCCGGCGCTGGCGTTGGTCAGCACCACCTCGAAGGTCTCAGGCGTGTCCACCGTGGTTCGCTGGTAAATGGTGATCGGGACGGTCTGGAGGGTCTGTCCCGGCCCGAACGTCAGGGTGCCGCTGGCCGGGGCGTAATTCACACCGGGAATGGCATAGCCGTTGGTGCCGAAGGCATTGGTCGGTGAGAATGTCGTGTAACCCACCGAGACGGTGCCGTTGGTCGGACCGTTGCGGAAGATGCTGACCGTGACCGTTCCCTGGCCTTCGCCGACGAAATAATCCTGGGCGCCCATCGTAAAGTTTTCGATGTCGTTTTGAATGGTCAGCGTTTCCACACTGGCCCCGCTAATCGTGGTCCCGACCGGGTTGGTCAGGAGCAGATAGACCGTCGTATCCACCGTCACGTTGGTTTGCGGAATGATTGGGACGCCGACGGTGTGCATGGATTCTCCGTCGGAAAAACTGACCAGCTCGTCCACCGGTTGATAGTTCACGCCCGCGATGGCGGTGCCGTTGCTGGTGGAGAACCAGACAGAAATCGGGCCGGTCACGCCGTTGGTGCGAACGAGGGTGATGAGCGCCGTCGCCACCCCCTCGCTCACGGTATAGCTGGGCTGGCCGAAGGTGACGACACCGGAACCGGCATAGGCGGTGGCAATGGTCAGCGTGGCCTCGCTGGGCGCCGCCAGGAAGCCGCCCACCGGATTGCTCAGTTCGAGGTCCACCGTTTGATCGCTCAACATGTTGGTGTTGTTAAGCAACGGAATCAGAAACAGGTTGGTCATCACGCCCGGATAAAAGACAAGCACGTTGGTGGTCGGGACGTAATCCACCCCCGGCGCCGCGCTGCCGTTGGTGCCGGTATAGGCAGTGACCGTCAACGTGCCGTAGGGATCGCCAAGGCGCACGACGGGAATGACCGCGGCGCCCCCGGGGACGTTCTCCGACTGCCGGTAGCTCTGCGCCGAGAAAGAAACCGCCGCGTTGGCATTGGTGATCACCACCTCGGCGCTGGCCTGCAGCCCCAGCGTCGCGCCGGAGGGGTTGGACAACTGAACATTGAAGTACTTGTTGCTGCCCACCGCCCCGTTGTCAATGATCGGCACCAGCACGTTGGTGAATGTCTCGCCAATGGGGAAGCTCACCGTGTTGGTCACGCCGATGTAATCCACGGTGTTGAGCGCCGTGCCGTCCGCCGTGCTGAACCGCGCGCTCACCACCGGGAAGGTGGCGCTCCCGGTCCCGCCACTGCGTTGAATGGTGATGACCGCGTTGCTTTGATCCTCCATCACCCCGAAGACAGCCCCCACAAAATCCAACACCCCGGGGCCGGAAACTCCGCCGCCGTACAGCCGCGTGAAATTGTTCTGCGCATACCCGCCAAAGCTGGTGAACGAACCGCCCACGTTGATTTCGTCATTGGCCTGTATGGCAATGGCATGAACATACCCGTTGGCGCCCGCCCCAAAATTGATCGTCGGATCCACCGTCCCGTCCGGATTGAGCCGCGTCAAGCCATTGCGGGTCACGCCGCTCGCCCTGGTAAATTCGCCGCCCGCCAGTATCCTCACCTGCGAGTCCAGGGCCAGCGTCTCCACAGTGCCGTTGGCCCCCACGCCCAGATTGAAACTGGCGTCCACGCTGCCGTCGGTGTTCAGGCGGGCGATGTGATTCAAGTTAATCCCGTTGACGTTGGTGAACACACCCCCGATGACGATCTGCCCGTCGGGCTGGATGACGATGGCGTGGACCGAACCATCCACACTGGCGCCCGTGTCCGCGTTGAACGTCGGGTCAACCGAGCCGTCCAGGTTCAGACGCACCAAATGGTGAAAAGTGAAATTGTTAAATGAAGTGAAATCGCCGCCCAGGATCACCTTGCCGTCCGCCTGTAGCGCCAGCGCGTGAACGGCCCCATTGGTGCTGGTGACGCCGTTGCCGGGATTAAAATTCGCGTCCACCAGGCCCGCGCTGGTCAGCCGGGCCACTCCGCTCCGGGGCACCCCGTTGAAATTGGCGAAGCTGCCGGCGACAATATAGGCGGGGATGGGCGCCTGGCCGGCGGAGGCCGCGGCCAGCATGGTTTCCACCACCGCGTAAATGGTATTGTCCGCGCCCGATCCGGGGTTGAACGACTCGTCCACCGAGCCGTCCAGATTCAAACGGACAATGTTGTTGCGCGGAACGCCGTCAAAATGCGCGAAGTTGCCAACCGCCATGATGGAGCCATCCGTTTGGTTGGTCGCAGGCGTTTGGCTGAGCACCATTTGCACCACCCCGTCCGACCCTATCATCTGGGCCAGAAATCCGGCGTCCACCGAGCCATCCGGATTGAGCCGCGCCACCTGGTTGTACTGATAATTATTAACGAAGTTGAAAACTCCGCCCGCCAGCAAGTTCCCGTCCGGCTGCATGCCCAACGAGTTGATCGTATTGTTGAAACCGATCCCGGTCTGGAGGGTCGTGTCCACCGAACCGGGAGCGCCGATCACCAACGCGTTGTCCAGGATGGTAATCTGTCCAGTCTTGGGGAACGGGCTTTGATTGGTGATGGCCGGCGGATTGGGGTTGGAAAGCGTCAGGGCGATCACCCGGTTGGCGGCGCTGCTTTCCGCCGGGGTATAGTAGATGGGGACTGTAAAGCTCTGGCTGGTCACGCCGGGGCCGAAGGTCAGCGTACCTCTGGTCTGCCCGTAGTTGGTGCCCGCCAGCGCCGGCTGCAACGGCGGCACCGCGCCGATGCCGTCGGCGGTCGAATAATTGACCGATATGGTTCCAAAGGTTCCGCCGCTGCGCGCCACCGTCACCGTCACCAGGCCGCCGTTTTGCAGGACGTTGATGTTGGTCGGCAGGAAATTGACCTGGCCGTAGGAATTGTTGTCCGCAATGCTCACCACCGCGTTGCTCGGGTAGATCACCACCAGCTTGTTGGTCGGCGCGCCCGATCCGTTGTTGGCCACGATCGCATTGGTCAGGATCACGTTGAAGGTCTTGGTCCCTTCCACCACGTTGTCCTGCAGAGTCGGGATGTTGACCGCTCTGAGCGACGCGTCGCTGTCATTCCACGTCAGCCAGTTGGACACCGGCGTATAGTTGATGCCGGCGACGCCCGTGCCGTCCTGGGTCACGCAGGCCGCCGAAAGGACTCCCAGCGCCCCGCCGGTCCGCTGGACGTACACGGTCGCCGTCGCGCCCTTGGTCACGCTGGAGGCCGGGCCGGTAAAGCTCAAATGGCCCGGCAGAAAATGGTTGTCCACGATGGTGACAATCGCGCTGGTCGGCAGGATGGGCGGCGTGTTGGTGTCAAAGGCCGCGCCGTGGGTCGGACTGGACAAGACCACGTTGAAGAACTTGTTGGGTTGGTAGGTGGAAAAATCCTTGATCACGACCCGGAAACTGGCGCTCATGGCGCCGTCCGCAAAGGTCAGCGTGCCGTTGGTCGGGCTGTAATCCACGTTCGGGATGGCCACCTGGACGCCGGGATCATTGGTCCCGGTTTGTGTCGCATAGTTGACGGTGACCGAGCCGGTGCTGCCGTTGGTGCGCAGGACGGTGACGGTGACGGTTCCCCCGCTCTCCACCACGTTGTAATTGGTGGCGCCGAATCCGAGGAGGCCGGCGCTGAAGTTGTCATCAATAATGACCAGGCTGGCCATGGTGTTGGCCGGCGCCGGATACATCGGGATGTTCTCCCCGCCCAGGCTGAACATGTCCAAAGCGTAGATATACGGCACCAAGAGGCCCGCTTTGAGGTCTTGCGTCGCCGCTTTGTTGTCGAAAATGCTCATCTCGACGTATGTGACGCCGAGGGTCGCAGGGAGCCAACTGCCGTAAGAGCCGTCTTCAAGCCTCCAGCCGTAATCATTTCCCGGCGCATAGTACGTCCCCATCTGCCCGTAGGCCACGGCGCCGCTGCTGATCAAACCAACGTCCTGCCCGCTGGCCGCGCCCGGCCCGGGCGGGAGCAAATTAGTGACCATGGTGAGGCTGACCGGCCCCAGGCTCCCGTTGGTGCGGGCAATGCTGATGTAGGTGGTTGGGGTGAGGTCATCGGCGGTGTAGGTGCTCTGGGTAAAACCAACGTTTCCAGGATAATTGCCCAGCCCGAAATCTCCGGAGTATTTGGGCATTCCGTCGCCGTTGTAGCCCAGGGTGGGAGCGCCCATGACGCGGGCCAGGTTCCAGCGGATCTGCATGGCGTCCCGCGTCCCACCGCCGCCCACCCGCACGAAGCTGCCGCCAATCATCACATTGCCATCGGGTTGCACGGCCATGGCCGAGACGAAATTCGGCGAGTTGTAACTGGCGGGAGGCGGGAGGTCGTTCACGTTGACCGCGGCGGTATTGTAATAATGGTTGGGCAAACCGGCGAATTGATTGAAAGAGGTGTCCAGGAAACTGGTGTCCACCCAGCCGTTGGGCAGCAGGCGCGCATAGCCGATGCGGCGGACCGTCTCCACGCTGCTGAACTGGCCCCCCAGCAGGATCTTCTTGTCGGGCTGGATGGCCACCGCGTACACCGGGCCGTTGACCCCGACGCCCGGCGCGAAGGACGTGTCCACCGAACCATTGAAGTTGAGGCGGGCTATGCAGTTGAGATTGGTCTGGTGGACTTGTGAGAAATTCCCCCCGAGCACGATCTGGTTCCCCGGCGACTGCACCGCCAGGCTGTAAACCGTCCCGTTGACGTCGGCGTTGACGCCCGGATTAAATGTGGTGTCCAGAGCGCCGGTCGGAGTCAAGCGCGCCAAACCGGGCCAATTGGTGCCGTTGACAGTGGTGAAGGCGCCGCCCAGCACCACGTTGGCCAGGGAATCGGCCGCCACCGCCCGGACACTCACTCCGTTAATGTCTTGGTCCGTCCCCGATCCCGGATCAAAGCGGGTATCCAATGATCCCGCCTGCGGTCCGCTGCCAAAAAGCCGCGCGATATGGTTCCGGTTGGTGGAATTATAGGAGGTGAAGTCGCCGCCGATGATCACGTTGCCGGCGGAGTCCACGGCCAGCGCCCAGACCGTGCCATTGGCCCCGCCGCCGGGTCCGGCGCTAAAGCTGGTGTCCAGCGAGCCATCCGTGTTGAGCCGGGCGACGTGATAGGCATAAACGCCGTTGTAAGAAGTAAAATTGCCGCCAATATAGATCTTCCCCGTGTTCGGATCAATCGCCACAGCGGCGACAAAATCATTGGGGCCGGTGCCCGGATTAAAAGTAAAATCCGGCTGACCGTTTGTGGTCGTCCGCACCAGGTAATTGAAGATGGCGGCATCATAAGAGGTGAACGCGCCGCCCACCACCGATTTTCCGTCCGGTTGCATGGCAACCGCCATCACCTGCTGGTTGGCGCCCGGAAGCGTGTTCCCGGGAGGATAGGAACCGAACGGAGCATAATCATAGTAGCCCTCGCCATCCGGATTGAAATTCACGTCCGCCGCCCCGCCGGGCTGCTGCATGGTTTCATTGAAATTCTCATCCCATCGGTTGTTGTTATACTGGACCACCACCGTGGCCGTGCCGATATTGCCGATGACGTCCTTGCCTCCCCCCCCCCCTCCGAGCG
>Ga0182027_10006458_pt1 | contig 17532 bp, 19 predicted proteins | sample 712E1DmetaG_FD_121300 | JGI IMG/M metagenome (GOLD analysis project Ga0182027, IMG submission 121300) | Permafrost microbial communities from Stordalen Mire, Sweden - 712E1D metaG (Illumina Assembly) | ecosystem: Environmental > Terrestrial > Soil > Wetlands > Permafrost | place: Sweden... | reverse complement strand
GTTAGTAGGGCGGATACGTATGAAAAGAGAAAAAAACATCAAGCATCCTCTTTATTATATCTCATGAATATTGCTTATTTAGAATTATTAATTGCATCCTCAAGTCAACTAATATCGAACTTTTTCTAAGACGGGTTATATCGGGTGACCTGATCTGTAATTATTGCCTTATTCTTTTCATTGAAAAGCTGAATCCGACCTTTCGGTTAAAGTTTTGTTAAAGTCCAATTCAGGAAAATCAACTTGGTAATCGCCTTGTTACATTTGCTCTAAATATTGGCATACTATTTTTCAGACCTTTCACTTGTTTATCCTTCGGGATAAGAATTGTTCGTTTTGGCTAATGCTCATTTCCTTATTTAAAATTGAAACATTAAAAGATTTCGTATGAAAAAGATTTTGATTTACGCTTCCCTCCTCACTCTCATGAGTTGGATTAATCAATTTCCTGCATCTTTTGCTCAGGATTCCAGTGAATTGAAGATTGATCCGTTACTGATGATATCTCTCAAAGAATGCCGGAATATTACCGGAATCCTCGGTGATGATTTGTTTCATGGATGGGATTTCAAAAGTACTCCCATTTTGTTTTATCGTCCGAACGTTCAGGAACTTCTAATCAATTATCCTCATCAGCCCAAAGGATTTTCTCTTTATACAGGATTTAATCCTCTGCATGATAAGAAAATATATATCCGGAATGGTGCAACAACCATTGCTTATGACGACCAGAATACATCGATTGAAATAGATAGCATTCCTGTTCTCGTAGTGGCTGATCCGTTTTCCACTTTGCGCAACCAGATGAGAGATATGATGGGAAGACCCAGGGAAGTTACCGATCAATGGCTTACGAAGTGGCAATTCATACCTGATCCATATTTTAAGTTAGAAGTTATACTCCATGAGGCATTCCATGTTTATCAGAACAGGATGGCTCCCGATAAATACGCTGATGAGTCGGTTGTTTCACAATACCCTCTCCTTGATCCTGAAAATAATGCCATGTACGTCCTGGAGGGAAATATTCTGAAGGACGCTATATCAGCGCAACAGCCGGAAACAAGAAGGGAAGCACTTAAAAAGTTTGTTGCTGTCCGCACTTACAGGCAGTCACGTCTTGACAGCAGTTGGGTCGAATATGAAAATTTAAATGAATACCAGGAAGGACTCGCCAAGTATGTGGAATATAAATTTATGCAACTGGGAGAAGGGATCAAACCGATCAAAGAAATGCAGTATTGCCAGGGCTTTAATGGTTATCGTGGTGTTCTTTCAAAGAAATTCCTGGAGGAAATAGATAACATGGTTAATATTGTCGCTGTAAATGATGACCGGTTTGGCAACAAATTCGGCTCTGGTCCGCTTCGGTTCAAACTATATGATCTGGGGGCCTGTGAGGCATTATTACTCGATAGTTTCATGCCAAATTGGAAAGATAAAATCTTTGAACCCCGTGTGTATCTTGATGACTTGTTAAGACAATCTGTACCGTTGACAAAGGAGGAAATGAAGCAATACCTCGATAAAGCGAAAAAGGAGTACAAGTATAATGAAGCCTATCAAAGCAAACATGAATTTGAAAAAGAAGGAAACAGGAAAATAGAAGAAAAAGTCACTTCAATATTAGCGACAGGAAAAACCCTTGTTAAAATATCATATGGTAGTTTGACTCCGACCGTGCGAATTGGACGGTATACCCCTTTTGGAGTCACTCAAATCAGTAAACAATCAGCAATTTATGAAATGGTTCCAATTTTAGTCTATTTTAATAAAGGGTGTAAGATCGATTTCAAACAAGCCATCCCAGTAATCGTGGATCAGGACAAAAAGCAAATTATCTTTTCGGTCGATGCTCCGCCTTCCAGGTTCGTCAGTGATGATCAGAATAAAATGGATTTGGAGGAATTTTCACTGACATCTTCTATGGATATTCATAGTGAAAATAATATAGTTTCAATTCAACTTAAATAACAAAGAGATATGAGGCTTAGCGCAAGACTTAGATGGTAAATGTTCAATTATCTCATTTCCCGAATCGCTCAGCCTTCTAGCAAGGTTGGTGGCGTGGGAAAAGGAATTAACCCTGCTAAGTTCAATCATTCAAACTGTCGGTAATAAATCGCAATACCAGAAGCCCTTTGTTGTTGTATTGGTTGGGAGTTTGTTGGGGTTAACTGCTTTTATTTCAAGTGCTTTAAACACTTTTTCACCCACAGTAAAATCAATTTTCTTCCTGAAAATCGATCCTTCATAACAAAATGTATGATATTCACCATTTTCACCGCAAGGATCAACGTTTACAGGTAATTCTTGAAGAAATACCTGATCTAACCGCCTGCCTAGCCATCCTTTCCCAAGATATTCATCATTGGTACAGCAAACAATCGCTTTAAACTTCTGGTTGATAAAATTTTGGATAAGAGTATGGGTATTCATTTTCCATAAAGGGAATACTGCTTCCATCCCGACCCTGGCTAAATTCTGTTCCCGATACTCTCGCAAATCTTCCAAAAAGATATCTCCAAATATGACATAGCGGATTCCTTCGGATTTACTTTTAACCAGAACAGTTTCCATTTGTTTCTCATACTCTTCATTTGTTCCTTCTTGAACCCAGATTTTCAATAACGGAATGCCTATCGATTCAGCTTGCTGATTCAATAATTCTTCTCGAACTCCATGCATTGAGACCCTTTTGAACGTATCGTTCACCGTGGTCAGCAGATATTTTACATCAAATGATTCTTCCATCAGGACTTTATTCAAGCAATAAGCGGAATCTTTACCACCGCTCCAGCAGAAAATCGCTTCAGCTTTGTTCCAGGAAAAAACGGAGTTCTTGACCACCCTCTGCTAATTTTTATTTACCCAAAAAACTTCTTGACAAACAACAAGATAAGATTATTCGATTACTCCGGAGAAGACTGGCCAAAACAATCATTTTTTCCACTCAAGTCACTGGAAAGCCTCGAAAATCGTCCTCAGGAGATAAAAAGAACCCTCAGCCTAAGGCAGAACGATCAGTTTATTTCTTGAAATCCTCTCATTCATGAAAATATTCATAATATAGGTCCCCGGATTCAAAGACGAAATATCCAGCCTGAATGATGTTTCCCGTTCATGCTTCCTTTCCATCATGACAACCCCTGAAAGGCCGGTTACTGTAATGCCTGTAATTCCCTGCGTGGATGATATGACCACTGATTGACGGGCAGGGTTGGGGTAAACAAGTACTTCCGACCCTGCATTATTCTCACTTATTCCATTGGGATACATAGTCACATGAGGCCTGATCATGCAAACGGACTTCTGGTAACCCTGTCGTTCTGACAGGTGAGACCAGGTAGTTCCGTCATAAAACCATTCCAGGTCCTGGGATGAGTAATGTCCGTCATCATCATAGCCCAGGAAATTCGTTTCTGCAGTCCCGTTGGTCCATTTAACCATGGCGTAAAATGGACCATTGTATGGGATGGAATCGACAATTACCGATGTCCAGTGCCCCGCTATGTTCTCGAAAGAGCCTGAAGACCCGATAATGTCCGTAAGTATGTTAAACACATCTATCCTAAGTGCATGGATCGAGCCGTCTGTATTATTTGTAAAAAACACATCGAAGGACCGGATAAAGCCTGAAGAACTGCCTGGCACCGGGAAATAATTCCCGGTCCAGCTGGCAGAGGTTCCCAGCATTTCAACACCGCTTTCATAACTCCCGTCATCGAAAATGAGTGTTGTGTCCGTCAAAGGTCCTGAAGGGTTCTGTAAGGGAATCCCTGTTTGGCCAGAAATCCTGGATTGAATGACATGGATATCCGTTCGTCTTGAGGCCGGGTCCCTGCCAATAGGGATTAAAATCTGATCAGCTCCCCGACCCATCAGAATCAGCGGCATAACTACGAATATGGCAATGCAAACCATTGGAAGTGTATAATTTCGTATCATAGGAAGAGTTATTTGATTTTTCATCATAATTAAAAAAGCAGACCGCCAATCGTTAGTAATTTTCATAATTTTCCTAATTTATAAAATTAATCTGTGCTAGTGATTTCTTAGGGTTGATTTCAGTGATATAATAAGAAAATGTTAATATTGTTATTTCACTTATGGAGGATTGTATATAAGTCCCCCAAATTTATGATAAATGAAGGAAAGTAAGCATATCCTTCAGGAGCATTAAACTGTCCGGACCTGACTTTACCGTGTTTATTTATCGCAATAACTGCTTTTGCCATAGCCCCCCAGGCAGTTCCAACGTGGATAATATACAGTATTGCCTTTGATTCAGAGTTTGCAAAACCAATGTCTGAATCCTCCTTCCGGTATACCGCCTTTTGAGCAAGGTTGACAAGTTCAGCTAGCATAAGAAAATTAGAAGAACCTCAAGCTTTGCCCGACCGCAGCATAACGCTTATTATTACTTAGTAGTGTTCAACTTTCCGAATGTGTGAATCATGTAAATCATTTCCCTAATAGTGTAATGTTTTAGGCAACTAAAGGATATACATTTGAGCCATTGTGAAAATTCATTCACAATATAAAAAGATTTATAATGAAAAGTAATTCAGAATTACAGACAGACGTTCAAAATGCCATCAAATGGGAACCATTATTGAATGCAGCAGAAATTGGAGTTATTGCAAAAGACGGTGTTGTTTCTCTTACAGGTGTGGTTGACAGCTACTCCAAAAAAATGGAAGCAGAAAATGCTGCCAAAAAAGTTATCGGGGTTAATGCCCTGGTTGAAAAAATTGAAGTGAAATTTCCAAGTTCCTGGACAAAAACCAATACCGAAATTGCTAACGAAGTATTAAGTGCTTTGAAATCAAATTGGTCAGTTCCCAAAGACAAAGTGAAAGTAAAAGTGGAAGATGGTTGGGTTACTTTGGAAGGTGAACTTCCCTGGAACTATCAGAAAGAAGCTGCAAAAAGCGCGGTAAATTACCTTACTGGTGTTAAAGGTGTAACCAACAACATCAAAATCAAATCGGAAAGCCACGATGCAATTGAGCAAAAAGATGTTGAAAGAGCTATTGGCAGAAGTTGGGCAGTGGATGATAACGACATTAGCGTTAAAGTAACTGGAACAACGGTAACACTTTCAGGAACAGTAACTTCTTGGTATCAAAAAGAAGAAGCTGGTCGAATTGCCTGGAATACTCCCGGTATTTGGCATGTACAAAATGATTTGACGGTTGACTATTATTACAATGATTAACAAATTTGTTAAATCATAATTTTCTATATAGTGGAAGAGATAATTCTTCCACTATTTATTTTTTATGTGAAAAACAAAATACGAATTCAAGGGATAATATATCCTATTACGAAGTTATCTTCATCTCTTTGGCAAAACAGTAAGTTAACATTTTGTGGAAAATTTAGATCTCAGCTCTAATAACAAAAATTTCTTGAACAAGAACACTGACCGCGTTCTCTTACAGAATATTGCCAGAAAAGCAATGATCTCAAGAGGATTGGTTCCGGATTTTCCTGATGCTGAAATCTCGGAGCTAAATGAAATATCACTTCCGGCTGCCTGCAACCCTGAAAAAGCCAAAGATATGCGCGATCTGCTATGGTGTTCAGTGGATAATGCTGATTCTCTTGATCTCGATCAATTAACATTTGCAGAATTACTGGAAGGAAATAAGGTGAGAATATTGGTTGCCATCGCGGATGTTGATGCATTGGTGGAGTCAAAATCTAATATCGACCATCACGCAAGTCAAAACACAGCCTCTGTTTATACTGTAGCCAGGATATTTCCAATGCTTCCGGAGAAATTATCAACCAATCTTACATCTCTGTGTCTGGATTCCGACCGCTGTGCAGTTGTTGTTGAAATGGTACTTGGAGATGATGGGAAAGTACAACAATCGGATGTTTATCAAGCCATAGTGCGCAACCATGCAAAACTCCAGTATGCAAGCTTAGCTGTCTGGCTGGAAGGCAACGGCACTATCCCGTCAGAGATTGCCAAGGTCGAAGGATTGGCCGAAAATATTAAACTGCAAGACCAGATGGCTCAAAAAATGAAAGCATTGCGACATGAGCAGGGTGCGTTGGAATTTGAAACGATTGAAGCTATACCGATCTTTGACGGAGATACCTTGAGCGAGATGAAGGTTGAGCAAAACAACAGGGCGAAAGATTTGATTGAAGATTTTATGATCGCAGCAAATGGTACAACAGCCCGATACTTAACAGGGAAAAAATTTCCTTCACTGAGAAGAGTTGTCCGCATTCCTAAACAGTGGAACCGGATCGTAGAACTTGCTTCCGGACATGGATTTTCGCTACCCGTAGAAGCTGACTCCAAATCGCTTTCCGGGTATCTTAAATTTTTCAAGCAAAACGACCCGCTGCATTTCATTGATATGTCAATTAGTGTACTTAAACTTTTAGGGTCGGGTGAATATGTTGTAGATATGCCCGGTATTATTCCACCTGGTCATTTTGGACTGGCAGTAAAAGATTATGCACATTCTACTGCTCCCAACCGCCGCTATCCTGATCTGGTTACACAACGTTTACTCAAGTCTGCCATAGCGGGAAACTCCATCCCATATTCGACAGAGCAAATGGAACAAATTGCGCAACATTGTACCTTAAAAGAGGATGACGTAAAAAAAGTAGAGCGACAGGTTGAAAAGTCGGCGAATGCGATACTCATGAAATCAAAGATTGGCGACAAATTTGAAGCAATTGTCAGTGGTGCATCACCAAAAGGGACATGGATAAGGCTTTTTCATTCTCATGTTGAAGGAAAACTTGTCAAAGGGTTCAATGGACTAAAAGTAGGACAAAAATTAACAGTACTTCTTACTCATATCAATGTGGAATTGGGGTTCATAGATTTTGAAAGGGTACAATGATATAATATTAAAAACAATTAATTATGGCTAAATATTCAAAGAAGGCCCAGGGCAAAATTGAAACAGTAATGCATGAATTTAAACTTGGGGAATTAAAATCCGGCAAGGGTGGCAAAGGTGGAATGGTAAAAAGTCGCAAGCAAGCTATAGCAATTGGTATCAGTGAAGCCCGACAGGAGGGCGACAAAGTTCCAAAGAGAAAAGGTTAATGAAACATTTTCAATACACAGAATGGAAGATTTACGGCATTTGGAGTTCTTTGCTATCAATTCAAAAGAAATTGTTGAAAAGCAGGTAGATTCGTATCGGCAGCAACATTCGTATGCCGGAACTATTATTGGCGTTTCAGCTTTGTTTATTCCATTTTTTCTTAGCAGCCTTATTGGTACTTTTCATGTAATTCAATTTATTTCGGTTATTCCGATAGCTCTTTTTATTTGGGCGATACTATTAGTGCTAAACATTTTTAAAACAAAACCGCTTGATCAGGCTTATAATGTAGAAAAGTACCAGGTATCATTAACAAAAACTTATAAAGAAATACTGCTAAGTGAAATAGAAGCCAACACGCATTCGTATAGCCAAAATAAAAAAATAACCGAAAAAGGTAATAAGCATTATATTACAGCAGTCAGGTTAACCACAATAGCTTTATTGTTTTCAATAGTACTGCTGTTTACAAATCAATTTTTTAAAATCGAAAAAGTACCTACAAAGGTTCAAGTTATAAGTACCAAAACAGCCATTAAGTAAAATTCTATAGTGGATAATCCCTGTCTCCTGTGATAAATAAAATCATTTATAACTTATACAATGAAAAGGCTCGAAAATAAAATCGTATTTATTACGGGCGGAAATTCAGGTATAGGAAAAGCATCAGCGCTGGAGGCTGCAAGAGAAAGTGCAACAATTGTTATAGCTGACCTTGCAACAAAAGATCACTCGGAAACTATGGCAGAAATTATTGCACTGGGAGTTAAATGTATGTTTGTACCTATCGAGGTTTCAGATGTTGAAAGCGTTAAAAAAGCAATTACTGCAACTGTTTCAGAATTCGGGAGACTTGACATTGCATTTAATAACGCAGGGATTGGAGGTACCTATTCGGGTATCCATGATTTGTCGGAAGCAACCTGGGAACGGTTAATTGCTGTTAATCTTACAGGACAGTTTTATTGTGTTAAATACGAGCTGCAACAATTTTTAAAACAAGGTGGTGGTGTAATTGTAAACATGTCATCGCTGGCCGGATTGAAAGCAGAACATGGTTTGGTGCCCTATACGGTTGCCAAACACGGTGTAATGGGAATTACACAAAATATTGCCGTTCAATATGCACATCAGAATATAAGAGCCAATGTTATTTGTCCCTATTATGTTGAAACTCCTTTACTACATGCGGCTCCTGCAGAAGTTCATACTGCCTGGATTGAAGGAACGCCAATGAAGCGACTTTGCACCCCTGAAGAAGTGGCAAAAGCGTTTATCTTTTTAGCATCAAATGATTCAAGCTATTGTAATAGTACGCAGCTTATTTTAGACGTAGGCGTAATGGCTTAAAATATATTGAAGAAACATCTCCAATATTAAAAGCATGGGAAAAAAACTTTTTGTACTGTCGGGGGGTGGTTGTCGTGGATTTGCCCATTTAGGGGCAGTCAAAGCCTTGCAGGAACACGGTACCTATGCTTCTGAAATTTCAGGCACTAGTTCAGGTGCAATTGCCGGGGCATTTTTAGCCAATGGTTTTTCACCTGATGATATTAAAGATATCTTCATTGAAAAACTAAAATTAAACATGCTCTCCTGGAACGGGTTTAAGCTGGGACTGATATCAATGAAAAAAATAAGGATTTTTTTACAAAAAAATTTACGGTACAAAAAATTCGAAGATCTTCCGATCCCCTTTTATGCGACTGCAACCAGTTTTACGGATGGCAGCCAGTACATATTTAGTCGTGGGAATATCATTAATGCAATTATTGCTTCCAGTTCCATTCCCGTTGTGTTTCCGCCTATAGTAATTCATGGTATGCCTTTCGTCGACGGGGGCCTCTCCAATAATTTACCTGTTGAGCCGTTCAGCGATAACAAGAAGGATATCGTTTGTATCCATGTCAATCCAATTAAATCATTTAAACGTGGAGAGAGTGTTTTTAATGTCATGGACAGAGCAATACATTTAAGTTTTCGGGAAAAGGTTAACCGGTCCGCTGATGGTTGTTTTTTATTCATCGAGCCAAAAGAATTAGAGGGATATGGACTTTTCGACATTCACAAGATCCGGGAAATATTTGATATTGGCTATGATTTTACAAAGAAACTGCTACAGCATCCCTGAAAAACCTGTTTCCAAAACCTGTAAACAATAAAGAGAATGAGTATAATATACACTACTAAATTATGTGATCCCCATCATTCTTTCAAATGGCATGTAATGTTGGGAATATAATACATCATTCACACTTTCTGCTGCATTTTGACAATTGAGGCGGGATCCATTTCCAGGGTCAGATCTTTAAGCCCGATATTTTTAAGCTCAATCTCACATGATATCGCAACCTCTTCACTTACCATCATGCCGGCAGTTTCAATAGGTGTATTCCAAACGAGGCCCCAGTCATTCCTGCTTATTTTTCCGGTAATTGTAAAACCAGCTTTTTCATTTCCCCATGGGTCATGGATAATTCCGCCGAATTGTAAGTTTAATTTTATAACTTTCGTAATCCCAAGCATGGTAAGTTCTCCCCATAATTCGTAATTGCCTTCATGATCCGGTTCTCCGATGGTGCTTGAAGTGAATGAAATTTGCTTGTGTTTCTTAACGTCAAAAAAATCTGCGCTTTTCAAATGCTCATCCCGTGTTTCATTGTTCGTAGTAATTGAGGAGGGATCTATCCACAGATCAATTTCAGCCGTGGTAAAATCCTTTGCAACAGTATAGATACTTGCATCAAATTTTTTAAATACTCCTTTTACATGTGCAATCATTAAATGTTTGACATTAAATCCGATTTCACTGTGATCCTGGTCAATGGACCATTTTGTTTTCGTTGTGACTTCTTTGGTTTTCATTTTAGTCGTTTTTTATTTACATTTTTTATTTTCCTAAACCGATCTGATTCATATAGGTCTGGTTATCCCAGAAAAGGTACTCTTCTATCATCACACCATCCTTCCATATCCCGACAGTACACATCGGGAGTGTAAATGATTTGCCGGTTGGCTGAATAAACTTTCCGTTGCCAACAGGCATCGGCTTGGTAAAGGTCCCGGTCATGACACCTGTGACACAGGTCATGTTATTGGATCCGAAACGAATGGGATGCTGCTTGATGCTGGTGTTGGGTGCATATACGAACATGGCTTTCAGATCTGCAATGTGCCGTTCGATCCCAATAGTGTAATGCCCGTCGGGCCAGTTGACTTTAACGTCTTTTGAATGGCTTTCATGAAGACGTGCCCACTCCTGGTTGCTGAAAACTTTGTAATCAAGGGTGTCAAAGGTTATAAGATTTTTAGCAATCATTTCATTGCCTTTGGTCAGGTTAGTGATTTGTTTGCGCAGCGAGTCAATTTTAGATTGGCCTGTGGTATTGTCTTTACCATTACCGGTACAACCTATGAAAGTTGACATCACAATAACAAATGCCAGGACGGTAAAGGATTGGATTACAAAGCTTATTTTTTTCATATTAAGTATTTTCAAAATTATAATACAAAGGTGAGTCCATTTATCATGGGATATGTTACATAAATTCGGCAATATGTTACATCATTCACACATTACCTGATGCTGGGGCACTCATCATATTATATTGTATTTTTGTATTAAAGATTTTAACCAGAATATTATGAAACGAATTTTATCTTTAATCCTGATCATATTGGTTTCAATAAGTGGATTTGCTTTCACTGGATTGATCGTTGTTAAAAGTGGAAAAATTGTTCCGGAGGATTGGCAACATTGGAAGTCAGGAGGTGCACACTTGGATCTCAACCTAACCTCAAACGGATTTCTTGTTAATGTGATAAAGGCAGGGGTCAATGTCCATGATCTCCAGGTGTATTCAAACAATGATCTGCAAATTGAAAAAGACAAGCATTACATCGCCAGGTTTAAAGTCAAATCGAATAAGAACGATATAACATTTATTTCGAGATTAGGATCAGAGTCTGAAGAGCGAAATTATTTTCTTAGAGTTGTAAAGATTGATACAGCAAATAAAGCAGAATTAAAAGCAATTCCATTTGATCAAAAAGGTGACCTTATTAAATTTCTTAAACTTTATTTTGAATTAGGTCAAGTTGATCCAGGTACCACAATAGAGGTGACTGATGCGGAAATTGTTGAGGAGTAAAATCATTTAGGCATACCCAACTTCAAGATCATAAGGTGATGTATATATGCAGCGGGGAGTAAAAATGAAGCTGAACGTCAGGAATTACAAAATAATTAACCTCAATATGTGGCAGTGTATTGGAAGCGGCTTGGTACCTTAAATCAAATATGTTCCGGGAAGAAAGATAATATTCCCAATGGCGGAAGTTAACAGAATCCGGATCATCGGTAAAATATGGAGGCCCTGCGCGGAGGAGGTTAACTGCTAACGTAAAAATAATGATACAGTCATGGTATTTACAAATGAACCCGGTATTCAAATTACTTCGCCCAGATGCTTATAATTGGAGGAAATAATTTTAAATACTTCATCCATGCGCCCGCTTAACATCATTTTCCCCATAAATAATGAATATCCTTTCAACTGGTCAAATTCTAGTTTCGGCGGCATGGCAAGGGCGTACGGATCGGTAAGGATATTGACCAATACAGGGCCTTCGAGATTAAATGCCTTGTCAATTCCCGGTTTCACTTCAGCGGGATCGTGAATGGCGATACCTGGCATTCCCATTGCTTCTGCGATTTTCACGAAGTCAGGATTCAGCATATCAGTCTCCAGGTCTGCAATCCCCGCCACTTCCATTTCCAGTTTCACCATTCCCAGTGAACGGTTGTTGAAAACAATGATCTTCACAGGCAATTTATACTGGACAATGGTCATCAGGTCGCCCAACATCATAGACAATCCTCCGTCACCACAGAAGGCGATCACCTGTGTGCCGGGAGAGGCAAACGAAGCTCCGATTGACTGGGGCATCGCATTTGCCATTGAACCGTGATTGAATGACCCCAGCATTTTACGTTCACCCGTGCCGTCAATATAGCGGGCGGCCCACACACAACACATGCCGGTATCAACCGTGAATATTGCATCTTTGTTTGCCAGATCGTTAATTACGGAGGCAACGAATTCAGGATGAATAGCATCAGGCTTGCCTGGATCCTCTACATAGACATGCAGCTTCTTTTTAACTTCTTTGTAAAACTTTAATTGGTGAGAAAGGAAAGTTTCAGTATTCTTATTTTCCAGCAAAGGAATGAGTGCCTGCAAAGTATCTTTAACATCACCACAAAGACCCAGGTCGAGTCTGGCTCTCCGGCCAAGGTTTTCCGGTTTGATATCAATTTGTACAATTTTATTTTTTACAGGCATGAAAGGAGTGTAAGGAAAATCCGTGCCTAATAACAGGAGCAATTCACATTCATGCATACTATGATAAGCCGAGGGGAAGCCGAGTAAGCCTGTAAGACCCACTTCATATGGATTATCATACTGGATTGCCATCTTTGCTTTATACGAATAAGCCACGGGGGCTTTCAGCTTTCCGGCCAGATCAAGAACTTCCTTATGCGCGTCCGCAGCGCCCAGTCCACAGAAAATAGTGATTTTTGTAAAGGAGTTAAGCAGATCGGCAAATTGCAATAACTCAGAGTCCGATGGTCGTATAACCGGATGGCTTCTGAAAAGCATAGTAGTGGTTTCAGCTTTCACCGCAGTAAGGCTGGTAATATCACCCGGCAACCCTAGAACCGCAACACCTTTGTTTTGCAGAGCATGCTGAAGTGCCGATTGCAACATCCTGGGCAACTGCTCAGGTGTTGCGGCTACCTGGTTATAACAACTGCAATCATCAAAAAGTTTGATTGTGTTAGTCTCCTGAAAATACCCTGTCCCAAATTCCTTTGACGGGATAGTAGAAGCAATGGCTAACACAGAAGCTGATGAACGATGTGCATCATATAGCCCATTGATCAGGTGGACATGACCGGGGCCGCTGCTGCCGGCGCAACATGCCAGGCCATTTAGCTGGGCCTCAGCCCCGGCGGCATATGCAGCAGTCTCTTCGTGCCTGACATGGATCCATTTAATTTTACCGTTACGGTGAACCGCTGCATTTACATGATTCAGACTATCGCCGGTAATTGCATAAATCCTCTTGATTCCAGCCTCAACCAATACTCCGACCAGCTGGTCCGAAACATTTTTTTTCATACTATGAACTTTAGGTAAAATGAAGCTCAGAACCAGGATTTTATTGACACTTTTTCAGAAAATGGTCCACGCAGAAAATTCCTGAACCCCTGGCTGCAATAAGCGTTGTACTCATTTTTTTACTTTTTATTCGTGAAGGTTACATTGTTTTTACCGTTCTGCGTAATTATCCTGAACGAATATTCATAAGTAAAATAACTAAACATCCACTCAATCAGAATTACTACACGGTTCCTGAACCCGATAAGGCGGATAAGATGGATGAACATCCAGAGAAACCAGGCGAAAAATCCTGAGAACTTACCAAACGGCAATTCTGCAAGGGCCTTGTTCCTTCCTATTGTAGCCAGAACTCCCAGGTCAGTATAGGTAAACTTTTTCATCTTGCGCTGAGATGTCAGCCGCTGCAGATTGCCTGCCAGTGTTTTACCTTGTTGCATTGCCGGCATTGCCAGCAATGGATGACCTTTGGGAGTGGAAGGATTGATCATGGCTGCAACATCTCCTATAGCAAAGATGTTATCATACCCTTTTACCTGGTTGAATTCATTTACAAGATACCTGTTATGATTAATCACAGACTCCTCGCTGATTCCCTTAATCAGGGCTCCTTTAACACCTGCAGTCCATATAAATGCTGAAGATCTCAGGACGGTGCCATCGGTTAAAGTAACATTCAAACCGTCGTAGTTGCTGACTTTTGTGTTTAACCATACCTTGACACCCATATGAATAAGGTATTGGTATGCTTTTGCAGAAGATATTTCTGACATCATGGGCAAAATCCGATCGGCAGCTTCGATGAGATGAATATTCATAAGTCCCGGATCCAGTTCAGGGTAGTCGGAAGCCACAATATGCTTTTTAAATTCGGCCAGGGCACCTGCGATCTCAATACCCGTTGCCCCTCCTCCAATGATCACAAAATTCAGGAGGATCTTCTTGTCTTCGGATTGGAGGCGTGTAACGGCCATCTCAAATTCACGCAACAGCAAGCTGCGGATATTCAGTGCATCCATAACGGTCTTTAACGAAAGACTGTTTTTTGCCAATTCCTCATTGTTGAAGAAATTTGCTACGGAACCCGTGGCAATGACCAGGTAATCATAAAGGATGTCACCTATCGGGCTGATAATTTTATTCTGATCCGGATCAATGCCAATAACTTCGGTCATCCGGAACCTGAAGTTTTTCTGTCCTTTAAATATCCTGCGGAAAGGAGCCGTGATAGAAACAGCCGATAAACCGCAGGAAGCCACCTGGTATAACAGCGGCTGAAAAGTGTGATGATTGTTTTTATCAATCAGGATGATGTCAAACGGGGCATTGCGGAGTTTCTTTATCAGTTCAATTCCCCCGAAACCTCCGCCTATGACAACCAGGACAGGCTTCTTATCCTGGCTCATTTCTCCGCGAATTTGACCAGTTCTGAGTTAAACTTATGAGTTTCCTCAAGAAACAAGCTATGTCCGCTATTCTCAAATTCGACGATGGATGAATCCGTGATTCCTGCTTTCATTTGTTCGGCCAGGTCAAAAGAACATATTTTATCTTTCCTGCCATGCATTATTACCGTAGGGATATTTATTTTAGCAAGATCACTTCTGAGGTCTGTATCACGCAAAGCGATCAGGCATTGAGCCGTTGCATGAGAAGAGGCGCTTAAACAGATCCCATTCAGCCAGGCACCTATCCCTTCATTTAAGGAAGTTTCAGCAGCGGAAAATATCTTCGCAAAATTCGATAATAACTTTGGCCGGTCCTTATAGTTCAGGTCTATCAGGTCATCAACAGCAGTGGTTGGAAGATTGTACGGGAAATCTTTGCGTTGTGTCCAGATCGGAGCTGCTGCACCGAACAAAGCCAGCTTGGAAACATGTGTGCTGTTATAAACTGATAAATAATGAATTGCTATGGCTCCTCCCATGGAAAATCCGCCTAATACAGCATTCCTGACATCCAGTTTTTTTAATATCCTGTGAATATCCAATGCATGGACATCATACGTATAGGCTCCGTATGGTTTATCAGATTTGCCGAACCCTCTTAACGTTATGCCAATAACCCGAAAATTTTTATTTATCAGATCGTTGTATTGATATTCATACATTTCATCACTTAAGGGCCAGCCAGGTATTAACACAATAGGCCTGCCTTCGCCCGCATCTGTGATATGAAGGCGCACATTGGGTTCTACTTCAATATATTCGGCTCTGGCCAATTCTCCCGATTGGGAATCCACTTGTTTTTCCATCATTCTGAAATTTAAATTAAAGCCGGTTGCCAACGAAAGAGCTATTCTTTATCAGGCTTCTCACTGATATGAATTTTGGTTTTTAATGTTTTTGTTTTGGACTTTGCCTGCTCTACCTCTTTTAAATTCTCAGCCAGTTCGGTATATTCCTTTGCAAGTTCAGTTATCTCATGTTCTGTTTTCCCTTCAATATTTATCACAGCATTATTTGCGGGCTTGTGTGACGACACAAGTTCATTAACTTTTAAATGAAGTGATGCGGAGAACCTGTTGAATGACTTTTGGATAACAAACAAGCTTAAAAAAGCAACACCGAGAATAATATCTCCTATGCAGTTATGAATATTCTGGGTATAAAACTTTTTATTGCTGAGCCAGAATACAACCGTACACAAAGCAATAATAAAGGTTATGGAGTTTCCGAGTATCGCGATCGCGACGGATGTTATTTTTTCAAAACCCCTTTCCAGGTTCCTGTATATCCTTCTCAAATTGTTTCAGTATAAAGATTTCTGAAAGACTTTTTCATAGAGTGAAAGATTTACTTTGCGAAGAAGTTTTCACATATAACAAAGGTCAATACCTTCTTAATAGGTTTTGTTATACAATTCGTGAAAAAAGTTACATGATTCACACAATTCAGGCATAAGAGGCGGAAAAACAAATTATAGGGCCACCTTGTACTGGTTAAGATGCATGGTATTAGTCAGATAATAGTTCACTTAAGATCGTCAATTAACACCGGCCTTGCATAGTCAGTTTAATCGGCTTGCCCAATATCATTATAGTCAATACATGTTATGTTATATACTTTATATGCTGCAACGCGGAACACCGAATATTTCCTCTGAATTTATAAGCAGATCGACATACTGGGCTCTTTTATATATAAATGGATTGCTGCTGAGATTGTTTTTAGACAGCTTGCCCCGGAATTCATCGATGCTATTGTAGTTTTTTAAATCCATCCATTCCACTAGCTCTTTTTTAATGCTTGAAATTTGTGTTAAACCATTCTTATACAGGGTGCTTACAACCTGAACACAAGACGCCCCGGACAATATCAGCCTGATTACATCTGAACCGGTAAATATTCCGTGACTGCTGCATATATCAGCCTTAATATTCCCAAATAATAAGCCGGCAAATCTCAAAGATCTTCTATAGTCTCCTTCATTACTGAGATTATGCCGATGGATATGCTGTTCAGTGATTATATCAATATCAGGTTGAAAAAATGAATTAAACAGAATGAATGAGCTTACACCGGACTCATCGAGTTTTTTAATAAAATTCAGGATATTCGTGTAGTCAGGACTTAATTTTACACTTAAGGGTGTTGAAATAGTTTTCCTGATCTCTTTCACAATATTTACCTGGTCATCTTCAATTTCTTTGGACTCTTTAGTAAAATCTGATGGAACCTGATAAAAATTCAGTTCAATGCCGGCTACTCCGGTCTCACACAACAACCTGGCATACTTTAGCCAGGTATCCTTGTTAACTGCATTAAGGCTGGCGATCAAGGGAATCGACAAACTCTCCCTGGCTTTTCTTATATCCGATAAATGTTCTTCCCACCCCTCATATTTAATTTTCGGATGAGTCGTAAGCATTTCTGCGTTAATGTCGTTGAATTCTATAAGTTTCTCACCCATTTGAAATCTCTCGAGTTGTATCTGTTCCTCGAAAAGAGATTTATAAACAATGGCTGCGGCTCCCAGCTCTTCGGCCTTTTTAAGCTTATCAAGGTCGTTTGCTAAATTAGAGGCTCCTATAACAATGGGGTTATCAATCTCGATCCCCATGTACTTTGTCTTCAGATTACTCATTGGTGGGGCCTGATTATTTTAAACTCAATGACCTTAATGCATTTTCATACCTGCTGGCAACAACATCCCAGTTTATAACATTCCAGAAGGCATCTATATAATCAGGCCTTTTGTTCTGATATTTCAAATAATAAGCATGTTCCCAAACATCAATAGTAAGCAAGGGTATT
>Ga0182027_10006457_pt1 | contig 17533 bp, 17 predicted proteins | sample 712E1DmetaG_FD_121300 | JGI IMG/M metagenome (GOLD analysis project Ga0182027, IMG submission 121300) | Permafrost microbial communities from Stordalen Mire, Sweden - 712E1D metaG (Illumina Assembly) | ecosystem: Environmental > Terrestrial > Soil > Wetlands > Permafrost | place: Sweden... | reverse complement strand
CCTGCTCGGCGGCCGGGATTCCCACGCCATTATCCTTGACCTCAAATTGCAAAAATCCGCCCTCTTCTTTAATAGCCACGGCAACTTTTCCTTTATCATCAACCGAACTATACATCACGGCGTTGACAATTAAATTCTGCAAAACTTGTTTGACTTTCATCTTATTGATCTTCACCGACGGCAGCGGCTTGTCCGGATAATTATAAGAAAGTTCAACTTTTTTATTGACAGCCAGCTTGCCGATTTCCGCAATGATTTCTTTAACCACATCTTCTAATTGCGCCGGTTCCGGGGTTAGGGCGAATTTTCCTTCATCAATCTTAGCGGCATCCATCAAATCATTGATCAGCTTAATCATTCTTTCGTTGCCTTTATAAGAATCGCTTAATAAATCTTTTTGCGGCTCAGAGATTGGCCCGACATCGCCGCCCAAAACCATTTCCAAGTTTCCCTTAATAATTGTCAGCGGAGTGCGCAATTGATGCGAGGTGATGGAAACAATCTCGGTGCGCATTTTGTCCAGCATCTTTTCATCGGTGATATCTTCGATAACAACCACGGCGCCGATAAAAATCTTGTCCACAATGTCGCGAACCGGCGACATAAAGAGGCGGAAATAGCGGTCATCAATTGTCACTTCCTGCACGTTCAAAGGCTTGCCGCTTTTCACGTAAAAACTCAGGGCTTGAGAAATGTTGACGCTGCCTTTTAATTTTTCCGACAAATCGGAGAAAGTAATGGCTTTATCCGGAGATTTTCCCAAAACTTTTTTTGCCGCCGAATTGGCCAAAATAACATTCAAGCTTAAGTCAACCATGACGACGCCGAGGCGGACGCTCTCGACCAAAGACGATAATTTTCCGTGCTCGGCAGAAAGCTCTTTAACTTTTTCTTCCATCCCTTGCCGCGATTTCAGCAAGTTTTCCGTCATTTGGTTGAAGCTTTTGGCCAGATCACCAATCTCATCGCCGGACTTGATATTGGTCTTGGCTTTTAAATTTCCTCTTCTAACTTCTTCCGCCAAGTTGCGCAATAATTTCAAATCTTTAGTCAGGCGCAAAAATGAAACAAAAGCAAAGGCGACGCCGACCAATAAAATTATGAGAGAAAGCAGAACGCGGGAAAAAATAGTGGAATCAACGGTCGCCCTGGTTGAATTAAGCGAAAAACCAAGCCAGGTCATATAACCGCCCGGACCCGGTGCCACCACCAATTTAATCATTTGACCATTATACACGGTATCGGCGACCACAGTTTGCGTTATGCCGGCATAAGGATTTTGAATTATTTTTCCCGCCTCCGAATCAATGCTGGAAAGATAAATCTCGCCATTAGGATTGACGAATCTGACAAAAACCGTGTCTTTGGTCTTGCCCGCATCCTCAATTAATTGCGATTGAAAAGCAAAGCCGCCGACCGATTGCGCGGCGCCGAAATTTATCGCCAAAAGTTCGGTAAAATCTTTTTTGTTATTGATCAAAGTATTTTCCAAATTGTTCGTTTCCACCTGCACATAGATAGTGGTTTGAACGCCCAAAATCAGAATGATCAGCAACGCGGTGACCAAAATAATCTTGGTTGAGAGAGATTTGAAAAAATTTTTGAAAAAAATATCCATTATTCCTAAATTCTTCGCTGTTTTTGGCGAACAATTCAAAAAACTGTTTTAAAAATATTATTTAAAAGCGTTTTGAATGTTTGCAGAAAAAAAGTAAAGAGAATAATTATTGCAACGACCACTTAATGGTGTATTTGTCGCTTATTTCCGCGGTATAAGTTGTCATATCCTGCGCCAATTTATTGACATCCTGGTTGGCGAAAAATCCGGCGATCAAATTTTCAAACTGAACTTTAAAATCTTCCGGGGCGCCCGAACCATGCACCACGCTCGGATACATATATTTGGCTTTCCAGAAATCGGCAATGGCCGCTTGCTGATACGGATTGTATTTGCTGACATCGGCGTCGGTGCGAGCGGAAATAGAACCTTTTAACGGATTAAAGGTGTCTTGGCCGATTTTAGAGGAAACCAGCTTCAACCAGCGATCGGCGTTGGTCGGATGTTGGATGTTTTTCGGGCGCTCGAAAGTATCAATAACCAGGGCGTACATATCTTGCGTGCCCGGAGGAGCAAAAACGCCGTAGTCAACTCCGTAATTCAATTTGGCAACAGTAAACTCGCCGTTAGCCCAATCGCCCATCAAATTAAAGGCGCTATCTCCTTTAATAACGCGGTCAATCGCGTCGTTCCAAGAAAGGCCAAGATTGTCCGGATTGACATAGGTGATATATTTTTTGTAAACCTGAATGGCATCAAGCAATTTGGGGTCGGTCGGATCCGTCACCTTGCCATTCACCCAATTCTGATAAAAATCAATGCCTTCGCCGGCAAAAATTTGTTCCAAAACCTGCGCGGCTGTCCAAGTGTCGCCCAGCTGAATCGGATATTGCATGCCCGCGGCTTTTAATTTATCGCAAGCGGCAAAGAAAGCGTCCCACGTGGTTAAGGTTAACGGATCAATCTTATTTTTATCTAAAGCGGCTTTGTTATACCAAATCAAATTGGCGCGATGGATATCCACCGGCACGGAATAATAGTGGCCGCCGAACTTGGTCATATCTTGCACAACTTTCGGAATTACTGCTTCCAAATTTTGCGATTGCCAGATGTCATCGATCGGGTTTAACAAATTAGCATCATAATAAGGCACTCCTTCATAACCGGCATGCATTTGGAAAGAATCCGGCGGATTTCCCGAGGTTACTAATGGTTTGATAACGGACAAAAATGAATAACCGGCACCGCCAACCACCGAGGTCGGCAAAACGGCCGTGTCCGTATACTGTTTTGTGAACAAAGCAACTAAAGAATTCAAGGCTGCCGATTCTCCCGGTGAAGTCCACCACTCGTAAATGGTAAGCGCGTTAATTTCTTCTTTCGGCGGAATTACAGCTACCACCGGTTTTTTCGGGGCCATCGCCATCAGATAATAGGCGATAGCGGCGCCGACGAGGATCACGACGACAATCGCCAATGATACCCAAAGAATCTTTTTGTTGGTCATTTTTGTTTAATTAATTAATTAATTAAAAAATGCCGCCAAAAGCGGGCAAATTATTTTTTTTGTGCTAAAACAATATTAATCTTTTCAAGTAATTCGCTCAAAGACAAATTAGCCTTTACCCAATAACCCTGGGCGCCCAGTTCTTTGCATTTTTCCACATCTTCCTCGCGGTCGCCAAGATTGGTCAGCATCACCACCGGAATATCCTTGAATTTCTCATCGGATCTGATATTTTTTAGAGTTTCCAAGCCGTTCATTATCGGCATCATAATATCCAGTAAGACAATATCCGGCTGCTCTTTTTCCAGAGCCTTCAATCCTTCCGCGCCATTCCCCGCCGAAGTGAGCTTAAATCCCTCCATGGTTAATTTTGTCGTATACATTTTGACGACCATCACGTCATCTTCAATTAATAATATTTTTGCCGGGTTAGACATAGTAATTCAAAAAAGTTTATAATCTTGCGCCGCTCTTGAAGAACAACAAACGGGCTAATCCAAGGGCATACCGCCCAAATTGTGGATATCTTTATTATAACACAAAACTATAAACATAGTAATAGTGAAAAACCGATTACCGTGACCCGGGAAAACCTTGCTATTGGCAAATATTGTTTGCGCTGCAAACATTGGGAACAAAGCAGGAGCGCGATGGACAACATGGTGCGCCCTGATAGCCGCAGGAAACGCGCTCGATAAAATCTTGCGTGGCAATAATATAGCCGTTGACATAGGCCACGCCAATGCCGCCCTCATTGAAGGCGCTTTGCAAAATATTGGCGCGATGGCCCGGGCTGTTCATCCAGCCCGTGACGATGTCAGAGGATATTTCATCGTTGCTAAGATATGATACGCTGGAAACGGTGACCGGATTTTCGGCGGCCATAATTAATTTTCTGCGCGCAATTTCCGTGACGATTAAATTTAATTTGTCCTGCACGCTGATATTTGATTCCAATTGAGCTTTTAGAGCATCGTTGGCGGCGTTCACGGCTGGCACGCACGCATCCACGTCTACTTGCGCGGCGTCCGGCGAGGCGGTATAAAAATAAATTTGTTTGCCGCCCTGCATCGCGATATTTTCGCCGGAATTGGAAAAATAATTTATGCCGCTGGAAGCCAGCCGCGAATCTTGATAAAGTCCGCCGGTCAAACTTTCGTGATGAATCAAAAAATAATCGCAAATTTTGTTGAGTGAGGTGAGGTCTTGATTTTCCGCCGCCAGCTCCTGGCTGTGCGCGCGCGCCACGGCGGCCACGTCCGAATTCCAAATCAGCGCCGGCAAACCATTACTGACGCGCTGAACATTAACTAAGTCGTTTATTTTTTGCTCCAAGTAATTTAAGTCGTAAGGAATATCGGCCACTTTCGGTTGAACGACAGCTGGCGGAATTTTCACTGCCGGCGCCGGAACCGCGCTGATAATTTTTGCCAAATTGGCATTGGAAATTCCCAAGCCGAATTTTTTTATCAGGCTTAAAATATTCGCCGTAGAATCCAGCGCGTATTTTTTGCCGTCCAGCGGATTAACATACCAAGCTTGTCCCCTGCCTTGCACTTGCAATAAAATTTTTCCTTTGACGCGCGCGACAAAATTTTTATCGCCGACGTCTTTTGAACCGGCCAACGGAATTTTCGCCAAATCTTCATTGCTCACGCCAACGCCGACCAAGCTGAAAATATTATACGGCGTGGTTATCGGATAGCGTTTTAAATTTACCGGATCAACATACCAAGCGCCGCCGTTTCCTTGAACCGCTAAAATTATTCTACCCGAAAGCCGAACCGCCAGCGGATTGCTAACCGCCGCCTGCGCGGGCAGAACCTGCGCCAAGAAAAATATCGCAAGAAAAATAGCTATTATTTTTTTAATCATAAATGATTGGATTACTGCTATATTGTATCACAAATACAAAAAAACAGGCGAAAGCCTGTAGTTTAATGCTGAGCACCTCGAGTTAGAACCGTTGTCGGTCAAGTCCTGTAAAGCTTTTATTAATATTATTATTTTACCACATCGACGCTCTCTGAGCACTATTGAAAAGTGACAAAAGTGACACGAAACCACCTTGTAAGGTAACACTATGCTGTAACTTTAGCACTTGGCGCTTTTATAATGTTTTCAGCTTCTTTTATAGCTTTAACTATGGATTCCCTAAATTCCTTTGGAATATTTCCTATATGTTGATTTACGATTAGCAGGGCCTTGTTACTCATCAAAAGCACATTCATCATTGCTGCTACATACTCCCCCAAATCATCCTGTTCCGCCATTTTTATAGCTAAAAATTTACCGTGAGTCGATTCTGCTAAAACTTGAAAGTGAAAATACCAACGATCAGCGCCATTCATCTTGCTGTCCGAGGTGAGTTTTTTTATCGACGGAAACGGTTCTATGTTGGGATTTACATGATCAATATCTGGATAAGTTCCCGTCTTCGCAAATTGATTATAATATTTTATATATTCATCAGTATTTCTACCCATGACTTTGTCACGGTCATAATACCTCTTACAACTTCTCAATATTTCTTTAATGGCAATCTTATCTTGTTCTTCTTTATTCTGTCTGACATAAAACTCTAATCGTAAAACAGTTTCCATCAAAAGCCTAGCGGGAAAACAGCAAAATCTTCTATTCTTGCCCTTACCCAAAGAACAAGCAAATTCGACGTGATCCCAAAAATTTTTTACTGTGCTGAAAAAATATATAAATCCAGTATTTTTGGCAATCCCCTTGCTATTGTTAATTTTCTCTAAAAGTTCTAATTGTTCGCTGGACGCTTTCAATATAACTGACATTGCCCGGTCAATCCTATTCTTTTTTCGGCGAGGTTCAAGGTTCATCCATAAATCGCTAAATTCTCGAGCAGTAGCATTTCTATCTTTTTTAATCTCATCCATATTATAAACTTTAAAAACTAAAAATCCCTAATCTTTTACATACTGAGAAATGAAGCGCCGCTTTGCCGCCTCTAACATTTCATCATTAGTTAAAATTTTATCATAATTATAAATCCGGCCTCCTGCACCGAACGTTTCTAGATATTGTTTAAGATAAATCTTGGGATTAAATAATAAAAAATCGCCTTCCCTCTTCCAGCCTTCTGGCATGTTAAAGTCGTAGCTAAAATTATGACCCGCGACATTCAGCCAGCGGTGAGCGAGAACATTTCGCCATTCATGGATTTCAGATGAAACTTCGGAAAATTTCGTATCAGATGAATCTCCATCAATAAAATTTTGAAGAAACAACTTATAGCCGTTTTCTCCCCGTTCATTAAACAAACCATGAGCGATTGTTAACGCAATAGAATGAGTTCCCAATATCATTAATGCCGTTTGATAATTAGAAGAATTATCAAAGACTGTCCGAAGTTCGTTAACAAAATAATTAGCCATGGAGTTCAAAAGCGTTTCTATAATTTCAACTGGAGGATTGTCATTAAATCTCTTGAATCGTTTTTCTTTGGTTTCACCCAAATATGCGTTATTTATCATATAGGTATCAAATTAAAACATTGTTATAACAAAAAGCTCTTTACTATCAAAAATATATTTTAAACCAACCAATGTTTTAAATTTATCATTAAACTCTATCATTGTGCTAAAAAGACAAGAACTATCTTTATCGCAAAAACGTAAATTAAAAATATAATTATTGCCAACACCGTCTTTAATCTTTCTCTCCAACTCTTCTATCGTTGAATTAAAAAATCCCAGCTGTTTAATTATGCCCTCCTTACTGCTTTTTAAATATCTTAACTTTTCGTCATTGAGCTTAACCGAAAAAATATTGATATCTGAAATATTTTCAGTTAACGAGCAAATAGAATATTTTACATCTCCAGTTTCATCTTCAGTGACCGTGCTTTCAATTTTATATGACAGAAACATATCGAACAAATAAGATCTTATACTCCTGATTTTAAACCCGTATTTTTCAAAATTAAGCCCGGCACGATTTTCGTTTACATCATCGTTAGCATCTTCTGGGTGGCCCATAATAACAAAATCTTTATATTTAACAAAACAACTGCCAATGGTATGTGAAATAAAGTCTTTAAATAATGAATTAAAAGTTACATCAATAAAACCTACATAAGCCTTAAACGTTGATATTCCGGATATTAATTTTTCGGCAAAAGCCCGTGTTACGTTATTAACATAAACTATGCAATAATCTCTTTTCACTGGATTGGGCAATCCAAGCTCGTCAAATAATATTTTTTGTGACGTGTCAAAAGTATCCAAATAATCACCGGCTAAAAAACTTTGCACACTATTCTTGTCAAGTAATGGCAATAGTTGATCAAAAATTACTCCGCCATAAAAGTTGTCAGAAATTTTTTGCCTCTCAAATACCAAAACTAACTCTTTTTTCTTCCTTAGTGGAATTAATGCTTGCTTTAAATCCTCATAAATAATGCCCTTCTTTTTTAGAATGCTTTTAGTTTCATTAAATGAGTGCAGAATTTGTTTCTTTATTTCTGCATAACTGACCCCACAATGATCATGTAGTAAGTCTAATATTATATTATCTCGCGCATTAAGCGTATAAATCAGTAGCTCATCACTCATGGCGTTTCTTATTATTTTTTAATATTTCAATTTTTGAAATCAACGACTTGTTTAAAATGATAACTTTTTCTCCGGTGTTTACTCTTACATTATCGTCATTAACTTTTAAAATTCTACAATTTTCGAGCTCCTTCTCGTCTTTATCGATAAATTTAATATTGGCCATTACTATATTAACTTTTTTCAACGATGAAAACATCGCAAAACCCGTAAGGTGAAAAAATAAATATGTGACAGCGCCGGCAAGATGATAATAAGCATGCCATTTGTAAAAATAAGTCAGCATGATTATTATAAAAAAGGTTATGCCCGGCAGAATTAGGTAATTCAGGAAGATTATCCAGTCTCCTTCGGTTAATTTCAAATCGCTGCTAAACGCCTTCTTTAAAAGTAATCCGATATTTCCGTCGTCAAATTCGTTGCTGAGGAAAAACTTTTTTGCCTTAGCGTTTACTAAATTTAAAACTACTATTGAAATAATGCTTACAATAAAAAGCCATGTATCAGCCTTTATGTTCTTGGAGTACGCGATAAGAATTAATATTATTGGCGAAACTATAAAATTAACAAAAAACATTATCCCGCCGAGTTCTTCGTGCCAAGACCTGCTATCAGTAATGGGAACTTGATCCGCAATAACTTTTCCAAAATATCTAACTAAAAAAACAATAATTGAAATGATTACTGCTATTGGAATTAAAGTTAAAAGATATTGCCAATTAAACATAGATATTTATTATTGGGGGATTTTTTTCCAAAGATTCCAATACGGATCATCTGAATCATCAATGTTGGGAGTTGGTAGGTTGAATTCTCTACGGTTATAAATCTCATTCTGAATTGCCCAAGCATCTGACCAAATTTCATGGTCGTTAATAGCCTCTTCTATCCCGAGTCGAGGTTTGTGCCTTAATTTAAACTCACCCAAAGGGGTTGTTACTATAAAATCATTAAGCCATAGCGCCTCTTTAGAAACTAATAAATTGTTTGTAGAGGAATCCATAATGCCGGGCATATCAAAAAGCGTTATTTTCAACTTAACACCTAACATGGAGAGAAAGTATTCAATTTTGGCGCAATACTGATTTAGTAATTCTTGGCTTGGTTTATTTATATATTTTATATCCATAAATATTTATTAATTATTTATAAAAAATGATTCAATATTTTTTTCTTATTTCCACCGCCTCATTTGTCCAAACTCGAATATTATCAGCTATATATTTATAAACTTGTTTACTGTCCCAATAGGGCGGATTATATGACTTAACAATTGAATCTAGCGATACGCCATTTAAATTAAATTCGGCAAAAGGATTGATTCCCTGCCTAGCAGTGCTTTGACCTTGATTTTTTAAATTATGGACATATATTCCCACAACACCCATTTTTAATTCCCAGGCTTTTGTAATTTCATATTTAATCCATTTCCTGCCAGCCGTTTCCGATCCGATAAGTAAAACGAGACAACTACGACCTTTCATCTGATTATTTATCCAATTTTCAATAGCCCTCTCTCCGCTCTTTGTTACGGTTTCCCAGTCGTTATCAGTAGCAGGTCTATTCCCCTCTACTACGCCAATATTTCTAACCTGCGAAGCACGCCAGTGATCGTTGTAATAATGAAAGCTATAAAAAACTTGGCGTTTTAGCAACAACGGACTCGCTAGCAAGCCGCCATTAGAGCTGTTTTGAGAGAAAAGCATAGGTAGTAAATAATTGTATTAATAATAATGAGCCATAAAAAATAAAAGTTGTCTTAGAAAATATCGCCCGAAGCCAGTCACAAGGTTTTTTATGGGTTGATATATTCATTGAGAAGCTAACCTCATCTTCGCTATCTAGACTAACTTTCTCATACAATTTAATGAATAATCTTTCATGAGATAAATAATATCCGTCAAGAAACCAAAAAATAATGGTAACGAGTAAGGCAAAAATTAAATATAAATAATTGATATTTTTTAGGATAAGCGCAAACAAGCCACCACTGACAGTAATTGACCAACCTTTTAACAAAAAAGAGTTGTTAGCCATTCTATTAATAGTATTTTGGATAAATTCTAAATGCTTAATTTTTTTCTCCATTTTATTTTTTTCTGCGGTTATATGGTGCTTGATTTGTCGGTTTCAAGCTAACGCCAAGGGCTGAGGCTTTACTCTGAACACCAGCGACAGGACGGCCTAATTTTAGGCCGATTACACGAGTTGGAGCGTCTTGTTTAGCAAGGACTTTTAATTGTTTCACTTCTGTCGGAGTCCATTGCTTGCCGGCATTGCGAATGTATTTTGGAGGCATACATTTAAAATTATTTTTTAAATACCTTTATCGCTACGCCATTAACGGCATAGCCGATAGAGTCTAAATCTTTTTTGTGAAGGACAATAGGCGGAATGTCGAGAGTGGATTCTGATACGAGCCGAACCTCATCCCCTGTTTCATAAAACTTTTTAAAGTTGGCAGCGTCGTCAATTACAGACAACACGTAGTCGCCCTGCTGAGGTGTCTTAGTGCAATCAACGATGACATAGTCACCACTTTCGACGCGCGCGCCCCCGATTTTGGCTTTGTTCAAGGATTCACCGACCGCTCGAATCGCCATTAAGCTATTCTGATCGGCTTTAGGCAAAAATTCTTTTGATACGCTTAAATACCCCTCAATATTTTCATGAGCGAGCTGCGTCGCTGGGCCGCAATTGGCTGCGCCGACGATTGGAATGCGCAAAAGCTTGTCGATAACGAACGATCCGCTCTTGGCAACCTCGCTCTTTTTATTAGTTTTATTAAAATAGAGCAAGCCCTTTTTCTTAAGCTGATCCATGTGATACTGAACCTTAAAAACATGGTCGATATGAAGTTCGGTAGCTATTTCCATTGGAGTCATCCTTGAAACATCCTTCTTTAAGGCGAGCTGAAGAATTTTTTGCTGATTTTCGTTCATTTTTTTCATAAGTTGGATTTTACGTGTCTGTTTATAATCTAAGATCATTTTAGCACGGCCTTCCCGACAAGTCAAATGTTTTTTGTGTGATTTGCGTAATTTGTGCAACATAATATGCTTATTCTAATCAACATCGACATAACCCGAAAAATAAATAGTACCATTGTCACTTGACGAGGAATCGGAAAAACGCGAACTATTAGGATATTTAAAAAGCAAAATAATATTAAAGGACAAAATAATTTATATACAATAAACAGTAAATAAAAAATGGGGCTAAATAAATTAAGCTCCATTTTTTTATTTGCCAATACTTAGCTGATCGGTTCTTTTTTTAAACTCTTTAACTATTTGTGGCCCATTAATTTCTTTCCTAAAAAAGAAACATTTATTTTTATTTTCTTCTGGCACTACATAATCTATAAGACTTGTGCCGTCCGGCGTTCCACAATGAACCTGATGCACAAAATCCTTACTATGATCATTCTTATTGAAATCACAATAATAAAGCAGCTCATCTGTACCCAAACAAAATGTATGCGAATCACCATGACCAAAAAAATAAACCTCTTTAACGCCCTTGTTCGACATAATATCATGAACATCTTTTATGCTAGCGTTTGGATAAAAAGAAAATTCATTTCCCATTTTTTCTAAATATTCAACCATTGATTTTATTTCATACAGAAAAAAATTCGGCCTCGTCCAAGCGCGGAATCTTAACCAATTTGAATGTCCCAATACGATGACAGTATGTAGGGGACTGTTTTTAGAAAAATTTTTAAAATACCTTCTTAGCTGAAAATTATTTATCAAATAAACCAAGGTTACTAGTGGAAAGATAAAATTGTAGATTAGTTGTTTTCCGAAAGACAAAAGGCTAATGATAAAAACAAAAAATAAATGTACTATCAATACGCCCATTAAGGCAACCAGCAAACCCTTGCTTAAAAATAAACAAAAAATAACGGCCAAGGAAACAATGTACGTTATATAAAATACGACCTTATATTCAGTTTTTAAGAAAATTTTCTTAAATTTTGCAGTCATTTTTTAATGCCAGTTGCTTATCATTTAAGCTTCTCTTGCTCAACTTCTTTCAATGTCTTCCCCTCTTTTGTCACCCATTTAACCCAACCGCTTGTAGAATTTCCACATACTATATCAGAGGCTGCACTAGGACTATTAAATATATAATCTTTTTGGAATTTAAATATGTCCTCGGATACTTTTATTATGTGTTCACTTTTCAAAAGAGTATCCTTGATTCTAAGATTTCTATCTTTAACAGCCTTGCTTGCGTTGATTGTCATTGTTGAATCTTTATAAACAATAAAACCATCGCTCAATAAACTACCCGTGGCCTCGGCTCCTTTCGCCTTACAATAAAAAATCTGTTGCTCACCAACTTTTTCAAGAGAAGGTTTTAATAAAAATGAATACCCTATACTCGACAACAGCACAATTAAATTTTCCAAAAATTCCTCCATTTCCGCGACACTGTGTTCTGGCAAGTTTGGCTCTGAGCTTTGAACCGTATTTTGTAAAATACAGCGGGAGTTATCTTGCGCTATTTTCAAACACCGACTTTCCAGATATCTAATATGCGCCTTTGTTAAGCTATTATCCTTTGTAACAAAGCCGATTGCAATTTGCCAAAAATCCTTACTGCTATCGTGGCTAGCCAACCTATTCCACAAAGACTCTGCCTCGCCAATATAAACAAGGGGTAAAATGTCATCTTCATCATTTTTGCCAATCAAAAAATAAACAGCGGGTTGATTGCATTCCGCTCGCTCTTTTACGCCTTTCAGCATGCTTCGCGGTATAACAACAGCTTTTCCAATCCAATTGCTTAGCTCGGCGGTTTTAACGCCGTTGGGCAGTCCATCGGCAAGATATATTGTTATTGTTTTAGGATGTGGCATACTTTTTAATTACAATGTTGCCTGATTTAATGTTGTTTTAGCCTCAAGACTTACAACAAATTTATCAATGTCTGAAATTCTCACTTCTAATCCGTCCTTTTTTATAAAATCAAAATATCGTTGAGTGTCGATAAAGGATTTTGGTGAAATAAACACGGAATATGTTTTAATCCCCTTTTTTACAAACTCTTCCAAGTGCCTGTGCACGGAAAAAGACTCTCTTATGTGCTGCTGTGTCCCAGTTAAAAGTGTGACTTCAATCAAAACTGTGTCTTGATCCTCTAAACACTCGATATCAGGATTACCACCAGAAGCAAAACTCGTGGGAAGACCCTCGTCATCTGAAATAAAATTTGGCTTTACCACAACATTTGGTAATTTCTTTAAAATAGCCAGTGATGTTAAAAATTCTAAACGTAACGGTTGCTCTATGATTCTTAAAATATCATCATCGGATGATTTCTTATGAGACAAATTAAGCAATTCAGTTTTAATGGCCTCCCACGAATAATGGGCAACCCATTTTTCCAACTCTGCCTTAGAGGCTATGACCGGGGCTCCGAATACGGATAACGTTTTAATTAAATTTATATCAACCTTTCCTATATAGTCAAAAAAGTCCTTTTCAGTAGTAAACTCCGGATAGGAAATATAATTTTCCAAAATATAATTAACGGCCGCAAGCTCTTTTGTATTTATGTCGATAAAGCGGCCGCCCCCGCGCAAGGAAAATAAACCAGTTAAACGCATTTTACGAATAAAATCATCGGGGTAATCCCCTAAGATTGAATCATCATCCCTTTTAGTTTTATTGAGCAGATTATAGCAAAGATCAAGAATCACCTCATTGCTCGGTGAGTATCCATACTTCTTGCGCAGTTTCTTTATTTCCTTATAAAGACCGTCGGCGTCATCGTTCTTCCAGCAAAGCAGTAATGGAATCTCCAACCTTGAAATGCCCGTACCATTAAAAGTTTGGTCATTATCTAAAAGTTTTATCGTTTGTACTAAAAGAATCAACGGTACATTTTTATTTAACACTCTTCGAAATGGATTTTGTCTATGATATTTTGCAAAAGCATTGGCAAAGACCATTAACTCGTTTTCTGGCTTCTCTTTGTCTAACAACATCTTTCCACTTTCAGAAAATATAATTTTTTCACTTGGCCAATACCAAACAAATCCAAGCTCCTTGGCTATTTTAAACCAAGTATCAAATCTTGACGGCCAACCCTTTTCAAAACCAGCTTCTTTGTGACCCTGCGGATTATCTAAAAATACTCTTTTAGCCTCTCTATCATTTAACAATATTTCATTATTCCACTTATCTTTTACCGCCTGCGAAACTCTCGTGGGCCGATAAAGACCTTTCTGAATTAACGTTTTAGAAACTTTATTAATGATTTCATTTGTTAAAACTTGGCCATCATATTCACTAAAAACCGTTAAGAAGTCCCTTAACCGTTCTGGACTTCTCATCGTCGTCGTAAACAACAACGGTTTATATTCTGAATTTCGCTTGCTCATATTTTAATAATTAGTAATCAAAACTTCCCTAATTTCTTTTTTACCATTGTTGTGATAACTAATATAATTACTTTCAATCTTGTGCACCTTGTATTTCTTCATCCATTCTATTAATTGACTATTCTTATTACCGTTATAGTGGGTAACATTTGATAACGCAAACTTTACGCCACTTTTAGCCAAACTGTCAATCATCTTTAATAAATCCGCCTCCGATTCTTGATTCCAGTATTTATTATATTCACTGGCAGTAATTAAATACGGTGGATCTAAATAAACAAAGTCGTTCTTAGAATATTTTCGATTGGCAAAATATTTTCTAAAATCTTTGGAGCTTAAAATTATTTTTTTGTCTCGCACGAAGTCAAAATATCCATTTAGCGCGCTAACAACATTTTTATTAAAATCAACATTACCGACCGGCAAATTAAATTTACCACCGCCGTTAAACCTCAACATTCTATTAAAACCATAAATAAGCAATAGGTACAAAATTAATGGGTCATTTTTAATGTACTTATTAACATGCGCTTTCAGTTTGTCATATCCTTCTTTATTAAATTTTGCAAAATATGTCTTTTTCCATTCCTTTTTTAAGGCGTCGGGAACAATATTTTCTTTATAAGATCTTGATAAGTGATATTTTATAATTATTTTTTCAACATTCTTGAAAAATGTAATTGAATTATCTGCGCTTTGAATTAAAAAACGGTGGATGTTGATTAAATTTTTATCGTTATCGTTTAAATAATATTTATTAGCGTTAACATTTAAAAATACTGTGCCACCGCCAACAAAAGGCTCGTAAAAATTATCCATGTTTTTAGGAAATAAAACTGACAACTGCTTCATCAGTCTAAATTTATCCCCCACATAAAACAATGGCGATCTTTTTATTTTACTATCCATGATTGACCGTGGTTACAAATAAATATTCTTTATGATTCTTAAAATCGGTATTACCTGCATTAAAGTGCCTATAATCTTTTTCAAAAACTTTTGTCTTTCCTTTTGCAGATAAAATACTCTCGATTTCTTGTAGAGTTATTTTATTTTTTGACGAACTGCTTTTTGAATCGTAAGTATTATTATAAGAAACAACCAAATATTTAGCGTCCAAATCTTCAACGAGCTCGGCAAGTCTATCTTTCGCCTGAACACGGCAATAATCACTCATGTTTTCCTCTTGGGGCTTAAGTGCGGTTCCGAACAATTCTGGCTTATCCCACTTTGTTAAGGTTTCCAAAACATGATAAAAACGACTATATTGTCTTGAATTATACGGAGGGTCAATATAAACAATATCTGTCTTTATTTTCTTAGCTAAAATATTTGTATCCTCTCTAAAAATCGTAACATTTTTCGTCTTAATCGGATCAATTGGCCGCATAAAGAATTTATCATCCACATATTCCTTTTTAAAATATGCATCATAATGTCCAACCGTATTAGCAACCTTATCGATAGAATAAAGTAAGGAGGCCAAAAGCATATAGTATTCCTTGTTCGTTAAACTGCCCCTATTTTCCTCTAAATTTTCTCTAATAAATCCGATAACCTTAGCTGAATTATTACCAAAATATTTTCCACCAAAATTATCGGAAAAATAATTTTTATCCAAATCAGCGCCATCAATATTATTATAATCTTTTATAATATTTTCTATCTTATTTTTATCCCATTCTCCATTACCAAAAAAAGCTTGATAAATAGCATAGTTAGAGTGCAAAAAATCATTAATAATAATCTCGTCGTAATGTCTGGCTGCGGCAGCAGAAACCGCCCCCGTTCCAGCAAAAATATCAGCAAAAGAATTACCACCCTCACACTCCTTGTTAATCACGGAAAATATCCACTCAATCAATTTATGTTTATTGCCGATATATCGACGATTTTGAAGTTGTAAATAATTCTTTTTTACCTGGGGAATATAAAAATAATTTTCTTGAATTTTTTCAGCATTTATTTCATAAACTGGTCTTTCAAGTTGTAATAAATTAAATAGTGTTCCCTGCACTCCCTCCTCAACATAATCATAGCTGTCATTATTTTTATTTAATTTCTCAAAAAAGCTATAATTGCCATTGTCGGCGGTAATAATAAAATCAATAACCGCAATTCCCATTATCTCCCCCGCTTGCGTTATTTTTTTTACCACCTCAATGTCTTTTTGACTTGGGGTTGAATCGCCAGAAGGATGATTATGAACTAAAATGATTCTTGCGGCGTTAATTTCTATTGCCGGGTGAAAAATTTCCCTAGGGTGTATCAAACTTTTATCCAACAACCCAACACTAATTGTCTCTTTTTTAATCAGGCCGTTTCTAGCATTTAAATACAAACAAACCAAATATTCTTTTTTCTTTTCTCGTAATTCATAAGTTAACGACAAAACGTCGTGCTGATTTTTTATAATTGAGTCGTCTTTTTTTTCCTCCTCATGATACCTCTTAACCAAAGAAATCGCGGAAACAATCTGCAACGCTTTTGCCGGACCTATGCCGGAAATCTTCGTTAAATCTTCAACCTTGATATTCAAAAAATTATTACCAACCTTCCTTATAACCTGATCGGATAATTGTTTCACGTTTTTACCTTTAATTCCGCTACCCAAAAGAATAGCCAAAAGATCACTTTTTGAAAGTGCTTCCGATCCTTTTTTAAGGAATCTTTCCCTGGGGCGATCAATTTTTGGTATATCTTTAATTTTCGTCATGCCCGCGATATATGATTAGTATAATATGAGCTTATTTTAGCATTCAAAGGCGAGTTAAGTCAAAACGAAAAAAGACACCAATTAAAGATGTCTTTTTTCTAAAATAATGACTTTTTGCTCGGATGGTGAGAATCGAACTCACATACACTCTTGTCTCAGTATTCATATTTTCACATAAATACTAGGACAGAGAGCCGCTTTACCATTAAGCTACATCCGATTTACGTGCTACAAATAGCCTATTTTTTAAGCTCTTCGTGCAAGCACGAGTTGGCTGGGAGACCTGGATTCGAACCAGGATAAACGGCTTCAAAGGCCGCTGTCCTACCGTTGGACGATCTCCCACTGCATTGGTATTTCGTATTTTGTATTTCGTATGCGCTACGTATCTCGGGCTGTATATTTAAATACCACCTTGAGGTGGTATTTATAATAAGAATATATGCTATTTTTAAAAATTTGTCAAAATTCAAATTATAAAAATATTATCGCAACCATAACACACCCCGTCCGCGCGGCGCAAAAACTTTTGGAAACCCACCCCGCCTCGCCGGACTCGGCACCCCTCCCGGGGAGGGGAATATCCATTCTCTTAAGAGGGGAATTTACACACCCCGTCGCGTCAGGGACGCGCCACCCCTCTCGAGAGGGGATTTTTACGCTTGCGCGTAGCGGCGGGCGGCCCACCAGCTGGCGATAATATTTACTATGGCGATGCCTAAAAATTCGCCGCCGAAAATTTCTAAGAAGTGCGAATTGAAATAAGTGATGATAT
>Ga0182027_10006454_pt1 | contig 17546 bp, 16 predicted proteins | sample 712E1DmetaG_FD_121300 | JGI IMG/M metagenome (GOLD analysis project Ga0182027, IMG submission 121300) | Permafrost microbial communities from Stordalen Mire, Sweden - 712E1D metaG (Illumina Assembly) | ecosystem: Environmental > Terrestrial > Soil > Wetlands > Permafrost | place: Sweden... | reverse complement strand
TTCAGCACCGTCACCAGCCGCTGCGCCGGAGCATTGATGAGGAAGAGCAGCTTCGAGAAGAGCTCTTCCTTGCCCGGCATGGTCGCCAGCGCCTTGACCTCTTCAACGCTCAGCAGCTTGCCGTCCACAATGCCCAGCTTGAACTGGAACTCCGCATTCTCGCTGGCCCACTTGGCAAAAACCTTGGCCAGCGCCACCGGATCGCCAGCGGTGAAGGCTACCGAGTTCACGCCCCTCAGGCCCTTCAGCGCGGCCTCGATCTGCGTGCCCTTGCCGGAGAGGGCGGCGAGCTTGTTCTTCACCACACGGTACTTGCCGCCCGCCTCGCGGATCACCTTGCGCAGCGCATAATCCTTGGCCACGGTCAGCTTGCTGAAAGTACCGATAATCGCCGTCGTCGAGGTCTCCAGCTCCTTAGCCAGCAACTGGACCTTCTCCGTCTTTTTCGCTCTTGTAACCGCCATTGGTGCTCCGCACAGTGAACAGTGATCAGTGAACAGTTAAAAACCACCCTCGATCAACGTTCCTGTTTCCAAATCTCTCTTAAAACCTGCCGTTCGGGACCGAAACTGAACGCGCGGTCACTGTTCACTGACCACTGTTCACTGTCCACTGCTTTAGTGCTTGCCGGCCGCGTCGGCAACCGCCGAATCCAGCGGCACTCCGGGGCCCATGGTCGAGCTCAGCGTGACGCTCTTGATGTACTTGCCCTTGGCCGCCGAAGGCTTGGCGCGTACGATTGCCCCAATCACCGTGGTCGTATTGTCCACCAGCTTCTGCGGATCGAAGCTCAGCTTGCCTACCGGCACATGCACCAGGCTGGTCTTATCGGCGCGAAACTCCACCTTGCCGGCCTTGATCTCTTTCACCGCGGCGGCCACATCCTGGGTCACCGTTCCGGTCTTGGGATTGGGCATCAGGCCCTTGGGGCCCAGCACCTTGCCCAGCCGCCCCACCACCTTCATCATGTCGGGCGTGGCGATTAACGCGTCGAAGGCGGTCCAGTTTTCCTTCTGGATCTTCTCCACCATCTCCTCGCCGCCCACAAAGTCGGCTCCGGCCGCGGTGGCTTCCTTCTGGCGGTCGCCGGTGGCAATCACGGCCACAATCTTGGTCTTGCCCAGCCCATGCGGCAGAACCACGGTTCCGCGCACCATCTGGTCGGCATGGCGTGTATCGACACCCAGCCGCAGGGTCAGATCGACGGTCTCGTCGAATTTGGCGTACTTGACCTGCTTGAGCAGGCCAACGGCCTCGGGCAGCGGATACGCAGACTTGCTGACAGCCGCGCGCGCCTTCACAATGTTTTTGCTTGCTTTTCCTGCCATTCTTCCCTCGTCTCCCACCGCTCTTGCCAGCCCCGCTTTACGGGGAACCCGCGGCTCGCCGCTTTGGCAACGTTGTTCCGTGCCGGGCGAACACTCGAACGGGCCCAAAAGCCGTGGTGCCAATGACTGCCCAGGGATTTCCCCAGGCGCATCTATGAATGATAGCGAATTGGCCGCCGGAATGCAAACGGGATGGCGGGATTACTATTGCCTGGCCGGCTCCCTATTCCTCCGCCTTCCATACATAGGCCCAGGGCTGGGCCAGCCCGATATGCGCCAGCACGCGGCAGACGAACTGGCGCGCCATCTCCGTGGAGTCGGCGGGGCGGAAATAGAAGGCCGGGATGCACGGGAAGATGACCGCGCCAGCCTCGGCGGCCAGCGTCATGTTGCGCAAATGGATGCGGTTAAAGGGCGTCTCCCGCACGCACAAAATCAGCGGGCGGCGCTCCTTGAGCGTGACGTCGGCGGCGCGGGCGATGAGCGAGTTGGCCAGGCCGTTGGCTATTGCCGCGAGAGTCCCCATCGAACAGGGCAGGACAATCATTCCGCTGGAGGGATGGCTGCCCGAGGCGATGGCCGCGCCGATGTCGGAGTCGGGGTGCTGTATGGTCTTATTAGGTGCGCCCCCGAGCAGTTTTTCGAGCAGGTCGTTGCGCCCGCTCACGCCCAGCTCCTCGGCCAGCACGCGTAACGAGTTCTCCGAGGCCACAAAGTGGACGCGAGCCACGCGGGCGTCGCCTTCGAGCGCGCACAGCAGTTCGCGGCAGAAGATCGCGCCGGATGCGCCGGTGAGTGCGACGGTGAGTTTAACGGCTTCCATTTTTCTCTTGTATAGCGTTGAAATCGTACCATGGTAGTAAGAATCTAAAAAACCCTTTTAGTTCTCTCGGTGACAGAATAACCTTTGGCTTTTCCGATGAGGCATCAATAACAAGGTTAAATGTCCGGCGCAAGGTGTTCTTTGAAACAATGTGGATGCAGCCTTCATAACGCCTTTTGTGAAGAAAAACCCTCGCGCGTCCGTGCAGTTCTTTGTCATCCCAACCTTGTTCTGATGGAATCACTATCTTGTCAGGATCAAAGCGGACAAGATCCAATGCTTGCCGCTCACCCTGATAAATATCAATAACATACGGATGAGGATCAGTGGACGCAATTGACCAGCACAAACGATCTTCGTTTAATTTAATCCTGTGACGTACATGAATAAACGCCAATTCTTCTCCGTCAATGACATCTGTATTTTCGTCAAAATTGATGGAGATATATGCAATAGCTCTTTCAATAGAACATTTACCCCGATTCCATATGCGTACACGATATCCTCCAGGGATCTCCTCAGGTGTCGCGGTAATGCTCTTTGAGAGATACCATACACGCAAAGTCACAGACATCTTTTGTGTGACAAGCGTTAAAACCGCCCCCATCAGGCCCCCGGACAAAACCATGAGAAAGATATTCATCATTGCTTCTATTCCCCGAACACTCGCTTGAAGATCGCGTCCACATTGCCCAGTTGCCGGGCTGAATCGAACGTCTGGGCCAGCTTCTTCGGGCTGAGCAGCTTGGCAATCTCCGCGTCCCGCGCAATCTCGTCGCGGAAGACCAGGTCCTCTTTCCAGGCCCGCGTGGCGATTTCCTGCACCAGCCGGTAGGCGTCCTCGCGCGACATGCCGGCCTCGGCCAAATCAAGCAATAGTTGCCCGCTGAAGATCAGCCCACCGGTCGATTCGAGGTTCTTCTTCATCCGCTCCGGATAGACCAGCAGCCGGTCAATCAGGTCGGTCGTCTTGGCCAGCATATAGTCCACCAGGATGGTCGAATCGGGGAAGATCACACGCTCCACCGAAGAGTGCGAGATGTCCCGCTCATGCCACAGCGGAATATTCTCAAAGGCCGCCTGGGCGTTGCCGCGCAAGACGCGCGCCAGGCCGCTGATCTGCTCGCTGGTAATGGGGTTTTTCTTGTGCGGCATCGCCGAGGAGCCCTTCTGCTTTTCGCTGAAGTACTCCTGCGCCTCGCGCACCTCGGTCCGTTGCAGGTGGCGCAACTCGATAGCGATCTTATCCAGAGAGCTGCCGGCAATTGCCAGCACCGAAATGTACGCCGCGTGCCGATCGCGCTGGATGACCTGCGTGGCCACCGGCGCGGGCTTGAGGCCCAGCCGCGCGCAGATGCGCTCCTCATGCGCCGGCTTCAGATGGCCAAAGGTGCCCACCGCGCCGGAGAATTTGCCCACACGCATATCCTCGGCCGCCGCGTCAAAGCGGGCCAGGTTGCGCTCCATCTCGGCGTACCAGTTCAGCAGCTTCAGCCCGAATGTGGTCGGCTCGGCATGCATCCCGTGCGTGCGGCCGATAGTGGGCGTGTGCTTGAACTCGATGGCGCGGCGTTTGAGCACAGCCAGCAGGGCTACGAGGTCGGCATGGATCAGCGCCGAGGCCTCCTTCACTTGCAGGGCCTGAGCGGAGTCCACTACGTCGTTTGAGGTAAGGCCATAATGCAGCCAGCGGGAGTGGGCGTCCAGCCCCTGGTCTTTGAGAGTTTCAGCAACCGCAGTGGTGAAGGCGATTACGTCGTGCTTCACCTCCGATTCGATCTCCTGAATGCGGGCCACTGTAAAGCTGGCCTTTGTGGTGATGGCCTCCGCCGCTGCGGCAGGAATCACTCCGTCCTCGGCCAGTACGGTGCCCGCCGCCGACTCTACCTGGAGCCAGCAGCGGTACTTGTTCTCATCAGTCCAGATGCGGCCCATCGCTGGGCGTGTATAGCGTTCGATCACCGCAGACTCCTCGCCAGGGCCGCATTAAGCAGCCTGCCCCAACCCTTGATTGTACGAGGAAAACGCCTTCAGGCGCGAGGAATCCCTAAACGCTGGTGCAGCTCGTCCACCAGCAGGCCGCGGCCAGGCACATACGGCTGAAACCACTCGCCGTCGATCACCAGTTGCGGAATCGCGCGCTTGCCCATGCGGCGAATCACCTCTGCCGCTGCCTCCGGGTCATGGTCTATGTTGATCTCCGTGTACTCGACGCCGTGGTCGTCGAGAAAATCCCTGGCCTTGCGGCAGTCGCCGCACCAGGAAACCGCATACATCTGCACCTTCATGCCCTTATTTTACTTCCTTCGCGCCACTAATTACGGATTGACAAAGCGCCCCCCTGACTGGAAAATCGAAGATTCAGTTTCCGCCAACGAAAGGCTCGCCTGTGACAGCGCTTCTGACAACCAATCTTGGCGCCACTCCCCTGCTGGGCCGGGGCAAGGTGCGCGATCTGTATGCCGTGGACGGCGCGTTGCTGCTGGTGGCCACGGACCGCATTTCGGCATTCGACCACGTACTCGCTACCGGTATTCCGGGCAAAGGTAGGATTCTGACCCAGCTTTCGCTCTTCTGGTTCGATCTGCTGTCCGATCTTGTACCCAACCAACTGATCACAGCCGATGTCAGCCTGTTTCCCACCGCGCTCCAGCCCTATTCCGATCAGTTGGAAGGCCGCTCCATGCTGGTCAAGCGGGCCAGTATGTTCCCCGTGGAATGCGTGGCGCGCGGCTACCTGGCCGGCTCGGGCTGGAAGGAATATCAGTCCAAAGGCACCGTCTGCGGCATTCCGCTGCCCAGCGGGCTCCTGGACGGGTCGCGTCTGCCGGAGCCGCTCTACACCCCCTCCACCAAGGGCGAGGCTGGAACCCACGACGAAAACATCAGCTTTGCCGCCACCGAGGCGGCTGTGGGCGCGGCCGACGCGGCGGAGTTGAAGCGCCTGACGCTTGCCCTCTACAAAAAGGCCGCCCAACATGCCGAGTCACGCGGGTTGATCCTGGCCGACACAAAATTCGAGTTCGGCCGGACCCCTGACGGGATTATCCTTGCCGATGAGGTTCTGACGCCGGATTCGTCGCGTTTCTGGGAGGGTTCGACGTGGAAGCCGGGGGGCGCTCAGCCTTCATTCGACAAACAGTTCGTGCGCGATTATCTTGAATCGATCCGCTGGAACAAGCTGGCGCCCGCGCCAGGTTTGCCGGACGGGGTGGTGGAGCGCACGCAGGGCAAGTATCTTGAGGCCTTCCGCCGCTTGACCGGGCGGACGCTCAATTTGTAGCGAGGACGGGGTGCTGCATGACGTGGGTGGATTGGGCCATCGTAATCATCCTGACGCTTTCGGTGCTGGAGGGGCTTTCGGAGGGGTTTTTCCGCTCCGTCTTCTCGCTGGGCGGCCTGCTGCTGGGCCTGGTGCTGGCGGCCTGGAACTACGGCTTCGCGGCGGAGCTCTTGATGCCAATGGTGCGCATCGAACGGGTGGCCAATGCCTTCGGCTTCCTGCTGATTGCCCTCGTGGTCATGGTGGCAGCCAGCATCGTGGGAAACATTCTGGCGAAGACCATGCACCAGTTGGGGCTGGGCTGCGTGGACAAGCTCGCCGGTGGGGCCTTCGGCTTGGTGAAGGGAGCCCTGTTGGTGATGTTGTGCATCCTGGTGACTGTGGCCTTCTTTCCCAGAGCCGACTGGCTGGCGGAGTCAAGGCTGCCCAGGCTATTCTTTGGGGCCTGTCATGTGAGCACGCACATGAGCCCGGATGTTCTGGCCCAGCGCGTAAGGGACGGCCTGAAAATCATCGAGAGGGAGTCGCCTTTTTGGTTGCATCCCGGTAGCGGCGGATTGTAAAGTTGGAGAACGCACAGAGGCACGGTATAAGGTATAGCTAAGAAATCAGCAAGAGGCGGACGTGAGACGAGAACTGGACAGCCTGGTGACGCAAATGCATTCCAGCGGCATCCGCTATGAAGACGCGGTGCGCGATTTCAAGAAGCAGTACCTGCGCGAAGTATTGGTGGCACACCGGGGAAACCAGTGCAAAGCGGCCGATGAGCTGGGAATCCACCGCAATACGCTCAGCCGCACCATGGCGGAGCTGGAACTGAGTCTGGCCGAGGTGCGCGCCGGGCTCAAGCGTCCGCCCCGCAGCGAGCGTCCTGTATTCAGCGCTGCGCAGAAGCTCTACCGCCAGGGCTGACGATTCTCCTCTAAGACATGCCGACAACCCCCGAGACCGGCGAAGCGCGCGTCCAAATCCAGCCGGGCTTTGCATGGGACGGCCAGGACGCCTATCTCTTCGACATCGACGGCACGCTACTGCGCGACACTGGCCGCATCCACATGAGTTCTTTCGTCGCCGGCATCCGGCGGGTTACGGGATTCGACATCACGCTGGAGGGGGTCGCCGTTCAAGGCAACACCGACACGGCAATCCTGCGCGAAGCCTGGCGCCAGGCCGGGATCCCCACCAAGGTTCTGGAACCGCAGATCGGCGCCATTCTCGAAGCCATGGGCCAGGCGGTTCAGGAGCGGCGTCATGAATTCAAATTGTTGCTGATGCCCGGCGTGAAAGACGCTCTGAGCCACCTGGCGCGGCGCGGCGCCCTGCTGGGTGTAGGCACAGGCAACCTGGAGATGATCGGCTGGATCAAGATCGAGGAGGCTGGATTGCGCGAGTGGTTCCGATTCGGCGGTTTCAGCGACCACTTTCCGGTTCGGACCGAATTGATCGGTCACGCGGCGCGCAAGGCCCGGGAGTTGGCCGGCGCCGATGCGCGCGTCTGCGTAGTCGGCGATACACCGCGCGACATCGAGGCGGCGCGCGCCAATTCCCTGCCCGTAATCGCCGTAGCCACCGGCAACTACAGCTTCGACGAACTGCTTCAGAACCGGCCCGAGGCCTGCGCCACGTCTCTGGCCGATCTGCTCGCACATACACAGGCCGCGCAGTGAATCCGCAACGCTACAAGACGGGTTTCTGGGCGGGGCAGGCCGTGGCCTTAGCCGGAGTGTTGCTGGCGCTGGCTGCGTGTACTGCGCAAGCCCAGGCGCCCAGCCAGCCAACCCCGCCGCAAAGCGCGCCAGCCAGCCAAGGCGCTCCACCGGCCTCCGCTGCCGGCCAGCAGGCCAAACCGCCAAGCGGCAGCGACAGGCGGCGCGCGGCCAAGCTGTATCTGGTAGCCAGCAAACTCTTCGAAAATGAAAAGTTTGAAGAGGCGATGCGGGGCTTTGCGCAGGCAGCCGCGCTTGACCCCTCCAACGCCAACTATGCGCTGGCGGCCGATCTGGCCCGCAGTCATGCGGCGACAGCGCAGATTCAGGCCGCGGCCAAGAGCCGGTTGCGCGGGGACCCGGCAGCCGCCCGTATTGCCCTGGCTCGCGCTCTGGAACTCGATCCAAAAAACGCCCAGGTCACCGAACATCTCCGCGAACTGGGCGACGACGCCCTGCTGGGGCAGCCCAGGCCCATCTATGAGCAGGCCGCAAACACGGCCGGGGAAGCGGCGGTGCTCTTGCCCGCCGCCGGAGCGCACAGCTTCCATCTGCGCACCGGCCAGCACCAGGTCATTCAGCAGGTCTTCAAAGCCTATGGGGTGGAAACGGCCCTGGACGACAGCATACCTTCCATGCCGGTCCGGCTGGACATGGATGACGCAAGCTTCGCACAGGCCACGCGCGTGCTGAGCCTGGTGACCAATTCGTTCTACGTTCCGCTGGACGCGCATCGCGTGCTGGTGGCCCGCGACACTCGCGACAACCGCCAGAAGTTCCTGCGCCAGGAATTCGAGACCATCTATCTGCCGGGGTTAACCGCAACCGAACTGACCGAGGTGGGCAACCTGGCCAAGAACCTCTTCGAGGCTCAGGAATCGGTGGTTGAACAGTCATCGGGAACGCTGACCATCCGCGCGCCCGCGAGCACGCTGAACGCCTTCAACGCCACCATGCGCGAGCTTTTGGACGGGCGCAACCAGGTGATGCTCGAGGTGCGCATGATCCAGATTGCGCACACCAACCAGCGCAACACCGGCGTCAACATGCCGCAGCAGATTACGGCCTTCAACGCCTACTCCGAGGAGCAGTCGATCCTGAACGCGAACGCGAGCCTGGTGCAGCAGATTATATCCTCGGGGCTGGCCGCGCCCGGCGACACTTTGGCGATTCTCGGCATTCTGCTGGCCTCTGGCCAGGTCTCCAGTTCCCTGTTCTCCAACGGGGTCGCCTTTTTTGGAGGCGGGCTTACGCTCTCGGGGCTTTCGACAGGGCCGGTGACGGGAAATCTCAACCTGAACTCCTCCGACTCGCGCGAGCTGGACCAGATTCAGTTGCGCCTGGGCGACGGCGAGGCGGGAACGGTGCGCACGGGCGTGCGCTATCCCATCATGACTTCGTCTTTCTCGAATGTCTCGGCCAGCACCGCGAGTATTCCTGGACTAACCTCTGCTGGAAGCTCCAGCAGCCTCTCTTCCCTGCTCTCTTCGCTCAGCAGCGCTGCAACGTCGGTGCCGCAGGTGGAGTACCAGGACCTGGGCCTGACCCTGAAGGCGACCCCCAAGGTGATGCGCAACGGAGAGGTTGCGCTCACGCTGGACTTGAAGATCGACGCTCTCGCCGGCTCGTCGATCAACGGCGTTCCAGTGCTCGACAATCGGGCTTATTCCGGAGTGGTCACGCTCAAGCAGGGCGAGGGAGTGGTGGTGGTGAGCGATCTGGACAAGCAGGAGAGCCGCGCCATCAGCGGAGCGCCGGGAATCAGCGAGATACCGGGCCTGAATAACCTGACCGGCAAGGACACCCAGAATAATTACGCCACGTTGCTGATCGTGATCACGCCCCACGTGATACGCGGCACGCAGGCGGCCGGCCATTCGCCGATGATGCGGGTGGAGAAGAGTACACCGGCTCAGTAGGACACGCGCCCCACCAATTCCCCTGCACATAAGAAGCAAACCCCCGTATCCGATGCGTTTCCTTGCCGCGGAATCGCGCCGGATAAGGGGGGTCAACCTTCTCTCAAGCAGTTCGGGTGTCTTTACTGGGCTACGCCGTCCAGCTTGGCCTGATACACAACGATCTGCTTGATGGTCTCGTAGGGAGCGTTGGCGGGAACATTGCGGCCGTTCACCATCAGCGTGGGCACCTGGATGATATTCAGATCCAGGGCCAGCTTGACGGAAGCATCCACCGCAGCCTTGGTCTCCGGTGTTGCGGCGCACGTTGCAATCTTGGCAGGATCCAATCCGGCCTTGGTCACGGCGCTGTTCAGGGTCAAGGTGGCGCCGTCGGTTGTCGCCAACCCATCCTGGCCATCAAAGACGGCCGATGCGAACTGGAAGAAGGCGTTGCTGCCGCCCTGCTTGGTCACGCACACGCCATAGGAGGCCGCGGACCGGGATGCGGGATGGATCTTCTCCAGCGGATAGAGCTGGAAGACGATGCGGGCATTGGGAAAGTCCACCACCAGCTTCTCCATATTGGCCTGCGCCTCTTTGCAGTGTGGGCACTGGAAATCGGCAAACTCAACAATCTCCAGGTCCTTTGAAGCCGATCCCCGGTAGGGACCGTCGGCGCGCTGCTGCAACTGCGCGCGGTACTCGGTAAAAGGATGCTCGCCGAAGGGGATAATATCGTCGCCGGCAATGATGTGCTTGCCATCGGGGAGAGCAAAGAACAGCAGCGCCGTGGGCTTCATTTTGCCGGTCTTGTCGCCCACAAATACGACCACCTTGCTGATGCCTTCCACTGACGTCTTCAGGATGCCTTGCACTTGCCAGATGCGGCTTTCGTCGTAACCCCAGCTGGTTTGCAGGAAGGCATTGATCGTCTCCTTCGTGGGCAATGCGGCGGTGAAATTCGCGGGGTCGGGTTTGGGAAATACCGGCGCCGCTACAGGAGCCGGCCCAGATGGCGCCGTTGCAGATGGCGCTTGCGCGGGCGCGGGGGGCACTTGCTGCTGGGCAGCGGCTTCAAAGATGGACAAGGAAAAGGCAACCAGCGCGGCAACGCCGGCAAGACGAACGGAAAGACGGATCAAGCTGATTCTCCTTAAATTGCGGGAAGACTCCCAACTACTAGGTTATACCTGAACCTTGACGGCGATGGGAAATCTGCGCCCCATGCCAAACGACTTGGAGGTCACCTTCAGGACCGGGGCGGCCTGCTGGCGTTTGTACTCGGAACGCTCCACCAGGCGCACCACATGTTGGACCAGTTCCAGGGGAAATCCGTGTGCCTCGGCAATGTGCTCCGGTGTTTCGTAGCGCTCCACATACGCTTCGAGGATGGGGTCGAGAACCTCGTAAGGAGGCAACGAGTCGGTGTCCTTCTGGTCTGGCCGCAGCTCCGCGGATGGCGGCTTGGCGAGTATTGCTTCGGGGATGACCTCGCCGTTGCGGTTGAGCCAGCGGCAGACGGCGTAGACGCGAGTCTTTACCAGGTCGCCGATCACCGCCAGCGCTCCCACCATATCGCCATAGAGGGTGCAGTAACCCACAGCCATCTCCGATTTGTTTCCGGTGGTGAGCACAAGAGCGGAAAACTTGTTGGACAGGGCCATCAGAAGACAGCCTCGTATCCGGGACTGGATGTTCTCTTCTGTGGTATCGGGCTTCATCCCGGCAAAAAGCGGCTCGAGCGCGCGCGTGTACTCCTCGAAAAGCCCGCTGATGCCGATCACCTCATAGCGAATTCCAAGATTTGCGGCTAACCTCCGGCTGTCGTCGATGGAGCCCGCGGAGGAGTAGGGGCTGGGCATCCCGACGCCGATCACGTTTTCAGCGCCCAGCGCGTCTTTGGCGATGGCCGCCACCAGCGCGGAATCGATGCCGCCGCTCAAGCCTATCAACACCTTGCGGAAGCCGCACTTGCGAACGTAATCGCGCGTACCCAGGACCAGGGCGCGATAGGCGGCCTCGGTATCGTCCTCTTCCGGAGTGGGCAAGGCCGGCGCATCGTATGGGGCAATCAAGTCGAGCACGACAAGATCCTCTTCGAACGATGCGGCTTGGGCGATCAGCTCTCCCCGCGCATTGAGGGCCAGCGAGGAGCCGTCGAAGATCAGGCTGTCGTTGCCGCCCACCTGGTTGCACAAAAGCACCGGAACGCCGTCGCGCCGGGCGATAGCCGCCAGCATCCGGCGGCGAATGGCGCGCTTCCCGTGCCAGAAGGGCGACGAGGAGAGATTGATATACAGGGCAGGCTTCTGGCGCATCAACTCTTCCACGGGATCGACCGTGTATAAACGCTGAGGCCAGAAATTCTTGTCGTTCCAGGCGTCTTCGCAGATGCTGATGGCCAGCCGAAGGCCGTCCAGTTCCACGACCTGCTGGGGGCGGGAGGGGGCAAAGTAGCGCTGTTCGTCGAAGACGTCGTAAAACGGCAGCAGCCGCTTGTGCTGTTCGAGCAGCACGCGGCCGCCGTCCAGCAGAACCGCCGCATTCACGGCAGGCTTGCCTGTCTCAGCCCCCGCCGGCAGGGCTACGCCCGCCAACACCGCTGTGGGCAACTCGCGGGTAGCCGAGGCTAGCTCATCAACTGCTGTGCGGCAGCGGGCCAGGAAGCTGTGCTTTTCAAGAAAGTCGGCTGGAGGATAACCGCAGATGACCAGTTCGGAGAAGACTGTGAGCCGCGCGCCCAGGGCGGCCGCGCGCCGGCTGGCGGCAACGATCTTTTCAAGATTCCCGGTAAAATCCCCGACCGTGGGATTGATCTGAGCCAGTGCGATCTTCACACACCTAGTTTAATCCCAAAAGGAATGGGCCGCCTCGTTCAGAAGCGACCCAAGTAGACAGTAATGCCTACAGGAGATCTAGCAGCCGGTTCCGGACAACACCACGCCAAGAGTGCGAGCAATGATCTTGAGATCCAGCCATATATTCCAGTTTTCGATGTAGGTGACATCCAGCGAGATGTAGCTGTCGAACGAGGGGTCTTGGCGCGCCTGCACCTGCCACAGGCCGGTGATGCCAGGGGTTACGTCGAGGCGGCGCAGGTGACTGAGCTTGTACTCCATTACTTCGCTGGCCAGGGGCGGGCGCGGACCGACAACACTCATTTCGCCGCGCAGAACGCTGAAAAATTGGGGCAGTTCATCCAGCGAGTACTTGCGCAGGAAGCGGCCCAGCCTGGTGGTGCGGGGATCGTTGGATATCTTGAATAGCACGCCCTCGCGCTCGTTCATATGCATTACGCCGGCACGGCGCTTCTCCGCGTCGAAGACCATGGTGCGGAATTTGATGCAGCGAAAGACACGGCCCTTCTTGCCAATGCGCTCCGAGGAGTAAAAGACCGAACCGCGCGAATCCAGCTTGATGGCCAGAGCAATGGCTAACATCACCGGCGAAAGGAAGATCAGCACCAGACCGGAAAATACAATGTCGAGAGCGCGTTTGAGCGCCAACTCGGCCTCGGGCACCTGGCCGCAGTGCAACGGGATAGTCGGGAATTGGCCAATATATTCGACAGGACTGTTCCAGGTCAGGCCGTCGTACATTTCGGGAACCACGCGAAGGTCTACGCCGTGGGCTCGAGCTTGTACCAGCACATTCTGGATGATCCCGCGTTCGCATGGAGTAGTGAAGAAAATCTCATCCACAAAATGCTTGCGCGCGTGCTGAAAGAGCGTATCGAACGTGCAAACTACGTCGCCGGATGCTGTCCTGGCGGATGAACTCGAGCCCGGGAAGTCGATGAACCCCTTGAATGTGTAGCCGAGGTGCCGGATGCTTTCCAGGTGTTGGCGGAGTGCATGCGCCTCGGGCCCGGTGCCCACAATAAGCGCATTGCGGGTGCCCTCGCCGCAGTCGAACCTGCGGTAAATCAGCATGCGATATGTCATGCGGCGCAAGCTGAGGCCGATGGTGACCAGACCCAGTGTGGACAGCACGATACTTCTTGGAATGTCTTCTGCTTTAACCAGGTAAAGCGTGCCGGTAAGCAGCAGGCCGGATGTGAAGCATGCCTGCATGCTCAACCACTGCTCATTTAAAAAGCTGCCCAGCCGCAGGGGAGCGTACAGATTCAACCGCCGGCTGGTGAGAATAAGCACAAAACAGAATCCGCACAAGAAGGCCAATAGAATACCCATTGAACGGCCATATAACAGCGTGCCGTTCCAGAACTCCATTGCCCCAGCCACCGGCCCCGCATGCAACTTGTAAAGTGTGGCAATCACCGCGGACGCGAGGATCGTAACTCCATCCATAACCATCCAGAACTTGGCCATGCCCCGCCGGTCGCGCGCCGGTTCTCCAGCGAATCCTCCTGCCAATTCAAGGGAAGAAGACGCAGAGTTTGAAATTCTTTGCCAGAATTCCGATGTGGCCATATCTGTTCCGCAGACCTCAAAAGTTCAAGACATCAGGGTAAAAAGAAAAAACAAACTTCCCAGAAATAAACTATGCAAACAACCTAAGCAGATATGTGCGTGGCGCGTTGGACCTTATCGTTCTTAGATGCCTATTTTGTGCCAGGGAGCAATCGGTATCCACCCCCACCCATTCCATGAATCGCGCTTGTCGACCAGGTTGTTCCAGGGGGCGTACGAATACAGTGTTATCCATCCCTGGCCCCATACAACTAGGCGAAAGGGCTTGCCTTCAATGCCTCTCAACAACTCGTTGCGACCGTATCTTCAACAGGCAACCCGATGAATCTTAAACCCTCATAACCTACACCTGACACTGTTTCAATCAGGGGAAAAAAGGATTAGAACAAACCAATTATACCAAACCTGTCGAGTCAGCGTTACCTCGCGTCTGTTCACAATAACCCGTAAAATCAAGCTTCGTTTCGGTAAACCAACACGATAAGCATCGCCCAATATACCAACGATGGCAATAAAAAATCGCATCGTCATTTGCTTTTAATGGTTACGAGAAGATAAGGCTTTTATTCCGAAGGTAACTGAACGACATCATGTGCAAGAAATTGCAGAATATGCGGCTCAGACGACGACGCAAACGCTTTGAACGAGCCGAAAAATCGAGCCTGGCCCTGATCCAGAAAGAGCACCAGGTCGGCGAGCCGCTCGGCAAAGCGCGTATCGTGCGTGACCACGATGCTGGTGAAGCCAAGCTGGCGCTTGAGCCGTTGGATGAGGTCGCCAAGTCGGCGGGCAATGATGGGATCAACCATGGTTGTAGGCTCGTCGTAGAGCACCACCTCGGGTTGCGAGGCAAGTGCGCGGGCAATGGCCACAGCGCGTTTGCGCCCCGTGGAGAGACTGGACGGAAATGCATCCGCCACGTCTTCGGCGCCCACCATGCCGATCAATCGCTCCACGGCCTGTTCGATCTGGTCTTCGTCCATTCCACTGCGCTCACGCAACGGAAAGGCAACGTTCTCCCGCACGCTGAGCGAATCGAAGAGAGCCCCGTTCTGGAAAACCATGGTGACGCGCTCGCGAATGGCCTGCAAGCCTTGCTCGCCAAGGCCGGTAATCTCCTGGCCCTCTACGCGAATAGAACCCGAATCCGGCTTCAGAAAGCCCATCAGCAAGCGCAGGGCCACCGACTTGCCCACGCCGCTGCGACCCAGAATACAGAGGGTCTGCCCGCGGTTCACCGAGAAGCTCACATCCTCCAGAACCGGCCGGCCATCGAAAGCGATGTCAACGTGACTGAAGGCGATGATGGGATCGGACGGTTCATCGGCCGTCTGCCGAGGCCATTCCAGCTCTCCGGCGCGCGTTTCGCCCAGCGCCTCAGAGAACTCCGGATTGGTTGCGGAATCGAACATTGCCGTGCAATCAGATTACGCGATGAGGGGCGCCCGGCAGGCCGTTGCCAGGCGCAAATCCGCCGGAGCGTTCACGTTCAGAAACCAGCGGGCCGCCGGCAGGCTCTCCGGATGGGAAATGCGGCCGGATTGAACCAGCAACTCGACGGCAAGCACGGTCACAGATTGCCCCAGGCTGGCCGCGGCGGCTTGAAACGCCGAAAAGCAGCCTCTGTGTCCGGCTTCCAGTTCGGCCCGGAGCAGCGGCGAGGCAGCCCGGTCCACCACCGCCGGAAAGCTCTGCGCATACCCGTTGACCGACGGAACGGTGATGGCTGCTCCGGTGATCTGCGCGTAATCCAGCAGATAAACGACCAGTGAGGCGGGCAGCAGCGGCAGATCAAGGGGCAGAAAGACCGCCCAGCGCATAGAGGTTGAGGCCAAGGCCGCGCAGATGCCGCCCAAAGGGCCCAGGCCGGGTTCAGAGTCTTCGACCACCGGTGCGAAAGCCGAAAGCGACGAGTTCCCACCCGTAATCGACGCCGTCAGCCCGGCTTCGCGCAGCGCGCCGAGAGCATGAACGACCAACGGCTGGCCAGCCAGCCGGACCAGCGCCTTGTCATGGCCCATGCGGCTGGACCGTCCCCCGGCCAGGACAAAGCCCGCGGCGTCCGGCCTGTTCAACGTCCGGCTTCCTCCAGAAAGCGAATCAGCGACTCGATTCCCAGTTCGAAGTTCTTCAGATGAAACTTCTCGTTGGGAGCGTGGATGTTGTCGTCGGGCAGGCCGAATCCCATCATCACGCTAGGCACGCCCAGGTGACGGTCAAAGTCGCCCACGATGGGGATGGAGCCGCCGGAGCGGATGAAGACCGTCTCCTTGCCCCAAACCTCGCGCAGGGCGCGCGTCGCCGCCTGGATGTACGGGTTGTTGACGGGAATCAGGCAAGGTTCTCCGGAGTGAATCAGCCGCGCCTCGACCTCCACGCCGGCGGGCACAATCTTCTCCACGTAGCCCTTGTACAACGCAAAGGCCTTGGCCGTCGTCATGCCGGGAACCAGGCGCATGGAGACCTTAGCCAGCGCCTTGGCCGGAATCACCGTTTTGGCGCCCGCGCCGGTAAAGCCGCCGGGCATGCCGTGCACTTCCAGCGTCGGCCGAGCCCAGGTGCGCTCCAGCACGCTGTAGCCTGCCTCGCCGACCAACTCGCGCGACCCAACCTCGGTGATGCGATAGTGCTCCTCGTCGAAGGGCAGGCTCTTCCAGGCCGCCAGCTCTTCGGGGCTGGGAGGTATGATGCCGTCGTAGAAGCCGGGGATGAGGATGTGGCCGTTTTCATCCTTGAGCTTGGCCAGAATCTCCACCAGCGCAAAGAACGGATTGGGAGCCGCGCCGCCGTACATGCCGGAGTGCAGGTCGGTCTTAGCGCCGCGCACCTCAAGCTCGGTGTAGATCATGCCGCGCAGGCCGACGCACAGGGTGGGCAGGCCGGGCGCGAAGAGTTCGGTATCGGAGACCAAAGCAAAGTCCGACTTAAGTTCCGCCGGCTTAGAGGCCACAAAGCGCGCAATTCCCTCCCCTCCGACCTCCTCATCACCCTCCAGCAGAACGCGCACGTTCAGCGGCAACGCGCCGCCGGCGGCCAGCAGCGATTCCAGCGCCTTGACATGCGCCCACACCTGCCCCTTGTCGTCCGCCGAGCCGCGCGCGTAGAGATTGCCGTCGCGCTCGGTCGGCTCAAAGGGCGGCGTCAGCCACTCCTCGTCGGGGTCGGTCGGCTGCACGTCGTAGTGACCGTAGCACAGCACCGTCGGTTTGCCCGCGGTGTGCAGCCAGTCGGCATAGACCAGCGGGTTTCCCTCGGTCTCGATCAGCCGCACGTTCTCCATGCCGATGCGCTTCAGCTCGGCAGCCAGCATCTCGGCGGCGCGGCGGCAATCGGCTTTGTGCTCCGGCAGCGTTGAAATCGATTGAACGCGGAGTAGTTCTTTCAATTCACTCAAAAAACGGGGATGATTCTTGCGGGCGTAGGCAACAGCGGGCGAAGACATGGAAAAGCTCCCTTCAAGTCAGACAGAAGCGAGTATAGACCGCAGGGTTGCCGTCAGTCGCGGGCTGTCGCGGGAGCGGCCAGAAGACTCGCTTTGATATCCCGCATCGGAGGCTGGCCGAAGAATCGGCTGTACTCCCGATTGAATTGGCTTGCGCTCTCGTAGCCGACCTCAAAGGCGGCGCTGGCGGCATCCAGGCCGTTCGTCAGCATGTGTACGCGCGCGGCGTGCAAGCGTAGCCGCTTCTGATACTGCAAAGGGCTCATCGCGGTCAGGGAGCGGAAATGATGGTGCAACGTCGAGACGCCCATCTGCGCAACAGAGGCCAGTTCCTCGACGCGCAGGGGCTTGTCGTAATGCGACCTGAGCCAGGCCACAGCCTTGGCCGTCCGGTTGCTCTGCTCGCCCAGCGTGGCGATGGCACGAAGGTGTTTTCCGAGCGGCGAGCGCAGCAGCCGGTAGAGGATCTCCCGCTGCATCAGGCCGCTGAGAAAGGGAATGTCCTGGGGCGTGTCCAGCAGATCCAAGAGGCGGGAGCAGGCGCTGAGGAGCTCGACCGAGGTGACGCCGACCGCCATGCCGCGGGCGCCGGTAGAGACCTCGGGCGCAAGGAACTCCTCCTGGCTGAGA
>Ga0182027_10006453_pt1 | contig 17547 bp, 13 predicted proteins | sample 712E1DmetaG_FD_121300 | JGI IMG/M metagenome (GOLD analysis project Ga0182027, IMG submission 121300) | Permafrost microbial communities from Stordalen Mire, Sweden - 712E1D metaG (Illumina Assembly) | ecosystem: Environmental > Terrestrial > Soil > Wetlands > Permafrost | place: Sweden... | reverse complement strand
TTTTGAACTGGCGCGCACGCCCGGTGCGTGGCGTCTGAGCAGGAGAAAAAATATGAAACTGAAAAAAATTTTAGGGTGGTCTTCTGCCCTTTGCTTGTGCGTCCCGCTTTGCGGGATCGCCCAGGCCCAGGAGACAAATGAAGTAGAGCAGTTGAAACAACAACTGCAGCAGATGCAGGAAAATTTTGAGAGGGTTGAAAATCAACAGCACCGGCAAATCGAGGTGCTGACAAAAAAATTGGATGAATTGACAAAGCAGCAACAGGTGACAGCGGCTTCCGCTCCGCCTGTAGCAGTCACCACCAATCAACTCAAGGAGTTGAGTGATAAAGTGGAACAGGTCGCCGAAGCGCAGAAGAAAACGCTGATGAGCGAATTCAATCCCTCCATCGGGCTGGTGGGTGAAACGATTTTTTCCGGACGCACGAAAGGTTCGGATCAAACCGGCAGCGACCGCCCCGGTGGATTCGACGTGTGGCAGCGTTCGATTGAATTGAATGTTGCCGCGTCGGTGGATCCGTTTGCGAAGGGCTATGCCGTAATCAATGCTTCGGCTGATGCCGCCACCGGCGAGGCGAACATGGGCGTGGAAGAAGCTGCTCTGCAAACAACCTCATTGCCGGGAAATCTAGAATTGAAGGCAGGAAGATTTTTCGGCGAGTTCGGGCGGCTGGCTTACATTCATGACCACGAATTGCCGTTTGTAAATCGCCCGCTCGTGTTGGATCAATACATCGGCGGCGAATCCAGATCCGACGGATTGCAAGTCAATTGGCTCGTCCCGACCGAACATTACATCAGCCTGACTGCCGGCTTGGGCGATTCCTTCGGCGGCGACAGTCCGAACCCAAACAACCCCGGCACCTACCGTGCTTTTGACGGGCTGAACTTTTGGGGAAGACTTTCAACCTATTTCGATTTAACACCCGATTGGCAACTCGAAACGGGCGTTTCGGGTCTCATCAATCCCAAAACCGAAGACCGTGGTGGCGTCATCATACAGCCTGACGGGAGCGGTTTTGCCGAACGTGAACGGCGGCTTGCCGGCATGGACTTCAAGTTGAGTTACGTCCCCCTCCAGAACAACCAATTCCGCAGTTTCACCTGGGGCACAGAGGTGCTTTACAGCGACAATCGATACCTCGTCGATCCCACTGGGAAATTCGATCCAAATTCGCCTCCGCCGGGATTAAGCACCGAAACTGTCGGCTCGCTCGGTTTGTATTCCTACGTGAACTACAAATGGAGCCGACAATGGAGCGCGGGTTTCCTGTTTGACTGGTTGCAAAGCGCACAAAATCACAGTGACGAAACCACTGCCTATTCGCCGTTCATCACGTTTGCCTTGAGCCACTGGGATCAACTGCGCTTGCAATACACGCACACCGATCACAACGCCGTGTCCGGATTGAAACCCGATGACGCCATCTATCTGCAATGGTCGTGGATCATTGGCGCGCACTCGCACGGCTGGCAACAACGCTAAAATTGAAAGGAAAAAAATGTTTTATGAAATTGAAATTATTTTTTGTCACGCTCATCACGGTTGCGCTTGGTCTTGTTCAAGCAAACGCGGCGAAAATCCGCGTCGTCACCACGCTCACCGACCTTGCCGACTTCACGCGCAATATCGGCGGCGATCATGTTGACGTTTTCAGTCTTGCGACTGGAATCGAAGACACGCACGGCGTGCCGATGAAGCCGAGCTTTGTGCCATTACTGAATCGCGCGGATCTGGTCGTGCTGGTCGGCTTCGACTGCGAACACGCTTTTCTGCCCGCATTGCTCGAAGCAAGTAAAAATCCGCGCATCCAAATCGGCAAGCCCGGTTACGTGGATTGTTCGCGAGGCATCACGCCGGTTGATGTGCCAAAGTCCACCGACCATTCCGAGGGCGACGTGCATCCTTACGGCAATCCTCATTATATGCTTGACCCCGTGCTGGCGAAAACCGCGGTGCAGAACATCTACAACGCGCTCGTCGCCACCGCGCCGCAATATAAAGCCGACTTCACGCACAACCGGAATGCGTATCTTGCCAAACTCGACGCGAAAATCGCCGAGTGGGAAAAAGAAGCCGCGCCGCTCAAAGGCGTGAAGTTCATTTCCTACCACGAACATTGGCCGTATTTTGCCGAACTCTTTGGCATGGATTATATCGGCACCATCGAGCTGAAACCGGGCATAGACCCGACCCCGCACCATATTACGGAACTGGTCGCTGAAATGAAGGCCGAGCACGTTCCAATTGTGGTTCGCGAGCCACAGTTTCCTGAAAAAGTTCCCGCGCTCATTGCCAAACAAACCGCAGCGACGCTGGTGAAACTGCCCATCATGCCCGGCGGCGTGCCGCACACTGACACCTACATTGAAATGATGGATTACATCGTCCACTCACTTGTGGACGCGGTGAAAAAATGAACGAACCATTCATCACGCTGGACAACCTGGCCATCGGCTACGACCGACAGCCGGTGTTGTCCGGCATTTCACTTTCAATCGCACGCGGCAGCTTTACGGCAATTCTCGGCGCGAACGGTTCGGGCAAATCCACTTTGCTCAAAACATTGCTCGGACTCCAGCCGCCTGTTGCCGGAAACATTCAAATTGCTGTGCCCGTTGTGTTCGGTTACGTGCCGCAATCCATCCAGTTCGACCCGCTCTTTCTGCTCACTGGATTCGAAGTCGCGCTGATGGGCGTTTATGGACGCATTGGCGCTGGCCGTCTTGTTCCACAAAACGAACGCGCCTTCGTGCGCGAATGTTTGCAGGCAACCGGCGCGGAGGAATTTGCCCGTAAAAAATTCTCCGAACTCTCCGGCGGCCAAAAGCAACGCATCCTTATCGCCCGCGCGCTGGCCACAAAACCCGATGTGCTCGTTCTCGATGAGCCGACGGCCGGCGTGGACGCCGCCGCCACGCACGCATTGCTTGAATTCATTTCGCAAATCCACGCGGAACGGAAGCTCACGATTCTGCTCGTCACGCATGATTTACCACTCGTGCGCAAGCACGCGCAGCAAATTGTCTGGCTGCATCAGGGCAAAGTTTTATACGGCACGACGGCGGAACTGCTCGCGCGCGAACGCATGGCGGAAATTTTTGAAATGGAGGTCAGCTAAATGGAAACACTCCGCGAAATTCTGTCGCCCGACTTTCTGCTGCGTAATTCGGTTTACACCAGCGTGCTCATCGGCTTCGTCTGCCCGCTCGTCGGTGTGTTTCTCGTGCTCCGACGGCTCGTGTTCATGGGCGTGGCGCTGCCGCAAATTTCGTCCACCGGCGTCGCCATCGCGCTTTCCATCCCGGTGTGGGTTGGAACCAGCCAGCTCGAACACACCGCCACGACCGAACACGCGCTGGCGTTCGCCGGCTCGACCTTTTTTTCACTCACGGCCATCCTGATTCTGGCGTTTCTGGAGCGACGCGGACGCGGCCAGCCGGAAGGACGGCTCGGCGCAGCTTACGTTGTTGCTGCCGCTTTGAGCATTCTGCTGCTGTCGAAAAACCGCTTTGCCGAGGTGGGCTGGCTTGATTTATTAAAGGGTGAAATCATCACCGTTTCAAATTTTGACCTTGCGCTGACGGCGGTGACCTTGGCCGTCGTACTCGCGGTACTCGGAATGTTTCAAAAGGAACTGCTGCTGGTGTCATTCGACCGGACGATGGCCGTGACGCTTGGCAAAAAAGTCTTCTTCTGGGACGTGCTGCTTTATTTGCTCATCGGCCTGACCGTTTCGATGGCCGTGTTAAGTGTTGGGCCGCTGATTTCGTTTGGATTCCTGCTGATTCCCGCGCTGACGGCGCATTTGTTCGCACGCGATATGCGCCAATTTGCGATTTTCGCTTCACTAATCGGTGGCATGTCGGCATTCGGCGGATTTTGGATCGCCTATCAATGGGATTGTCCCATCGGCCCGACCGATGTGGTTCTGCTCGGAATAATTTACGCCACGGCGTGGATTGTGAATCGAGCGATTAAAGCCTTCACATATGCTCAATGATATTGTCGCCGAATTGTGAGCATTTAATCTCTGTCGCGCCGTCCATCTGACGCGCAAAATCGTAAGTCACGCGCTTGCTGCCAATCGCGCCATTCAGGCCTTTGAGAATTAAATCCGCCGCTTCAGTCCAGCCCAGATAACGGAACATCATCTCGCCGCTCAAAACCATACTGCCCGGATTTACCTTATCCTGATTTGCGTATTTCGGTGCGGTGCCGTGCGTCGCTTCAAAAATCGCGTGGCCGCTGATATAATTGATGTTGCCGCCGGGCACGATGCCGATGCCGCCCACCTGCGCCGCCAGCGCATCGCTCAAATAATCGCCGTTCAGGTTGAGCGTCGCAATGACGTCGAAATCCTCCGGACGCGTGAGCACTTGCTGCAACGTGATGTCGGCAATGGCGTCTTTAACAATGACTGTGGACTGTGGACCGTGGACTGCAGGACTGGTTATTTTACACCACGGACCTTTGTCAATCTCCACCGCGCCAAATTCCTTCTTGGCAAGTGCATAAGCCCAATCGCGGAACGCGCCCTCGGTGTATTTCATGATGTTGCCCTTGTGGACAATCGTGACGCTCTTGCGTTTGTTTGCGATGGCGTATTGGATGGCCGAGCGGACGAGGCGTTCCGTGCCTGTTTTGGAAACGGGCTTGATGCCGATGCCGACCACTTCTGGGGTTTCGCCGAAGCGGATTTTTTTGAAATCCTTCGGAAAATTCGTTTTCAGGAATTCAATCGTTTTGAGCGCCTGTTCCTTGCCAGCCTCGAAATCAATACCGGCGTAAATGTCCTCGGTGTTCTCGCGAAAAATGACCACGTTCACCTTTTCCGGATGTTTCACCGGCGACGGCACACCTTGAAAATATTGCACCGGTCGGAGACAAACGTAGAGATCGAGCATCTGGCGCAACGCGACGTTGAGCGAGCGGATGCCGCCGCCGACAGGCGTGGTGAGCGGCCCTTTGATGCCGACCAGAAATTCCCTGAACGCCTCGACAGTGTCATCTGGCAGCCAATTGTCGAATTTGTTCTTGGCGGTTTCACCGGCGAAGGCTTCGAACCACGCGATCTTGCGCTTGCCGCCATAGGCCGCGTGTACAGCAGCATCGAACACGCGCTGGCTCGCGGCCCATATGTCCGGGCCGGTGCCATCACCGCGAATGAAGGGGAGAATGGGATTGTCCGGCACATTCAGTTTGCCGTTCTGAATCGAAATCTTTCCACCAGCGGGCGGTTTGACGTTTTTGTAGGACATGTTTGAATTTACGATTTCCGATTGGCGATTGGCGATTTTAAATTGTTGTGATGAACTTTTACTGCTCCGCTAGCTGAACTGCGCTTTGACTTTGGCCACGGTGTTCTCGACGGTCAGACCGTATTTTTGACGCAGTTCATCTACTGTTGTTGCGTGCTCGATGAACTGATCCGGCCAGCCGATGCGCACGATAGGTGTCGTCACGCCTTTCTCGCTGAACAGTTCCAGCACCGCCGACCCGTAACCGCCCACAAGCGCGTGGTCTTCCAATGTCACCACCACTTCCGCCGCCTTGCCGAATAGCTCATGCATGCCGGCGTCGAGCGGTTTGGTGAAGCGCGGGTTGATGACGGCGCAATCAAAACCTTCCGCCGCGAGCTGCACCGCGGCTTTGCGTGCAATCGAGTTCATATTGCCCAAACCGAACAACGCCACCTTGCGTTTACCATTGTTCGAAAAATTCTGGATGATTTCCGCTTTGCCGATTTCGAGCAGCTTGGGTTCGTCCTTGATGGGTGTGCCTTCCGCTCCGCCGCGCGGATAGCGGATGAACGTCGGATGCTGCTCATGCGCAGCGGTGAACATCATGTCCACCAATTCGTCCTCGTCCTTCGGCGCCATGGCGATGACATTCGGCAGGCAGCGTAGATACGCGATGTCGAACAGGCCGTGGTGCGTCGGGCCGTCGTTGGCGGACAAACCGGAGCGGTCCATGCAGAAAATCACCGGCAAATCCTGCAGGCAAACGTCGTGATGAATGCAATCGTAGGCGCGTTGCAGAAAGCTGGAATAAATCGCCACCACCGGATGAAAACCCATCGTCGCCATGCCGGCGGCAAAAATCACGGCGTGTTCCTCCGCAATACCCACGTCGTAATAGCGACCGGGCATCGCCTTTTCCAAATGTTTGAGACCCGTGCCGCTGGGCATCGCGGCGGTGATGCCGACGAGCGTTTTGTCTTTCCGGCACAATTTCACGAGCGTCTGCCCCATCACGTCATGATAATTTGGCGGGTCGCCGGGTTTGGGCGCGGGCGTGTCGCCGGTGTTCACATCGTAAGGGCCAAGGCCGTGAAATTTTTCCGGATGTTTGAGCGCGGCTTCGAACCCCTTCCCTTTTTGCGTGAGAACATGGATGACGATGGGATGGTCGCACGTTTTGGCGAATTCCAGCGTGCTGATGAGCAACGGCAAATCGTGCCCGTCAATCGGGCCGAGATAGCGCAAGCCCAATTCCTCAAAAATGACCGGGCTGCCGTAACCACCGCGCCCATCCGCCTCCAACGTCATGCCGGTCTGGTGCAGACCCACGCCGGTGATCGCGCCCTTGAACCCCCCTTCAGCTCTGTGCGCCAGTTTCAACGCCAGTTCGCCCTTGGGCAGGCGGCGCATGAAATGTTCAAAGTCCCGCGCGAGTTTGTTGTAACGCGGATTGGTGATGAGTCTGTTCAGGTATTTGGCAATCGCGCCGACGTTTTTGGCGATACTCCACTCGTTGTCGTTGAGGACGCCGATGAATTTTTTTGTCGTGTGACCGATGTTATTGAGGGCTTCGTAGGAAATCCCGTTGGTCAGCGCGCCGTCGCCGAAAATGCAGACGATATTTTCGTCCGTGCCGCGTTTATCGCGCGCAGCCGCCATGCCGAGCGCGGCGGAAAGCGCCGTGCCGGCGTGCCCCGCGCCGTAGCTGTCGTGCGGACTTTCCGTGCGCAATGCGAAGCCGTTCAAACCGCCGGTCTGCCGGATGGTGCGGAACCTGTCCCTCCGGTCCGTGAGAATTTTATGGACGTAAATCTGATGGCTCACGTCCCAGACAAATTTGTCCCTGGGCGTGTTAAAAACGCGGTGCAGCGCGATGGTCAACTCGACCACGCCGAGATTCGGACCGAGATGTCCGCCGCTTTGGGCAAGGCCGGTGATCAATTCCTCCCGGATTTCTTCGGCCAGTTCCTGAAGCTGCGGCAGCGCGAGCTGTTTCAACTGCTCCGGCCCGTCCACCATGTCGAGACAACGGCTCATGCTTTTGGTTAAAAGGAATAAATGAGTTAAATCAGTAACTGGTTAAATGAGTTAAATGAAGCGGGTGCCCGGACCCGGTTTAACTCGTTTAACAATTTAACCAATCACTCATTTACATTTTCTTCAAACGGTTTCAATTTCATTTCGCCCGCCGCGCTTTTTTCCAACTGTCGAATCTTCAATTCCGCCTCGGCGAGCTTTTCCTGGCAGATTTTCACAAGCCGTGCGCCTTCCCCGTATTTGGTCAGCAACGCTTCAAGCGGCAAATCGTCGGACTCCATCGCTCCGACGATACCCTCGAGCTTTTTCAAGGCTTCCTCAAATGGCAGGTTTTTGGCGGGGGCTTGTCCCGCGCTTTTTGAAGGATTCGGCACGGGAAAAGATTAGAACGAAAACCTGCACCCGTCCAGTTTGGAGAATGCCCCGGAATTGCCAATGAATGGGCGTTATTTAGTCTTCACTTCCTCCGCCTGGCTCAAAACTTCGCCAACCTTCAATCGCGTCTTCAATTTCTGTCCGGCTTTCACTTTGGTGGCATCGCGTAAAACTTTTCCGCTCGCGGCATCCATCGTGATCGAGTAACCGCGCGATAAAACCTGTTCCGGCCCCAACAAACGCAGTCGCGCTTCAGTTGCTGCCAAACCGGTCTTCAAATCTTTGAACCGGACGAGCGCCAATTCACGCAAACGGCGCCGGCTCGCCATCAAAAGTTCACACCGTTGTTTTAGTAATTGCCTCGGACGGACACGCGACAGTCGCGTCGCCAGATTCTGCCAGGCAACGCGCCGTTCGCGCGCGCCCTGCTTCGCGCAACGCAACAAGCCGGTTTGCAAATCGTCCAAACGCTGCAAAAATTCGTTCAATCGCCGGCGTGGATGCGCCCGCACCATGCGCTGTGTCAAATCCGCTATAAGCTGGCGACTGGCAAAAACGCCTTCGGTGATGATTTCCGCCGCTGCGCTCGGCGTGGCCGCGCGCACGTCGGCCACGAAATCGCTGATGGTGAAATCAATCTCGTGCCCGACCGCCGACACGACCGGAATGGCCGACTCAAAAATCGCGCGTGCCATGACTTCTTCGTTGAACGCCCATAAATCCTCAAGTGAACCGCCGCCGCGAGTAACCAAGATGAGTTGAAGGTTGAAGGTTGAAGGTTGAAGGTTGAATTCATTGAGCAGCCGTATTGCCTCCGCGATTTCTTCCGCTGCGCCTTCGCCCTGCACGCGGCACGGCGCAAGAATGATTTCCAGTCCCGGATTCCGCCGTTGCACGACGTTCAGCACGTCGCGGATTGCCGCGCCGGTGGGCGACGTGACCAGCCCGATGCGTTGCGGATATTTCGGCAGCGGACGCTTTCGTTCCGGCGCGAACAATCCCTCCGCCGCGAGTTTCTGCTTGAGTTTCTCGAACGCGATTTGCAGCGCACCGACGCCTTGCAACTCCACCGCGCGAACGATGAGCTGATATTGCCCGCGCGCCTCATAAACCGTCACATCTCCTTGCAGTAAAACTTTTTGACCATCGGCCAGCAGCTCACGGTGCAAAACCTTTTCACGACTAAATAACACGCAACTCAACTGCGACGTGGCGTCCTTGAGCGTGAAATAAATGTGGCCTGAAGCTTGTGTGCGCAGGTTCGTGACCTCGCCCGTCACCCAGATTGACCCGACCTGTTTCTCCAGCAACCGCTTGACCTGCGCCGTCAGTTCCGATACGGACAAAACCTTGCGCGTCTGCGCTGCTGGAAACAATTCACCAAAGTCCCATTGCGATTTGGTTTGTTTGCTCATCAAGTTCAAAATCAATTAAGCCACAGAGCGAATGTAAATCAAACTGCTTCCGCCACGCGCTGGATTTTCAACGCCTTGCCGGTGGCGTCATCAATTTCAATTATTGCGCCGTGAAGCAGCACGTTGTTTTTCGCCACTTCAAACCGCTGCGGCATGCCGGTGAGAAAGCGTTTGAGGACGGGCTCAATTTCACGACCCAAAACACTTTCGTGCGGGCCGGTGAACCCGGCGTCGGTCAGATAAGCCGTGCCGCCGGGGAAAATCTGTTCGTCCGCCGTCTGCACGTGCGTGTGCGTGCCCACCACCGCGCTCACCTGTCCGTCGAGCATCCATGCCAACGCGATTTTTTCCGAGGTCGCCTCGGCGTGAATGTCCACGAAAATGATTTTGGTCTGCAGCCGCAGCCGTTCAACTTCGGCGCGGGCAGCGAGAAAAGGATTTTCCAGTGGCTGCATGAACGCACGGCCTTGCAGATTCAGCACGGCAATTGAAAGAGAGTTTTGAGTTTTGAGTTTTGAGTTTTTAATTTGAAAGACGCCACTGCCCTGCCCCGGTGTGCCGGGCGGATAATTGAGCGGGCGCAGAAAGCGTTTTTCGTTCGCGAGCAATTCCATGACTTCCTTTTGGTCCCACAAATGGTCACCGCTGGTGATGACGTCCACACCCGCCGAAAAAATTTCTTCGGCGGTTTTGGGTGTGATGCCGGAGCCGCCGGCGGAATTTTCACCATTGGCGATGACGAAATCGAGGCCATGTTGTTCGCGCAGTTTGGGCAGAAGTTCCGTGACAGCGCGCCGTCCGGGTTGTCCGACAATGTCGCCTATGAAAAGCAGTTTCACGGAACAATTTTAACCGCGAAATACGCAAAATACACGAAAGAAAACCAACCCTCACCCAGCCCGCATCAGCGGGGTCAGGGCGATTTGCCTTTGAGTTGATGGAGCCGTTGAACAATTATTTTGGCCTCGTCGGTATTGGTGTTCGCACGGGCCAGATACAGTTCGTAATTTTTTATAGCTTCATTGGTTTCATGCTTGCGCCAGGCAATTTCGCCAAGCTCATGGGCTATCCGGTCCGAGTTGGTATACGTCCGACCAAGTTCCTCGTAATCGGCGCGCGCGACATCGAGTTTGCCGCTGTTGAGACAGGCGATGGCACGACCGTAGAGTGCCTCATGATTGTTTGTCTGAAGTGACAGAACCCGGGTCAGCGCGGCAATGGCATCGTCGTAGGCTTTGAGTTGAATGCAAACGTAGCCTTTGTCGAAAAGCCGGTTCGCGTCGTCGGGCGAGAGTTGCAACCTGCGGTCAATGACAGCAAGCGCATTGTTGAAGAGGCCGTTGGCCAGGTAAAACTGGGCGGCGGCGGCGAGCAGCACATCGTTCGTGGGACAGCGGGAGATTTCGGTTTCGAGCAGTCGCGTGGCGCGCGCCGGGTCTTTCTTCTCGAAATAAGCAGCGGCTTCAATGAGGGTGAGCTGGATTCTGTTCGTGTCGGTCAATGAAAATTTTTCCGGTTGCCCGCGCACATCCTGGATTGCTTCAAGCGCGCGGTCGGGCATGCGGGCCAGAGCGTAAAGCTGCCCCAGCCAAAGTCGCGCCTCCGGATTGTCCGGCGCGAGCTGGCGAACGCGGATAAACTGGGCAATAGCCTGGCGAAATAATCCGCCTTGTGCCAACACGATGCCGTTTCCCAGGCAAAAACCCGGCTCGTCAAACGGGCCGTTCGCATTGAGCACTTCGTCCCATGTGCGATACTTGCCAAATTGGTCGGTGGTGGCCCTGGATAAATCCACCGGCACGCTTTCGCCCGTTTGGAGGCTGTGGTTGAACTGAAGGTTGATTTGCACGACAACGTTTTCCGGGTTGAGCTTTTCCGCCATTTCAAAATGCGCGGCGGCGGCGGAAGGGTCACCGGCGCGCTGCATTTTGACTCCCCAAAAATTCAAACTCCGCGAGTAAAAACTCCCGGCGACAACGGCGTTGGGATTCTGTTCCCGCGCTGCGTGCAACGTTGCGAGCCATTTATCGCCCCATGACCGCGGTGACCCGGGTTTCGGAACGGCCAGGGCGCGTTCAATGGGAGGGAACGCCTGTGTTTCCGCCCGCGACCAAAACATTTCGTTCCCGGCGATTTCATTTTTATCCGGCAACGGCGGCAGGAGCGTGTCGTTGGGCAGTATTTTGAGTTTGTAGACCAGGCCGTGCGGTTCCAAATAAAATTGCTCGAAGTAATAGCCGAAGCTCGGATGCAGATAATAAAGCTCATTCGTTTTGACGAGCGTTGTCAGCAGGCCGATCAAATGAGGCGGGCTGACGCCGTTGGTTTCTTCGGAAGCGGCGACAGTGTCCGGCCATTTTTGCTGAAACTGCCTGTGTAAAAATTTGTGATACGACGGATATTTAAGCAACTGCGTCTCGATCGGTATAAAATCTTTCATCCGACCGTCACGTGCCAATGCCACCTGTTCGAGAATCAGTCGTCGCGAGTCGTCGCTCAACAAAATGCCGCCCGAACGCGGCAGGCTCTCTTCCACAAGCGAGGTATAACGTCGAAACGTATCATCGTTCACGGCCTGAAGTTGTGGCGCGTTTTTGCAAATCAGCCCGACACCGGCCAGGATAAAAAGCAGCCACACGCCTGCCACGGGCAGGACATTCAAAAAGTCAAACGGGGACGGCCTGGGCCGTTGCAAAGGGGCGTTCGGTTGTTTTCCAAACACCAATAAAAAATATCCGCTGTAGTAACCCACGCTCAACGCGCTCAAGTAGTAGAATGTCAGTCCCAACCCTTTTTCCCGGGGGCTGAACGGCGGATCGAATGTCACCCAAGCGCAGACAACCAGAAAAACGGCATGCACCAGGTGAAACATGAAGCTGGCCAACGCCCTGCCAATCGGACTGGGGTCTCCGAAGAATGCACCCCAGCGGATCGACAACATCAACACGGGCACCAATGAGCTTAACGACAACAGGCACAAGGTGTCCCTGACGTTCCCGCTGATGAAAAAGGCTTTCACCACGTGGAACTGCGACGATAGATTGAACTTTAACACCTCCCAGAACGTCACCGGCACTGTGCCCGAAATCGCCGCCACCAGTGGCAGCAGCAGATAGAACGATATTCCCGCCAGACCACACAGCGTCATTCGTTCGAAAAAGCGCGGATTGAAAAACCCCAAGCCGCGAACCCAGATGATGGCCGTGATGAAAACGGGGAAATAACACACCATCGCCCAGTCATTCGTCATGCCTGCCCCATACACGAACGCGGCCAGAAACAATCGCCCCTCGCGCTCGTCCAGCCGGTACTCCAGCAGCGACCAAATGACGAAAGCGAACGGCAACAGGCTCAATATTTCGCCGGTATAATTCGTCGCGCTTTCCCAAAACGTAAGTTGCAAACCGCACACCAACGCGGCGAAAACCGGCGGCAACCAGGCGCTGCGAATGGTCAAAAACGAAAAAGGGTTCTGTTCGCGTTTTCGCTGCGCCTCCGTCCGGTCCTGCGGCAAAATCGCAACCGACCGCGCAAGCAAGCCAAGTGTCAGCGCGGCGCACGCGGCGGAAAACAGATTCAGCGCGATTGGAACCAACGCGACCGGCAGCCAGCGGAACGGATACGTGACAAGAAACGAAACTGGATTCAAGACTTCCGGTTGCCACGTCCAGCCGGATATTTTGGCGACGGAACCAAGATTAAACAGCGACACCCAATGATTGAGTGTCAGCAAGTAAACCGTCAGCGCCGCGGCAGCCAGGAGCCACGGTAAAAAACGCGGAACGAAGTTCTTGCGCGTGTCTGTTTGCGCGTCAGTTGTCATTGGGTTCGTCCAGTTGAATCCGCCCCGTGCGGATTGACAAGATTTTCCGCCGCGCGCAAATCCGCCACGCATTCGACGTGTTGCGTTTGTGGGAACATATCCAGCGGTTGCACGCGCATCAGGTCAAAGACACCGTCGCCGCACAAAATGTTCAAGTCCCGCGCCATCGTCGCCGGATGACAGGAAACGTAAATGACCTGCGCCGGTTTTGCTTCGCGCAATAACTTCAACGTCTGCGGCAGGCAGCCTTTGCGCGGCGGGTCGAGCAGTACCGTGGTTTTTTCAGGGGAAAACTTCTTCAGCAACTCCGGCAGAACCTCTTCAACTGTTTTTGCAATAAATTCCCCGTTGCCAACTTTGCGCGACAATGCGTTGCGCCGGGCCGATTCGACGGCACGCCGGTCGTATTCCACACCGACGAACGATTCGACCGTGTCCGCCAGCTCGATGCCGAAAAAACCGACACCACAATACAAATCCACCAAATGTCGCGCGCCGCTGTCGCAAAAAAACCCTCGCACAGTTTCGACGAGCTTCGGCAGCAGGAAAAAATTGCTTTGAAAAAATGAGTCTGGCGGAACGTCCCAATCCTCCGGCGACACGCGCAGCACGACTTTCAACCCGCCGCGCGGCGGCGGATGCGCGCGCACCCGCTGGATTTCCTCGTTGAGCACCGGCTCGGCGATTTTGCATTCCTCGATGTCCTCGACCAGGCCGCAGTCCCAACGCACAAAACCGATGTTGAGTTTTTGTTCCGGCTTGTTCCACTGGCTGCGAATCATGATGCGGTTGCGGTAGCCGTAGGGCTGCGGGCACGGAATCACCGCCCTGACAAGGCCGGGGGAAATTTTCCCAACACGCTCGAACAAATCCGCAATTTGCTTTCGTTTGAGCCGCAACTGCGCGGCGTATTCGATGTGTTGATACTGGCAGCCACCGCATTTGCCGAAATAATGGCAGGCGGGTTCGACACGTTCCGACGACGATTTTTCGATGCGGACCAGTTTTGCCCGTGCAAAATTCTTTTTGACCTCTGTGATTTCGGCCTCGACGACTTCACCCACGAGCACAAACGGCACAAACACGACAAAATCATTCACACGCCCGACGCCTTCGCCGCCGAACGCGATGTCGTCAATGGTCAAAATCAATTTGTCGCCGATGTTCAGTGGCATTGGAAAAAGTCAGAAGAGGCGGTCACAAAAACGGTGGTAAAAATCATTGAACCGAATCCACTCTCATAGCGGCTTTGATTTTACTTTGCGGCGCGAGGCGAACGGCGCAATCCATTCTGCAACCACAAACGCCAGACCATCCAGAATGCCTCGCTCACAATGTGCCCGGCCATCTTCGACCTGCCCTGGGCGCGTTCAGTAAAAATAATCGGGACTTCGACAATTTTGAACCTCCGCCGCCAGAGTTTGTGAGTCATTTCGATTTGGAAACTGTACTCGTTCGATCGGATTTTATCGAGGTTGACGGCTTGCAGCGCGGGGCGGCGGAAACATTTGTAGCCGCCCGTCGGGTCGGTGAACGGCATGCCGGTGACCAGTTTAACATATTTCCCCGCCACGCGGCTCAACATCAGCCGCTTGAGCGGCCAGTTGATGACGCGGATACCGTCCTTGTAACGCGAGCCGAGCACAAGGTCGGCATTTTTTGCAGCTTCAAGAAACACCGGCACATCGTCCGGGTTGTGCGAACAATCGGCGTCCATCTCGAAGATGAATTCGTAGCCGCGCTCCAGCGCCCATTTGAACCCGGCGATGTAGGCACGGCCCAAGCCGTTCTTTTCCCCCTCATGCAAGACGTGAATCTGTGGATGTTTCGCGGCGAGTTCGTCGGCGATTTTACCCGTGCCGTCCGGCGAATTGCCGTCCACCACCAGCACGTCCACCATGACCGGGAGCGACAAAAGTTTCTGCGCCATGCGCGCGAGATTCTCCCGCTCGTTGTAAGTCGGCACGATGACAAGGGTTGGATTCATGGCTGACGGCGCTAATGATTAAGCTGGAAACGCGGTGAAAACAAGCGGGCAGTTCAGAAGACGGAAGTCGGAGGCCGGAAACCTGACCTCTATCCTCCATCATCTGTTCTCTGACTTCTGCCCTCTGATTTTCGCGGCAGCAGCGGTTTAAGCGGGCATTTTTCACAGCGCGGCGCACGTGTCCGGCAGAAATGTTTGCCCACCATCACCAGTTGCGCGTGATAATCCCGCCAGTAATCAAGCCGCTCAGACTCCGATTTTTCATTCAATGCCGCTTCGCAAAACGCTTTCAACTCGTTATAGCTGGCTTCACTGTTTTTTCCGCTTTCCGCTTTCCGCTTTTTCCCGTCCATTTGTGCCGCTGAAAAATCCGTTTCGTGTAAGCGTCAACCACAAAGCTGTGATGTCCGCCCGCGTAAAGCAACAGGCTGTCCGCCGTCTCCGGCCCGATGCCGTGGATGGCGAGCAACCGCTCCCGCACCACTGAAGTTTCGCCATCAAAAAATTTTCCCAAATCGCCGGCGTATTCCTCGACGAGCACGCGTAAAAATGAGCGCAGGCGATGCGCCTTCACGTTGAAATAACCGGCGGGACGAATCAGCTCCGCCAATTTCGATTCGGGCAACGCGAACAGTTTTCCCGGTTCCAGCTTGCGCGCGACCTTGAGATTGGCGATGGCGCGCTCGACATTTGTCCAGACGGTGTTTTGCGTGAGAATGGCGCCGACGCAAACTTCAAACGGCGTTTCCCCCGGCCACCAATGTTGATGGCCAAACCGGGCGCGCATCAATTTATAGGCCTGCCGTAAATGCGACATTGCCTTGACCGGTTTCGACATGCGAATGAAATAACAAAAGGGCAAAGGCGGGCAAAACGTTTTTCTTGCCTTGCGGCTTTGCGGCTCTGCGTGAGATTTGTTGGCTGACAAGCGTTTTGGCTTTCCGCTTCGCCACTTCCGTTTAATCTCAAGGCATGTCCGCCTTGATCGCCATCGTCGGTCGCCCCAACGTCGGCAAGTCCGCGCTGTTCAACCGCATCGTCGGACGGCGCATCGCCATCGTTCACGATCAGCCCGGCGTCACGCGCGACCGCATCAGTGCCGAAGCCGAATGGAACGGGCGCGCCTTCACGCTCGTGGACACCGGCGGCATCGGCCTGTTGCGCCGCGAAAAGGCGGGTGATGTCATCATCAAAGCGGCGATTGAACAGGTGGATTTGGCCATTGAGTCAGCGAACATCATCATCCTCGTCGTCAACGCGCAGGAGGGCGTCATGCCGCTCGATCGCGAGGTCGCGAAACGATTGCGCCGCAGCGGAAAACCGATTTTTGTCGCAGCCAACAAGGTGGACACGAGCCGTGATGAAGCCAGTGCCGATGAATTCACACAACTCGGCTTTGAAAAAATTTTCCCCGTCAGCGCCATCCACCAATTGGGAATTGAAGATTTGATGGATACAACGACAGCGGCTTTGCCGCCGAGTAACGAGGGATCGCCTGCGACGGACGATGGCCCTGACTCGTCACCCGCCACACGTCACCCGTCACCCTTGAAGCTCGCCATCGTAGGCCGCCCCAATGTCGGCAAATCGTCCATCATCAATGCGCTGACGAAATCCGCGCGCGTCATCGTCACGCCGGTTCCCGGCACGACACGCGATTCAATTGACGTGCCGTTTGAGGTGGAAACCGGCAGAGTGCGGCAAAAATACATCCTCATTGACACCGCCGGCATGCGAAAGGCGCGGCGCGTGGACGATTCGATCGAGTTTTACAGCGTCCAGCGCGCGGCGGATTCCATTGCGCGTTGCGACATTGTGATTTTGGTTTTGGACGCTGAAGCCGGGATTGCCGAACAGGACAAAAAAATCGCGGATAAAATCGTTGAAGAACGCAAAGCCTGCATCGTCGTCGTCAATAAATGGGATTTGGTGGCCGAATCCGTCCGCCAGGTGCGCGAAGAGGAGATCGCGCACCGCAATAAAAAGGAACGGCGCGAAGGCCAGGCAAAAATAATATCCACGCTCGGCGAATTCGGCCAGTGGGTGCAGGAAAAATTATTCTTCCTCGACTACGCGCCGGTGATTTTCGCATCAGCCAAATCCGGTTTTCATCTGGATCGTTTGTTGGAAGCCGTGCGCTACGTCGCGGCGCAACTTCAACAAAAGATTCCAACGGCAATTTTGAATCGGACGTTGCAAGACGCCGTCGAACGCCGCCAGCCGGTCAGCGCGATGGGACACCGGCTGAAGTTTTTCTATGCCACGCAGGTGCGGCAGTCGCCGCCGACGTTTCTGTTGTTCATCAACCGCGACGAATTGTTTTCCGACCAATACAAAAAATACCTCGGCAACCAGTTGCGCCGCGCCTTCGGTTACGAAGGCTGTCCGATCGTGCTCGTTCCCAAGTCCCGGCCCAGGACCGTGGAGCCCATCCGCAAATTCACAATATCGCGCCAGAGAAACAAGCCCGGGCCGGGCCGGAAAAACCGGAAGGAAAAGGTTGCAAGAAAAGGCGAATCCCAGCAGAATCCAAAATAAATATTTTGGACACATGGCGTTTGAAGCGGAGAAACCAAGTCACCTGAAACAAGTTTGTTCTACCATTGTTCTGGCGGTCGTCGCCATTGCGTTGCCGGCCTTGTTTGCCGGCAGACTAGTTGGTGCGC
>Ga0182027_10006452_pt1 | contig 17548 bp, 14 predicted proteins | sample 712E1DmetaG_FD_121300 | JGI IMG/M metagenome (GOLD analysis project Ga0182027, IMG submission 121300) | Permafrost microbial communities from Stordalen Mire, Sweden - 712E1D metaG (Illumina Assembly) | ecosystem: Environmental > Terrestrial > Soil > Wetlands > Permafrost | place: Sweden... | reverse complement strand
CTCCCGAGCTGCCCGAACCGTTGCCCGCCGCATCGTCCGCGGCGCCGGGTATGGCTTTGCCGGTTCCCGATGCCCGGTCGGCCGCGGCGATGCGACTGTCGGCCGTGCCCGTCGACCAGGGTGATGCCGTGCAGTTCCTGGCGGCGGCGCCCGACGTACTGCCCGCCGCCCAGACCCCGGCTGCGGCTCCAGGCCCGGCTCCCGTCCCGGCTGCGGCGGCGGCTCCCGTCCCGGCTTCCATTCCCGAGCCGGCTCCGACCCCGGTGCCGGCTGAGTCCTCGCCTTGGCTGTCGGCGCTCGACCAGCAGCATCAGAATCCGCCACTTCCGGTTCAACCCCAGCTATTCAATGTGCCGGCATCCCAGCCGTCTCAGCCGCACGTAACCGGCCCGGATGCAATCGGGCGCCGGACACCGGCCGCCCCGTGGCAGCCCCTGGGGTCTAGCTGGCCGGCCGCCCAGGACCCGAGGACACCGTGGCCCGGTCCGCAAGTTCCTGCTGCCCTGCCGGCCGTGGCGGCGCAGCAGGGCAACGCGTCGACCGTGACCGCGATGTGGGCCCAGTCCTCGCAGGAAGTCCTCAGCCACGGAACCGTTCGAGTCTGCCACCGCTGCGCTCTGCCGGTCTCGACGCACGCACGGTTCTGCCGCCGCTGCGGAACTCAGCAGACCTGACCGCCGCCTCTGCCGCGGGTCCGCGCAGTCGATCTCAGGCGGTCTAGTTGTCCAGGTTGTCGAACAAGCCGGCCTGGAGATCGTCGTGAGTTGGAACGTGTGGCATCAGAAGCGATCGAATCTGGGCTCGTCGGACGAAGCGCCGGTGGCCGAGCTTGATGCTCTGAAGCTGTCCCACTCTGGCCCAGCGGCCGATCGTACCCGGGGTGAAGCGCACGTTCGCGGCCGCCAGCAGCTCAGCCGCCTCCGAGAGGGAGATCCAATCGGCAGGTGGCTTCGACATAGGTCAGTCGGGTTCCTTCGAGACCGACTCGGCAGCCGGCGCGGCAGCCGGCGCGGTGGACCCTCCATCGCCGGAGGACGACCCGGACGAGGAGGACTCGGCGGAGGACGATGCGGAGGAGGCAACCGTCTCCTTGGGCTCAGGTCGATTCGACCGCGAGGAAGTCGCCTTCTCCTTGCGGGCCCAGCCCGTGCCTTTGAAGTGAACGGCGGGCACGGCGAATGTCTTCTTCAAAGGGCCACCGCACTTGGGGCAGGTCGACGGTCCCTCGGCGTGGACCGAGCGCATGACCTCGACCTCGTGGCCGCAGTTGGCGCAAACGTAGTCGTAGTACGGCATCTGGTTCCAGAACTCCGCTAGGTGCGCAGCATCCGCATGCCGCATTTCGGGCAGTAGAAGGCCCGCTCCAGACCGGAACTGAAGCCGCAGTGCTGGCAAGCCAGGCCTCCACCCACATGGCCGGAGGAGGGCGTTGGGCGATCCGATGTGACCGTGCCGATGGCATGGGTGTCGCCGGCCACGTTGTTGAAGAGTCCCGCCAGAATTCCCGCCGCGTTGCGGTCGGTGTCGCCCCTCACTCCCTTGCCGCCCCAGCCGACTACCGCGCGAACGATCAGGTCGCCGGTGATCTCGTCGAAATGCGACGCCACGCCGCCGACGATGGCGTTGTACTCGGGGTAGCCCGTGGTATCGGTCTCGCCCGAAAGCAGTCCGCAGACCAGCGTCTCGAAGACGGGATCGATCGCATCGACCGACCCCAGGACGACGAGGGCGTGGCGCGTTACGGGCGACCTCTTGTGGTTGTATTGCAGCCACTGGGCACTGCCGGGCAGTTGGGCAATGAACGGCGAGGCCTGCCCCAACTCGACCGGGAGCGGCTCGACGAGTTCGGTCTCTCCCTGGACGTAGCCCGCGAGCATGCTGTGAAGCCGTTCTGAGAGGCCAGGACCCGTCTTGAGGCGAATCCCCTCGGAGCTCTTCGCCGAGTACGAGAGCTTCAGTGCGAACTCATGCGAACTGACCTCAGCCGGCGGCGGGCTGCTGGAAGCCTGGTCACGCGATGCGCGGTTGCTCTTCCCGAATAGCGGCACGGTCTCTCCTGAAGGCTGACGGGAACCCGTGCATATCCTAGCAGCGGCCCCGCCTGCGATGGCGCCGGCCTATGCCAGCAATTGCTCGAGCCTTGCGACCAGCTCCTCCAGCTCCGCGGCACGCGCCCGAGCGCCCGCCACGACGGCCTCCGGAGCCTTCGACGTGAACGCATCGTTGGCGAGACGCGCCCTCGCGGCGCCCAGCTGAGCCTGAGCGTCGGCCAGATCTCGTTCCAGGCGAGCGCGGTCGCGCCCCTCCTGGGCGTCGTCCTTGGCCGCCGGACGGACCACAGCCTCGATCTCCCCGGCGATGACCGAGAGTCCGCCTTCGGTGCCGCTTCGAACAGCCGCCAGATCGGGCTCACGACGTAGCGGCCTGGCTCGGGCGAGACGCTCGATCGCCGGCCGCAGCGCCTCGTAGGTGGCGCCGATGTAGTCGGGCACGAAGACATCGACCGGCAACCACGCGGCCGGCTCGATGCGCGCCTCCGCGCGTGCGTTGCGGATGGCTCGAACGAGTTCGAGCAGGCTCGCGACCTCGGCCTCGGCGGCGACGTCCGCAGCTTCGGCGCGGGCCACGGGCCAATCGGCCACGATCAGCAGCGCCGGATCGTCGGCCGTGTGCGGCAGGCGATGCCAGATCGCCTCGGTGATGAAGGGCATGATCGGGTGCAGCAACCGCAGGTAGGTATCGAGGGCGTCGACCAGCGTCCACCACGTGGCCTCGCGCTCGGCCTGCGGCAGGCTCTCGTCGGCCAGCCGGATCTTGGCCAGCTCGACGCCCCAGTCGCAGTATTCGTTCCAGACCGCCTCGTACAGTGTCTGGCTGACGTCGCCAAAGCTGTAGGCGGCCATTGCCTTGTCCACGGCCGTAACGGTCGCGGCGGCGCGGGAAAGGATCCAGCGCTCCGCAGGTCCGGCAGCGGCTCGGTTCGGAAGCTGGCGCGGCGCCCCGGGCCCAATCGAGCCCGGCCGCGCCCCGAGCACGAAACGGGCCACGTTCCATAGCTTGTTGGCGAAGTTGCGGGAGTTCTCCAGCTTCTCGGCCCCGAGACGGGCGTCGTTGCCGGGAGCGGTCCCGTTGATCAGGGCAAACCGAAGCGCGTCGGCCCCGACCTCATCGATCGTCTCGAGCGGATCGACGGAGTTGCCCTTGGTCTTGGACATCTTCTGGCCGTACGGGTCCCGAATCAGGCCGGATAGATAGACCGTGTGGAACGGCGCCTGGCCGGTCAGGTGAATGCCCAGCATCATCATCCGGGCGACCCAGAAGAAGATGATGTCGTAGGCGGTCTCCATCACCGAGCCGGGGTAGAAGCGCTCGAAGTCGCGCGTCTTCTCCGGCCATCCCAGGGTCGAGAACGGCCACAGGCCGGAGCTGAACCACGTATCGAAGATGTCATCGTCCTGGTGCAGCTCGGCGGCGGGGCGGCCGCAGACGTCGCAGGACTTCGGGCCGGCCGGATCGGCCGTCACCGTCGTGTGGCCGTCGGGGCAATACCAGGCCGGGATCCGATGGCCCCACCACAGCTGGCGGCTGACGTTCCAGTCGCGCATCTCGGTCAGCCAGTGCTCCCAGACCTTGACGAAGCGCTCCGGCAGGATCTGCGTCTTGCCTTCGCGAGTCGCCTCGAGCGCGGCCGCGGCAAGCGGGGCCACGCGGATGAACCACTGCGTCTTGAGGCGCGGCTCCACGACGTCGTCGGAGCGCTGGCAGCGTCCGATCAGCATCTCGTGGGGCTTGATCGAGTCGATGTCGCCGCGCTCTTGCAGCGCCTCCACTATCTGGCGACGCGCCTCGTAGCGATCCAGCCCGGCAAACTGCGCGCCGTTTTCGTTGATCCGGGCGGCGTCGTCGAGGACCGTGATCATCGGCAGTCCGTGGCGCTTGCCGGTGTCGTAGTCGTCGTTGTCGTGGGCGGGCGTGATCTTGACCGCACCCGTCCCGAAGGCCGTGTCCACGACCGCATCGGCGATGATCGGCACGGCCCGATCCACGAACGGGATCATCGCCTTGCGCCCGATCAAGGCCGTGTACCGCGGATCGTCTGGGTTCACGGCGACGGCGGTGTCGCCGAGGAGCGTTTCGGGGCGCGTCGTCGCGACCGAGATCCAGGCATTCGGGTCCGGCGCGCCGGTGCCGTCAGCGGACGCCGACGACTCGTCGACCAGGTGGTAACGCATCGTCCACAGGCTGCCCGTGGTTTCCTTCGGGATCACTTCAAGGTCCGAGACGCTCGTCCGGCAGCCGGGGCACCAGTGGATCAAAGCCTCGGTGCGGTAGGCCAGGCCCTCGTCGTAGAGGCGGTGGAAGGCTTCGCGAACGGCCGCGGCCGAGACCTCGTCCATCGTGAATCGAAGCCGCGTCATGTCGAGCGAGGCACCGACGCGCCGCTGCTGGGAGAGGATCGTCTCGCGCGTCGTACGCACGAACTCCCACATGGCCTCGAGATACTTCTCGCGGCCCAAGCTCTGGCGGGTCTCGCCCTTGGCGGCGAGGAGCTTGTCCAGGACGTACTGGGCGGCGATGGAGGCGTGATCCAGGCCGGGCAGGAAGAGCGCGGGACGGCGCTGCATTCGGGCGTGGCGGGTCATCAGGTCTTCGACCGTGGATCGCTGAGCGTGGCCCAGGTGCAGCGAGCCGGTCACGTTCGGCGGCGGCTGGATGACGACGAAGGGCTGCTTGGCCCAGTCGGCTCGAGAACCGGCCCCGTCCGGATTGAAGACGTCGGCGTCAAGCCAGGCCTGGAAGATGCCGTGTTCGACCTCGCCCGGACGGTAGGACTTGGCCAGCTCCGTCTCGTCGCCCGCTTCGTGCATCTTCATCGTGTCCCGGTCCGCCATCGCTCGCTCCGTCAATCAAACGACCCGCTCGTCCAGCGGACGAACGGGTCGTGGTACCACCTCTGGTTCGGCGTCGCCGGCGGACCTGACGCGCACATCGCGCGTCGGCCGGCGCTGCCCTCTCGGCGCGCTATCGGGCGCCTCCCGCACTGCTCGCGAGCTACGTTCGCGTCGATCCGGCTACGGGGCTTTCAGCCTGGCCGTGACTGCCACGGAACGGGCCCCGCTCTCTGAAACCGATCGCCGCGGGTGATCGGTCATCGTCGGATTTCGACGCTACTCCTCTCGGTCACTGCCGTGAAGGCCGCGATCGTAGCACGACGGCCAAGCTGGCTGAAGTCCGCTACCTGGCCGCCGCGTATACGCCTCCGACGAGCACTCCCCGCGGCATCACGACGAACCCGCCGGATTCACCGTAACCGGAACCAACTGCGTCGCCGCCCGACCACGAGATCGAAGTCCAGGTGTGTCCGTCGTACGAGAGCCATGCCCTAGCGCCGCCATTCTTCACGGCTACGAATACCGTCCCGTTCGAACCGATCGCACCGTCCGGGCCGGAGGCGCATTCGCCCTGACATACGTACGGGCCGAGAGGGCCGAAATTCGTGTCGTCGTGCCAGGTCTTGCCGCCGTCGGTGGAATGCGCCAGACCAGTCCCGCCCGGGATTCCGGTTGAATTGGTGTTGAGCAGCATTCCATCGCGCCCGAAATCGATGAAGTCGGCGGCCATGGAGTACCCGCCGCTGCTCTTCGTCCACGTCTTGCCGTCGTTCGAGAGCCACATCTCGTCGCCGGGTGCGACCGACGCCGTCAGTTCGAAGCCGGTGGAACTGGTCGCGGGCCCGGGCGTGCCCATCAGGTAGAAATGGCCATCGTTCGTCTGGACGTGCGGAGGGAGGCCGTAGCCGGCCTGGGCTGACGCGAGCCCCGCATCGATGCTTTCTGAAGCCCAGTTGACGCCGTCGGTCGAGTACTCGATGACGAACGGACGGGCGGCGTTGTCGGCCGACGGCGCCGAAGTGTCGACCGTGGCCACGAGCCCGCTAGTGGTACCGGCGATCGAGACAAGGCTGCCCGCCAAGTTTGGAGTGCCGGCATCATGCCAGGTCACGCCGTCGGCGCTCGTCCAGACGGACTGCGCCGTGGTCGCCCTCTCGGTGCTATTGGGGTTCATGCCGATGGCAATCAGGCCCACCGGCGCCACGGACACCATCACCGCGGCCGCGTGAACCGAGGTCACGGCGGTCCAGGTCTCGCCGTCGGGCGATGTCCACAACCCGAATGACGGCATGGTCCGACCAAAGACGGTCACCGAACCGGTCGCGACATACCCGCCGCGCCAGGCCAGCACCTGCGACACTCCGCTGCCGGCGCGGTCAGGGTTGGCCAGCATGGGGCTGTCGCTTCTGAGTGGAGTGGACGTGAACCCACTCCATGCGGACGCGGCACCCGAGGTCGTGAACCCCGCAGCCGTCAGTGTCGCGGCCGGGCTCGCGCCGGCGCTCGACTCCGGGGTAGCGACCACCGCGGGTGTCGGGCTGGGCGCGGCCGATGTGGGTCCGGGCAACGCCGTCGTGGGCGGTCCGACCGCACCGGGTCGCGGTCCGGTCGTGCCCAGGATCAAGCCCGTGGCCGCGAACACGACCAGAAGTACCGCTGCAAATCCCAACGCCGCTCCGGCCATCCGGAAGCCGAACGAGCCGCGCCGAACCGGCCGCACTCGCGAGACTGTCACGCCGGCAACGCGCCTCTCGGTCCCGCGCGCCAGTTCGTTCATGTACTTGTACAGGGACGCCGGAGCCTCCCGCTCCGGACCGGGACCCATCCGCCGGAGGCGATCCTCGAGCTCGGGATCTTCACGAGTACTCATCGGGCCACCTCCGCGGTCTGCCGATCGAGCTGCCGGCGCAGTGTCTTCAGGGCGTAGTGCAATCGCGATTTCACAGTTCCGAGCGGCACATCCAGCCGTTCGGCTATCTCGTCGAGAGAAAGGTCGCGCCAGAACCGCAACGCGACTACGACCTGCTGGTCTGACGGGAGGGTGCGCACCAGTCGGCCGAGCTCATCACGGGACAGAGCTTCGCGAAAGGGATCCACGGCACTCGGCGATTCGCCCACCTCATCATCGAGTGGAAGAACGCGGAAGCCGCGCCTTTCCCGCAGTCGGTCCTTACAGACGTTGGCAACGATTCGATCGAACCAGGCTCCGGCTCGCTCACGGTCCCTGATCCTGGGCCAGGCGCGCCAGGCCTTCTCGAGCGCATGCTGGGTGGCGTCCTCGGCCTCAGTGGCATCGCCCAGCAGATATCCGGCAAGGTTGTACGCCCCCGGCAGCGCCGACCCGATGAGACGGAGGAACTCGGCGGCTTCCTCGGCCACTGGCTCCGTGAGCGCCACCCTCAAGGCTCCTTCCCCGGTCACCCGTCACTCCCGTCTGGTCGCTTGTCCGTCGGACCGGCCTTCCAGACTGACTCTGTGACCAAAAGGTTCAATCGCGTCGAGATTATGGCGTGCTCCGACGGCGCCGGGGCGAGCCGCTCCACCAACCCAGTCGAAAGCCGGCCGGCACAGAGGCACCGGCCGGCTTTGGAATCCCCTGACAAACCCGCTTATGGAACGACCCGCCCAAGATGGTAGCGCAACCTACCCACAACCAGACCATGAATACGCCACGTACGGGTCGAGCGGCCGAGCGACCTGGGGCGCGGGGGTTACGCGCTCTGGCCGCGTTCCGCTAGAAATTCCTCGTAGTTGGTCTCGTCCACGCCCGATTCGATCTGCGTCTTGGTCAGCAGCAGCGGTGGCCGACCCTCGCGGATGGTCTCTTCCGTGATCAAGCACTTGCTGATCTCGGCGTGATCGGGCACGTCGTACATCACGTCGAGAAGGGCTTCCTCGACGATCGACCTCAAGGCGCGAGCGCCGGTCTTGCGGGTGATCGCGACCTCGGCCGAGGCCCGGAGGGCTCCCGGCGTGAAGACCAAGTCCACCTTGTCCAGCGAGAGGAACTTCTGGAACTGGCGCGTGATCGCGTTCTTGGGCTCGGTCAGGATCCGGACCAGATCGTCGGCGGTCAGCGACGACAGCGTCACCACCACCGGCAGCCGGCCGACGAATTCGGGGATCAGCCCGTACTTGAGCAGGTCCTCCGGCATGAGCCTCTCGAGGATCCGCTCGCGATCGATCTCGGGCATGTGGTTCTCGGCGCCGAAACCCATCGACCGCTTGCCGACTCGCTCTTCGATGATCCTGTCGATGCCGTCGAACGCGCCTCCGCAGATGAACAGGATGTTCGTGGTGTCGATCTGGATGAAGTCCTGGTGAGGATGCTTGCGGCCGCCCTGGGGCGGGACGTTGGCAAGCGTTCCTTCGAGGATCTTGAGAAGGGCCTGCTGGACACCCTCTCCGGAAACGTCGCGAGTGATCGACGGGTTGTCCGCTTTGCGGGCGATCTTGTCGATCTCGTCGATGTAGATGATTCCGCGCTGGGCTCGCGCGACATCGAAATCGGCCGATTGGATGAGGCGCAGCAGGATGTTCTCGACGTCCTCACCTACATAACCGGCCTCGGTCAGCGACGTGGCGTCGGCGATGCAGAACGGCACGTCGAGGATCTTGGCCAGGGTCTGGGCCAGGAGCGTCTTGCCCGATCCCGTCGGACCCACGAGGAGGATGTTCGACTTCTGAAGCTCGACGTCGTCGATCTGATGACCGGCGTTGACGCGCTTGTAGTGGTTGTGAACGGCGACCGACAGAACCTTCTTGGCCTTGTCCTGGCTGATGACGTACTGATCCAGGGCGAGCTTGATGGCCCGAGGGTTCGGCAGCTTGGCGACCTGCGGCTTGGCGCGCGGGGTCTCGAGCATCTCCTCTTCGATGATTTCCTGGCAGAGGTTGATGCACTCGTCGCAGATGTATACGCCCTGGCCCGCAATCAGCTTGCGAACCTGCTCCTGGCTCTTACCACAGAAGCTGCAGCGATATGGAACCTTGGGCCCGCTCTTGGTCGTCGTCACGCGCTTTGACCCGTCCTTCGCGCCTGTGTCTGCATGCGGCTACTCAATCGCAGCTTCGGGGCCCTTGCCGTTGCTCGGGTCCGCCGAGGATTCTCCGTTGTCCTTTGAGCCAGCGCCGAACTCCTTGTTCAGGAGCGGCGATCCCGTGGCCGAATAGACCGCGTCGATTATGCCGTAGTCCTTGGCCTCCGTTGGAGACATGAAGTAGTCCCGGGAGGTATCGGCGATTATCTTCTCGATCGGTTGTCCACAATGACGGCTCAGGATCTCGTGATTGGTGTTGACCAGAGTCTCCATCTCCTTGACCTGGACCATCACGTCCGGAGTGTTGCCCCGGAAACCGCCGGAACCCTGGTGGATCATGATCCGGCTGTGCGGCAGCGCGAAGCGCTTGCCGGGGGCGCCGGCTGCCAGGAGAACGGCCGCCATGCTGGCCGCCATACCGATGCAGATTGTGCTGACCGGTGCCCGCACGTACTGCATCGTGTCGTAGATCGCGAGGCCGCTGGTCACGACGCCGCCGGGCGAGTTGATGTAGAGACTGATGTCACGCTCGGGATCCTCGGCGTCGAGGAAGAGCAGCTGGGCGATGACGAGATTGGCTACGTTGTCCTCGATGCCGTCGCCAAGAAAAACGATCCGCTCGCGCAGAAGGCGTGAGTAGATGTCGTAGGCGCGCTCACCTCGACTCGAGGACTCGATCACCATCGGCACGAGCATTCGGACGTTCTCCTCCAGGATGACTTGGGGCTAGACGCCCGTCGGAGCGGCGGCTGCCGGCGGCGTCAAGCTGCCCGGATCGGTAACCCCAAGTGAAGCCGCGGATTCACCCGCGGGGCTGCTCACCGGTGAACTCTCATCCGTTTCCTCGATATGAGGCAATCGCGGCGATTCCGGGTGCGCCGCGAGCCACTCGTCAACGAGCAACTCGACCGTCCTGGATCGCCGGAAGGTGCTTCGGATGTAGTTTCGCCCACGTTCCGATTCGAAGTAGCGGATCAGGTCCGGGTTGCTCGCGTAGCGAGACCGCGCCCGCTCAATTTCACCCAGCACGTCCTTGTCGGGGACTTCTACGCCCTTCTCCTTGGCGATCTCAGAGAGGACCAGGAGTGTCTTGACGCGCTTCTCGGCCTGCGGCCTGAACTCCGCGTGGATACCTTCTTCGGTCTTGTCGGTGACCTTCAGGTAGGTCTTTTCGTCGATGCCCTGGCGGAGCAGCGCAGAACGCAGCTCGTCGTGCATGACCTCAACTTCCTGTTCGATCAGCACGTCCGGCAAATCGATGGTGGCGTTGTCGGTGGCGTAGGTGATGATCTGGTCGGCGAACGCGTGGCGGGCGCGATCGAGGGCGTTGGCCTCGAGCCGCTTGCGCAACTCCGAATTGAGCTCGGTCATGTCGGCGAACTTGCCGACGGACTTCGCGAACTCGTCGTTCGCCTCCGGCAGAGCCTTGTGGCGCAGCTCCTTGACGGTCACCGCGAAATGGGCCGTCCGGCCGCGCAGGGATTCTTCCTGATAGTCGTCCGGGAAGACGATGTCGAACTCGCGCTCGTCGCCCTTGGCGGCGCCGACGAGGTGGTCCTCGAAGCCGGGAATGAGCCGGTCGTCGCCCAGGATCACGGACATGCGCTCCGATGAGCCCCCATCGAAGGCGACGCCGTCACGGGTGCCGACGAACGAGATGACCGCGTAGTCGCCCTTCTCGGCGCCACGGCCTTCCACGGGCTCGAGTCCGGCCTGGTCGTCGCGCAACTCGTCGACGACCTTCTCGACCATCGTTTCGTCGACGGCCTCGATCTTGGGCGAGAAGCCGAAATGCTCGAAATCGCCGAGCTTGACCGCGGGCCGCACTTGCACGACCGCTTTGAACAGGACCGGCTTGCCTTCCTCGCCCTGGACCATCTCGACTTCGGGCTGGGACAACGGGGCCAGATCCTGCTCGCGCATGGCCTCGCGGAAGGCATCGTCGACAAGCTGCTCCAGTGCCTCGTCGAGAATGGCCGATGGGCCGAGCACTCGCTCGACCATGGATCGGGGGGCTTTGCCCGGGCGGAAGCCGGAGATGCGGGTCTGACTCGACAGCCGACGGACGGCCTGATCGATGGCTCGCGTCAGCCGCTCTGGCGGAAGCTCGAATTCGAGTTGGAGGCGGGACTTCGGAAGGGGTGTATTGGTGGTCTGCATTGTCGGCCGATTATAGGTGCCGCTGACCGGTACGACCGGGGCCGCAGGAAGCCCGGGTCCGAGGCGGGCTCGCCGGCACAAGCCATCACGCAGGCCGGGCCGGCGGTCAACTCACCCCATCAGCTTCTGACCGACGACCAGGGCGACATGCCGGACGATCGCGCAACCCGCGTTGAAGTTCGGGTCCTTGACGGTGAATACGGCGATGACATAAGTCTCGCCGCCCTTGCTCACTATCCCCGACGAGTTCACGACATAGGGCCCGGTGTCGCCACCGGCGTAGAACCAGCCGTCTTTCATCGAGACAGTGGCACCGCTGGGGCTACTGTCCCCCACCCCAATCCGCTGGTCATCCTCTATGTGCCTCATCAGCTTCAGTACGAACGCGCGGTCGGTGGCATTGAGGACGGTGCCGGCGTCGAGTCGGGCAAGGAGCGCGGCCATTGCCGACGGCGTGATCGTGCTGTAGCCGTACGGGATCGTCGCCGGCGTCGGCGGCGGGGCGAACCCACTTATCTTCAGGCCTTTCAGGAACTTGAGCATCCCGCTCTCATTGCCGATCTGCTTGTACAGCTTGGCCGCGGAGTCGTTGTCGGAGTGTTCGATCATGTTCGTCATGAGCGAGGCCTGGGCGGCCGTCGGCTTCTTCTTGCTAGCCTCGAGCCGGCTGAGCAGCGCCAGGATGATGGGGACCTTGATCGCGCTCGCGACGGTGAACGGCTTGCCGGCGTTGAAGGAGTAGGTCACGCCGCGGGTCACATCCAGGACCTGCACGCCCACCTTGGTCCCAAGATCGTTGAGGTAGTCGCTCAGGCCGGAGTCGAGCGCGTCGAAGCTCGCCGAGGCGCCGCCGGATGGCTTGGTAGTCGTCACGGCGGCGGACGGCAGCCAGCCCGTCCCCTGGCGGCCCGGCGTCTGCCACGTCGCCTCGGCCCAGTCCTCGCCATCGACTTGGGCTGTTCGCGACGTCAGAGTCAGCGGGAAGCCAGCGCCCAGATGAACCTGCGCCGCTCCGCCCTTCTGCGCCTCGGCCGTCAATGCGACTGCCTGGTTGGTCCATGCCTGCTGCAGAGGCGGATCGGTCGGAGCGGGTGTGGCCGTGGGCGAGGCGGTCGATGACATCGGCGAGACCGTCGCCGAAGCCGGAACCGTGTGGCTCGGCGCGGCGGATTTCGGCGCACCAAATCCGCACCCGCCGAAACCGATCACCGCCGCCACCGCCAGGCAGGCCAAAGAAAGACGCAACTTCACCCGTTGTCCCCTGGGAACGTGTTGGTCGCCGATTGACAGGCGGACGTCCGCCTGATGCCATTATCGTCCAGGTGGCCGCGCGAGAAGTCGCGCCGCAGCGTGCCCGGCCGCCACCTCCCGGGTGAGGCACGTCCCATCTGACGCTTCGCTCGGGGTCGCATCTGCGACAATCGGCCGATGCTACGCCTCAGTCGGACCCGCTCCCCTCTCGCACTGCTCGCCGTCGTCGCCATAGTGGGAGGTTGCGGCGCTTCCCCGTCCAGCCCGTCATCCTCCTCCGCCAGCCCGATTTCGGCCGCGTCGCCGTCGGTCTCCATCGCGCTGCCGACGCCGCTGATCACGCCGCAGCCGACGGCCACTCCCCCTGTGACCGTGCCGATCGTACCCGTCGCCGACTTCAGGACGACCGCAACCTCGGTCGACCAGGCCGGCGTGGCGGCCATCCTGGCGGGCACCAACAAGCAATTCACGGCGTTGGAGTTGGTCGGTTCCGAGGCCGACGCCATTCTCGCCGCCCTCAACCTGAGCGGTTCGTCGGCCGGAAGCCACCTCGTGCTGGCCCCGACTCTGGACGCTCTCGACACGGACCTGGATGCGGGGAAATCGCGTCTCGGTCTCGTTCAGGCGTCCGAAGTCGGGCCCAGCGTGCGGGCCATCAACTGGGGAGCCAAGTCGCTCTTCGGCGAGAACCGCGTGAAGAGCCTGGCCGACTGGCCGCTGAACGCCACTCTGGTCACCGCCGCCTCGACCGCCGACTTCGACGCAAGCCAGACCTGGACCGTTGCCGCGGCAGGTGACGTCAACCTGGATCGTGGCGTCTATAACGAGATTCACAACCTCAAGAAGGGCCCGGACTACCCCTTCGACGGAGGGTCGGTCTCGATAACGGGTCACACCTGCTGCACATCGTTCGGCTGGGAAGTCCCGAAGACCAAGCGGCTATCCAGCGACCCCCTGGTGCGCAACCTGATGTCCGGCGCCGACCTCGCCATGGTCAATCTCGAAGGGCCTGCCCCGGTCAAGTCCTCGTATCACACGAGTGGAATGCTGTTCACGTTCAATCAGGCCTACCTCTCGGGCCTGAAGAACGCCGGCATCGATGTGGTCTCCCTCGCCAACAATCACGTCGGGAATGCGGGGCGGCAGGGCATGAGGGAAACGACCGCCGCGCTGGACAAGATCGGCATCGCGCACGCGGGCCTCGGTGCCAACGACACCGCAGCGCGTGCGCCGGCAATGTTCACGATCCAGGGCGTACGCGTTGCGTTCCTGGCCTACGACGCCATCGCACCCAGCTACTGGGCCGGTCCGAATCTCGAGGGCAGCGCAAAAATGGCCACGGACCAGACCCTGAGCGACATCAAGGCCGCCAAAGCGGCGGGCGCGCAGGTCGTGATCGTGTATCCCCATTGGGGAACCGAATACCACACCACCCCGACCTCGTCCGAGCGGACCTGGGCGCACAAGATGATCGACGCCGGCGCAGATGTGATCATCGGCAATCACGTCCACTACGTGGCCGCGATGGAGGTATACAAGGGCAAGCCGATCTGGTATGCCCTCGGCAACTTCGTCTTCGATCAGAACTGGTCGGAGCAGACCGAGGAAGGGCTCGTCCTGGAACTCAGCTTCAACGGCGGAAAGCTGGTTCAGGCCTGGATGCATCCGATACTGGATCTGGCCAACTGCCAGCCCAATCTGCTCGACGCGGCATCCGGCAAGGTCGTGCTCAACCAGCTGTACACAGCCTCGGCCAAACTGCCCTCCTGGTAGGCCGGGCGAAGGCCGCGAGCTGGAGCGCACGGCGCGAGCGCGCCGGAGACCTGGTGGGCGATACTGGTCAGTATCCGAACCGATCGGATGGGCGGATCAGTAGACCGCTCGACCGGCTTGGTCACGGACCATCGACTGACCTCCATAGTGTCCCAGATTCTCGACGCGGGACACCTAGCATCCGGCTCCATGACATCCCAGTTCATACCAATGAACCATCATGCCGAGCACCAGTAACACGATGACAAGCAAGAGGATGGGTCGGTTGCGCCTGACGGCGACTTGAAGCGATACTCCTGGCGTGAAGAGACGCCACCAAAGAAGTAGCGTCAGCGCCATCGCCGGCACGCCGAGTGCCGCCTGCAGAAGCCCGAGGAGCGACAAGTCGTTCATCGGGCTGGAGGCTCCTTCCCGCTGTGCACTACGGCTTCGGCGCAGGCGCGGCGGACACGGATCTCGGCACGGCAGGGGTGTTGGGCGACGTAAATGCGTTGTCGATCCACAGGCTGGCCAGTCCTCCTACTGCAAGGCAACCCAAGATACCCAGACCAACGGTCTCGACGCCGGTCGCCGCTATGCACAACTCCGTCCCCGCATAAGCTGCGGCATCGTCGCCGGCATCCCGGTAAAGCCGCCCGGTCCATGCCGCCTCGCCGTATTGCGCCTGATTGGCGATGTCCAGCGCCTGTAGCGCAAACGCTATTACCGTCGCTCCTCTCGCAATCCGCGCGACGTCGGCAGATCCGGCCTCGACAAACGCGGCTTCTGAGGCATCGTTGTTGGCGTCATAGAAAAGCCCGGTAACTGGGTCCTCGTCATAGAAGCCGCCGTAAGTTCGAATGCGAGCAGCTCCTGTTTCCAGATTGGTTGTTGTCACCTTGAACGCTCGGTTCCAGAAGTCCTTGTCGGCACCGAGGAGGGCTCCGACTGGCCCAGTTTGCACGCCAGCGACCGACCCCAAGGCACCCCGGATCGAAAGCACAATCTTGCTTGGGTCGAAGCCTATACAGGGGTAGTCGCCGCCGCACGCATTCAGCGTGCCGTAATCCCTGTTCCATGACACTACTCGCTGGTAGGCAAGCTGAGCCCACCCGAGGGTCACCAGCACATGGAGAATGGCAGCTTTGTCCTTGAGGTCCACTATCCGAGCCCGTGCCGACGGATACCGGCCCAAGCGTGGCGCGGGCGGCAGCGGTGCGAACCTTCTCTTCTGGCTCCCGGTGTCGCTCTTGGCAGCGCGCGACGAGGCGTCACAATGAATGCCATGAGCAGCGCCCTTGAGCCCAATACCCTGTTCGGCGAGCCGATAACACTTGTCACGATCCTGCTTCTCATCATCCTGAGCAGGTTGCTCGCTGCCATGCCAAGGCCATTGCCGGCACGGGCTACGATCGCCTTGGGTTCGCCACACCTTGTGCCGCTCGATCCGGCCGACGCAGCCAGCGCGAGCCATCTGCTCGGCGACATCGCCGCAGGCCTCATGACTTCGTTGGGCAGGTTGGACAAGTGAGCGAGATCGTCCGCGTCGCGCTCTATACCCGGATCAGTACCGATGAGACCAACCAGCCCTACTCTCTGGGTGCCCAGCGCGATCGCCTCGAAGCGTTCGTAGCATCTCAACCAGACTGGGTGATAGTCGAGCGCTATACCGACCAGGCCTCGGGCAAGAGTCTGAAGCGCCCTGCACTCGCCGCCGCTCTGGCCGGCGCTGCCGCTGGTTCGTTCGACGTGCTCCTCGTCTATCGCCTCGATCGTTTGAGTCGAAGCCTGCGCGACGTCCTGGCGCTGATCGAAGATCTATGCAAGACAGGCGTTGGTCTGCGAAGTGCGACCGAGTCGTTCGATACGGCAACGCCGGCCGGTCGGATGCTCGTATCGCTGCTCGGCACATTCGCCGAGTTCGAGCGCTCCACAATGCTCGATCGAATCAGCGCTGGCATGGAGCGCAAGGCATCGCGGGGCGAATGGACCGGCGGACGGCCACCCTTCGGATACCGCAAGGAACGTGGCGAGTCGCTGTTGCTTCGGGACCCCGATACCGCGCCGATCGTGGCCTCGATCTTTGCCCGCTACGTGCAGAGCCGGGAGGGTGCGCACTCGATCGCTGCCTGGCTCGATGCCACCGGTGTCCGTACCCGCGGTGGCGCCAGATGGGGATCAAGTTCAGTCCTGGCGCTGCTGCGCAATCGGGCCTATGTGGGGCAAGTGAGCTTCCGAGGAGTCTGGCGCCCGAGTCCCCACGAACCGATCGTGGATCGCGAGCTATTCGATGCAGCAGCGGCCATCCTGGCAAGCCGAGCCGCATCGCCGCGGTTGTGCCGCTCCAACCCGACCGACTACCTTCTGAGCACCCTGCGCATGGTGTGCCAGCGCTGCGGCCATCCGATGGTCGGAACCAGTGCCCGTGGTAGGGGTGGCAAGCTCTACACCTACTACACCTGTACAACCCGAGCAAAGCGAGGCCCCACCGGGTGCGATCAGGAACGTCTACCCAAAGATGAGCTGGAGCGCGCAATCCTGGCTCAGATGACCGAGGTCTATGCCGACACAAGCCTCGTGGCAGCCGCTCTGGATGAGGCTCAAGCCGAGAGTCGGGCCGCAGAGGCGCAACGCAATGCCGAGCGCGAAAGGCTGCGCGCCCGTGGTGCCGAGCTACGCCGCAAGCTCGACCGCTATCTAGCAGGTTTTGAATCCGGCGAGCTTCGGGCAGCCTTACTCCAGGCCAGAGTCGATGAGCTCGCGGCAGAGCTGGCGAGCGTTGAGGCGGCTCTGGAGCAGGCCGGAGAGGCCGAGCCAGAGCCGGAGCGGGTAGACGTCGGCTTCGTCTCTTGGAGCCTGTCCAAGGCTCTCGGAGACGTCCTGGCGACCGGGTCGCCACGCTTGACCAAGGAGCTGCTGCGCATCCTCATCGCGGAGATCCGGGTGGTGTCCCCTACTGACATTCGCCCGACCTACCGCGTTCCTCAGTCTGAGGTTCGCATACTGGACAATATGGTGGGCGAGGCGGGGGTCGAACCCGCACACCGTTACCGGTACCAGCTCCTAAGGCTGGCGCGTCTGCCATTCCGCCACTCGCCCACGGCCACAGAGTCTAGCGCGGCCGACGATGAGGGCGCGGACCGGACGGGATACGGGCGGGCGTGGCGGGGCAGTTGCGCGGCAGTTGCGCGGCGCGGCGCGGCGGGTTATCGCGGCTACTACCCCTTGCGCGCGCGGGCCTGCCGGCGTTCCCACCTGGAGGGCCGCGTCGATGCCACGGTTGCCGACTCCGAACTCGCCGCGTCGGCCGAGGCCGCGGAAGACGAGCCACGTTCCTCGCGGCGCCGCTTGATCCGCTCCACGACCGAGTTGAAGGTGCCGGTTTCGGGGCTTAGCAACTCGGTCGCAAGCCGTCTGCCGACCTGGGCCGAGACCGGTCGCAGAATGTTGCCG
>Ga0182027_10006451_pt1 | contig 17553 bp, 17 predicted proteins | sample 712E1DmetaG_FD_121300 | JGI IMG/M metagenome (GOLD analysis project Ga0182027, IMG submission 121300) | Permafrost microbial communities from Stordalen Mire, Sweden - 712E1D metaG (Illumina Assembly) | ecosystem: Environmental > Terrestrial > Soil > Wetlands > Permafrost | place: Sweden... | reverse complement strand
TTCCGGTGTGGCCGTGGACGCCTCCGGCAACCTGTTCATTGCGGACACAGACAACAGCCGCATCCGGAAGGTGGTGTTGTTTGCCTCTTATCCCACCCTGACGTTGTGCAACGTCACCACGAACAATGCGGGCCCTTACACTGTCGTCATTACCAGCCCTTACGGCAGTGTGACCAGCGCGCCGCCGGCCGTGTTGACGGTGTCAGCCGGCAAGCCGGCAAACATTTCCGTGTCATCACTGAATTCTTCGCAGTCAACCGGTGGCGAAAAAAACGTTTCATTCAATATTACCGGTTTCGCAGGGAGTTCTTGGGATGTATATTCCTCGAGCGATTTGAAGAACTGGGCGTTCGTGGGTGAAGTGACGTTGAACGCCTCCGGGACCGCACCCCTCACGGTCAACGTGACCAGCGGGATGCCACAGCAGTTCTATCGCCTTGTAAGTGCCGGTCAGTGATGATCTACCCAGCCTTTCCCAACTTTTCATAGCCCCAGCGCAATATCCGTTCAGTGGTTTCCCAACTGATGCATGAATCGGTGAGCGACACGCCATAGCGCAATTCCGCCAGGTTTTTGGGGATCGGCTGGTTGCCTTCGTTGATGTTGCTCTCCACCATCATGCCAATCAGCGAGCGCGTGCCTTCAGCGCGCTGCTGAATCACGCTGCGCCACACGTCTTCCTGTCGCGCATGTTGTTTCCCGGAATTCGCGTGACTGCAATCCACCATCAGCACCGGCTGCAAATTTTCCGATTTCAATTTTGCCTCCGCCTTGCGAATGCTCTTGGCGTCGTAATTCGTTTGCATGCGTCCGCCGCGCAACACGATGTGCGTGTGCGGATTGCCCGTTGTGCGCACAATGGCATTAACACCGTCCTCGGTGATGCCCAGAAAACTGTGCGGATGCCGGGCGGCATCCATCGCGTCAATCGCCGATTGCATGCTGCCGTCAGTATTGTTCTTCAGGCCGACCGGCATCGAAAGGCCGCTCGCCATTTCGCGGTGTGTCTGCGATTCCGTCGTGCGCGCGCCAATCGCCGCCCACGTCACGAGGTCGGCGATGTATTGCGGCACAATTGGATCGAGAAATTCAGTCGCTGCCGGCAGACCCATGCCGGTGATTTCGAGCAATAACCGCCGCGCAATTTTCAAACCCGTCTCAATATCCTGCGAACCGTCCAGGCGCGGGTCGTTAATCAGGCCTTTCCAACCGATGGTCGTGCGTGGTTTCTCAAAATAGACGCGCATGACGATTTCCATGCGGTCGGCAAATTCCTTGCGCAGCGCGTTGAGCCGCGTCGCATAATCCAACGCGCCCTTTTCGTCGTGGATTGAGCACGGTCCGATGACGACCAGCAGGCGCGGGTCTTCCTGCTGCAAAATACGAACGACCCGTTCGCGGCTGCGCGCCACGGTGGCGTTGGCCGCATCGGCTGCCGGCAACTGCGCCTTCAACTCACGCGGCGTCAGCAGCTGGACGATTTCTTTGACGTGCAAATCCTGCGTCCGAAACATGCTGACGAATATACCGCATTGGCGCGGCTCGGAAAGTCCCATCTCAAATCCGGGAGGCGAAACTATTGGCGAGCCGGGTCTTTGGTAGGGACGGCGCGCCGCGCCGTCCGTTTGTTACGGTCGTCTCGGCCCGGCTTCGCCAAGCTACGCCGAGGCGAGCGAGACGACCCTACCCTTTTTCTTCCTTTGTTTCTTTGTTTCTTTGTTGTTCATTTGAACCATGCGCATCACCGGCGGCAAAGCGGCGCGGCGGATTTTGAAAACGCCGAAAGGGTTGGAAGTTCGTCCAACGCCCGACCTCGTCAAACAGGCGGTCTTCAACAGCCTCGGCGCCAGGGTCGTTGGCGCGCGCGTGCTGGAGTTGTTCGCCGGCACGGGCGCGTTGAGCCTCGAATGTTTAAGCCGCGGCGCGGGATCGGCGCTGTGCATTGAGAAATCGCACAAGCACGCGGCGTTCATCCAGCACAATGCGGCGGTATTGCCGGACGCCAATTTGCAGGTGAGAATACAGGACGTTTTCACCGCGCTCGCGCAACTCACCCAGACCGGACGGGAATTTGATTTGATTCTGGCCGACCCGCCCTACGGCGAAAAAAACATCGGTCGCCGCTCGACTTCATTTGCCCAACAACTGCTCGATGACGTGAATTTACCGAAGCTCCTTGCGCCGGGCGGACGATTCATTCTCGGCCACACCAAGCGCGACACGCTGGAAATCGTTGGATCGTGGCGCGAAGTGAAGCTGCTCAAGCACGGCGACAGCCTGATGCGGTTTTTTGAGCTTTAACAGTAGTAGGAGACGACGTAAGGAGTCTCTAACTTTAGCCGGAAGTCTTGGCGGATTTGAGTCTCGTTACCTCGACTCCTACAAACGGGTTCAATCTCCCACCGCTTTCCGAATCGTGTCCTTGAACTTTTCAACGCCTTGACCGAACGCGGCGGAAATGGGTATCGGTGAAACTTTTTTTATTTTCTTTTTAAATTGCTTCAAATTTTTTTCAGCAACCGGCTCGTCCATTTTGTTCGCCACGACGAGGCGCGGCCTGTCGAGCAGCGCCGGATCATAGAACTTCAGTTCATTCAGTAATTGCCTGTAATCGTCCCACGGCGCGCGGTTGTCCGTGCCGGCCATGTCGAGCAGCAGCACGAGAATTTTGCAGCGTTCAATGTGGCGCAGAAACGCGTGGCCGAGCCCGACATTTTTGTGCGCGCCTTCAATCAACCCCGGCACGTCGCAAACCGTGAGCCGATGGAAGTCGGCGTACTCGACGATGCCGATTTGCGGATGCAGGGTTGTGAACGGATACGGCGCGATTTTCGGGCGCGCCTTGGAAATGGCCGTGAGCAGCGTGGATTTGCCCGCGTTCGGATAGCCGACCAACCCGACTTCGGCCATGATGCGCAGCTCGAAAAGAAAATCGCCTTCCGCGCCCGGCTCGCCCGGTTGCGCGAAGCGCGGCGCCTGGCGCGCGGCCGTGGCGAAATTCCGGTTGCCCAATCCGCCGCGGCCGCCTTTGCAAAGCACGAATTGTTGTCCGTTTTCGGTGAGATCGGCGACCAGCCCGCCTTTTTCCAAATTGCCGGCGGAAAATTCCCCGGGGTCTTCCCGGCTCAAATCAATTTCCTGCGCCTGCACGCCACTCGCGCTGCGAATCAATGGCCGTTTGCTCGCGCTGGTTTTGAGAACTGGCTTTTCATCCTCATTTTCGTCTTCGTCCTCGAAATTCCCCCCTGTTTTTTTCACTGATGGCAACTGCCATACCAACGTGCCGCAGGGAACCTTCACCATGAGGTCTTTGCCTGCATGGCCGTCCATGCCTTTGCCGAGGCCCGGTTCGCCGGCCTCGGCGATGAGGCGCGGCTGGTAATACTGGGCAATGAGGTTGTTGAGGTCGTGGTCGGCCTGCAAAATCACGCTGCCGCCGCGTCCGCCGTTGCCGCCGCTCGGTCCGCCCTTGGCGATGTAAGCCTCGCGATGGAACGCGACACAGCCTTTGCCGCCGTGCCCCGCGCTCGCACAGATTTTTATTTCGTCAACAAACATTGAAGTTGGAGTTCAGGCTTCAGCCTGCATTCAAAAAGTCAAATGACAGACATGGCAAGCTAAAGCTTGGACTCCAACAACAAAAAAGGCGAGGCAGAAGCCCCGCCTGAAATTCATTCACGCCGTTTAGTTTTTGACGGCGGGTTCGGCTTTTACATTCACGCGCCGGCTGTTTTTGTCGAAATTGATTTTGCCGTCCACCAGCGCAAAAAGCGTCCAATCGCGGCCCGTGCCGACATTCTGGCCCGCCTGGAACTTCGTGCCGCGCTGCCGGATGATGATGCTGCCGGCGGTGACAAATTCCCCGCCAAATTCCTTTACGCCCAGCCGTTTGCTGACGCTGTCGCGGCCATTGCGGACGCTGCCCTGACCTTTCTTGTGTGCCATAATTTTGGTGTGACAGGCGACAAGTGACGAGTGACAAGACGCCGAATTTCATGTCACGTGCCACGTGCCACGTGTCACCTTTAAGTTTTGATCTCTTTGATTTTGACCACCGTCAACTCCTGACGATGCCCGATGCTTTTGTGATACCCTTTGCGGCGTTTCATTTTGAACGTCAGTGTTTTCACGCCGCGAATGTGTTTCACCACGTCGGCAACAACACTTGCGCCCGGCACCGCCGGTGCGCCCACGGCGACCTTGCCGTCGCGATTGACCAGCAATACCCGGTCAAAAGTGAAGGGTTTGCCGGCCTCGACGGCCAGACGTTCGATTTCCAGCGTGTCACCCGCGGCGACACGATACTGTTTGCTGCCTGTTTCCAAAACTGCGTACATAAAATTTCCCGTGAAAAAGGGGCGTGATAAAACCAGAAACACACCGGCCTGTCAACGCCGGATTTTAGAAAACGGGGTTGTGCAAATTCAGGTGGGGCGCATCCAGCCCCGGATTTTGCGGGTGAACACAGGGTTTTTTGGCGTGAATTGCCCGGTAAATCAGGCCAACGGCCACAAATACTTCTTGCATTTCCGCTGGATTTCTTTCTCCTGTCAGCGCGCCGACTCTTTTTATGGCAAGTGAACAGCCCATCGAACTGGAAGGAACGGTTTTCTCCGTTCTGCCCGGCACCATGTTTCGCGTCCGGCTGGACAACCAGCATGAAGTGCTGGCCCACATGTCTGGCAAAATGCGCAAACATTTCGTGCGGCTGACCATCGGTGACCGCGTACGATTGGAAATGTCGCCTTACGACTTGTCAAAAGCGCGCATCACCTACCGGCTGCGCTGAACCGGGAACTGTTTTTTTTGAAGTAGAGTCGCACCGCCTTGCCGCGCCCGATAATGGAATGAAGAGGTGGGCGGAGCGACCAGCGAAACTTCCGCTTCCCAAATGGACGGCTCGGCGAGCCGTCCCTACCAAAATCACGGACACAACTTCTTCGTCCGCAGATTTCATGGATTTTCGCTGATGAAGGGGAATTTCGCGCGAAGGGGAAATCATCTTCCTAATGCCCGAGTGCTCTGGCCGCCTCCGCCATGTTCTTGCAAGTGACCGTTTGTGGATGATGCCGGTAATGGAAGAGCGAAAGGATATTCAGCCCGATGTCTTTGTTCGAATCAGGAATCACGCGCACCACCAAACCCACGCCGCTTTGGTCAAGCAATTCCATGATCCGTCCGATCTCCGTCGTGCAGGCGGGATCCGTGGATTCCAACCGGTCCAAATCCACCAGCAGGCGGAAGCCCGGCGGCAAATCAGCCAGTAACGTTTTGATGTCCTCCCGGCCGCGCTTAAGCTCCTCCGGTTTTATGTGCTGGATGTAACTCAAGTGCAGCAACCGTTTTGCCTTGTTCGACGTGGCCAGAAACATGGAGCCAACCCTAGTTGATCCTCGAAAGGAATTCGAGCTAATTACCACCAAGATACCACCAAGACGCGAAAGTTTCCTTTTTCTAACAATTCTTCTTTGCGCCCTTTATTGCTTTGTTGTTCAAATTTTTCCCTTTTGTTTCTTTTCTTCGGAGTTCGCGCTCGCGCTGCTTGATTTCCGCGCACAGAAGCTCTTCCGCCGACCAACCGCGTGCCTGCGCGAATTCCGCCAATTCAAAAAGTTTTTCAGCCAGAGCCGTTTTCGTCAGTCGCCGTTTTGGATGGCGGCCGTCTGTAAAGATTTTGCGCGCTTTTTTGACAAGTTTTTCGGCGCGGAGCAGTGCGGGCAGGTGTTTGGGGATGCCGTCGAATGCGGAAGGCCGGGCATGTTTCGTTCCGTGTTTTTCGGCGTGCTTGATTTTTTCCCAGTTCGCCCAGACTTCATCCACGCTGTTGACTTTTGTTTTGCCAAAGACATGCGGATGGCGGCGCACCAGCTTCTCCACAATTAATCGGCAGACGCGTTCGAAGTCGAATGCGCCGCGTTCATTAGCCAGTTGGCAGTGGAAAACGACTTGCAGGAGCAAATCTCCGAGTTCCTCGGCCATTTCGTGATCGTCGCCGGCTTCGATGGCGTCAATCAATTCATAGACCTCCTCGATGGCGTGGCGGCGCAGCGTCATGTGGCTTTGCTGGCGGTCCCACGGACAACCGCGAGGCGAGCGCAGCCTGGCCGTGACCTTCAACAAATCTTCAATGGCAGCTTTGCGTTTCATTTAATCTTAACCACGGATAAAAAATTGGTAGGGCGGGCAGTCCTCTGCCCGCCGACCATTCAAATGCAAACCTCGGCGCGCACGGAGTGACGCGCCCTACCGGCATCTGTGTTTATCCGTGTCCATCCGTGGTTAAAACGGCTTCACAGAATCACCAAATCGTCACGATGTACAACTTCGACGCGCGCCAGTTTTCTGTCGCGCACTTCAGCGGCGCCAAACTTCGCGATGCCACGCGCAAATTCCGTTCCGTCCAAATCGCAAATCCGGATGACGTCGCCGGCATCGAATTCACCTTCGCAACGTGCAATGCCGGGCGGCAGCAAACTTTTGCCGCTTTCGCGTAACGCCTTTTTCGCGCCGTCATCCACGAACAACGCGCCTTTGGGATGATGGAAGAATGCAATCCAACGTTTGCGTCCCTGCAGTTTCGTGGGTTGCGCCACGAACAGCGTGCCTTCGTCCTCGCCGGCGAGCACGCGCGCGAGGACGTTTTTCTTTTTGCCGGACGCGATGACGAGCGGGATGCCGGAGCGCACAACAATTTTCGCGGCTTCGATTTTCGATTTCATGCCGCCGACGGCGAGTTTGTTATCCGTTCCGCCCGCGAGTTTTTCAATCGTCGAATCAATTTGTTCGATAACGGAAATGGTTTTTGGGTTTGCCCGGCCGAAATTTTCGATGACGCCATCCACGGTTGTGAGGATGACGAGCAAATCGGCGGGCAGGAGCGATGCAACGAGCGCGGACAGCTTGTCGTTGTCGCCGAACTTGATTTCAGTGAACGACACGGCGTCATTTTCGTTGATGATGGGTATGACGCCGCGGTCGAGCAGTGTGACGAGTGTATTGCGCGCGTTGAGATGGCGTTCATGATGCTCGAGGTCTTCGTGGGTGAGCAGCACCTGCGCGACGCGCAAATCGTGCGCGGCGAAAAGTTTTTCGTAAATCGTCATGAGCTGCGACTGGCCGACGGCGGCGCAGGCCTGCAATTCGGCGAGGTCGGTTGGCCGTTTTTCATAGCCGAGCGCGCCCATGCCCGCGCCGACGGCGCCGGACGTGACAAGCACGATTTCCCTGCCGGCTTTTCGCAGCGCGGCGACCTGGGCGGCAAGTTGTTCCAATTGCGCCTGGTCTGGCTGTTTGCGGCTGTTGGTGAGCACGCCGGTGCCGAGTTTCACGACAATGCGGACGGCGGTTTTGACGGATTCACGATGCACGCAACAAGGTTAAGGAAAATCAAGCGGACGAAAAAGGCGAAAGTAACGGCCAATTTTACTGCCCGATTAATTTCAAAATGTCCGGCCCCGGGTTTTTTTGATCAACCAATGAGTTGAAAAAACCATTGCTTTTCAACACGATATAAACGGCCAGTCCCGCCAGATCGACCGGCGATTTCACATTTTTAACCAGCAGATTTTCGATGCCGATGGTTTGTTCGCGATTGTTCTGTGGGTCTTTCAGGTCAATGAACCTGACCTTGCCGATGGAAACGTTCAACACGTCAATGCCCTTGAAGTCATAACCCGTTTGCCGCTTGAGATTCGCCATGAAATTGGTGCCCAGGAACTGTTTTGGCGGCAGCGTGATGCCGCGGGGAAAAATGTTTGTCTGGCCGGCCTCATTTTTCACGATGTCGAATTCGTCGAGGTTGAAACGCGCCAAGATCACGTGGATCTCGTGACGCGCGAGTGCGGCGCGGTCGTATTCGATGTGCAATTCCGAGATTTTCAGGAAAGGCGTGCCGCCGAAATCCGGCGAGTTGTAAAGTTTAAAATTCTCGACGGTCGCAGTGGGGGTGAGCAGACCCATGGAAATTTTTCCAATCTCCGCATCCATGCCGGTCTGCGCGCGAATTTGGTGTTCAACAAAAACCCGGGAAATCGAATTGAACGACAGGAAAAGAATGACGCCCAGCACGACCAGTAAAACAAACAGCCGGAACAACCACTTGAAAATCCACTTGATCATTTTTGGTTTATGATTGGCGATTTACGACACACACCCAGATTGCGGCAGAAATCGCAAATCGTAAATCACAAATCAACAATCATGGTTGCACGTCCTCCGGTCGCACCTCGAGGCATTCGTCCTGATCCTCCCAAATGGCGGCGGGATAAAATTGCAGCAGTTTTGGCGCGAGTTCACGGCCGGCGCGCGCCAGCAAGCGCTCGGCTTCCTGCGCGGCGTTTTCGCAGGCGGCATCGTAGTTGCCCGCACCACGGCGCTGGCGATCATCCCAATGCGCGACTTCGTGGACGGGGTCGTACTGTTGCGCCCACGCATCGAGTCCGGCGCGCAGCTCGGCGGGGATTTCATCAAACGGCACGAGCGTTTCATTGCAATGCTGGCAGATAAGGCCGGATTCGCGCACGTCGCGCGTGAACAGCGGCAGAAACGGGGCGCGGCAGCACGGCGATCCTGCATAAGCGGCGGGTGGTGTGGCCAGCCGTTTGAACCAGATTTGCCGGTCATGCGCGAATTGCGCCGCGAGCCGATACGCGCCGACGAGCGGATGGGAGAGCCGCCACGCCCGGCCTTCGAGTTGGCCAAGTGTTTGTGCCAGCCAACGTGCGAGCGTGAGGTCGTCCCAATCCCGAAATGCCCGGCCATATTCCTGCCAGAGCTTGTCGAGCGGTGCGTCTGATTCAAATGCCATCGCTGGCAGAATGGCGCGGGGGAAATGTTTTGTCGAGCGGGTTGCGGATTGAATCAACGCCATCTTAGCAGTCGCAGCGCGTTGCCAATCACAATCAAGTCCGACACGCCCATCGCCGCCGCGCACAGAATCGGGCTGATAAACCCCAGCGCGGCCAGCGGCACGCCGAGTGCGTTGTAGAAGAACGCCCAGAACAAGTTTTGTTTAATCGTCCGCAACGTTGCGCGCGCCAGGCCGAGCGCCTCCGGCACGGCCTCGATTTCCGAGTTGAGCAAAATGATGTCCGCCGCCTCGCGCGCGAGGTCGCTGGCGCGGCTCACGGCGATGCCGAGGTCGGCTTGCATGAGCGCGGGTGCGTCGTTGATGCCGTCGCCTACGAACGCCACGCGCTCGCCGCTCGCCTGAAGTTTTTTCACGAACTCCGCCTTTTGTTCTGGTCGCACTTCGGCAAAAACATTTTCCGGTGCGATGCCAACCAGTCTCGCGATGCCGGCGGCGGTCAATGAATTGTCGCCGGTCACAAGGAAGGTTTTTAGTCCCTGTCGCCGGAGTTGTTCGATGACTTTTGCCGCATTCGGTTTCACTGCATCGCGCACGGCGAACAGACCGAGCAATGTTCTGTTGGATGCCAGGCCGACAATCGTTGCGCCCTGACGCGACCATTCGGCGATGAATTTTTCGCCCGCCGCCAAATCCACGCCACAGTCGCGCAGCCAGCGGAGCGAACCAAGTTGAACAGTTGAAGGTTGAAGGCTCGCCTCGGCGTAGCCTCTGGCGAAGCTTGGGTTGAAGGTTGAAGGTTCCAAATTCGCGCTTACACCGGAGCCGCGAATTTCCTGCCAGTCGGAAAGTTGGATTTTTTCGGCGGAGATTCCGGCAATCGCCTGGCTGATGGGATGCGTCGAATGACGCGCAAGCGCGGCGGCTAACTTTCCAACTTCTGATTTCTGAATTCTGACTTCCGACTTCTGTACTGCCGCCACTTCAGGTTTCCCGACGGTTAGCGTGCCCGTTTTATCGAAGATTACCGTTGTGATTTTCCCGGCCTTTTCGAGTGCCACGCCGTCACGGATCAAGATGCCGCGCCGCGCGGCGGCGTTTGCGCCGGCCATGATGGCGGCGGGCGTCGCCAGACCCATCGCGCAGGGGCACGCCACAATCAAAACCGCTGCGGCAATGACGAAACCCGCCGCCGCGCCGATTGGCGGATGGGCGGTCCAAAAAAATTGCGCGAGCCAATCATGAATTTTATTCGCTGATTCCGGCGCGAGGCCCCACCAAAGCGCGGCGGCGATGGCGATGGCGACGACGACGGGCACGAACACGTTGCTGACGCGGTCGCCAAGGCGCTGGATGTCGGCGCGGCTGGTTTGGGCGCGTTGCACGGCGGCGATGATGTGCGCGAGCGCAGTGCTTTCGCCGGCGGCCGTCACACGCATCACGAGCCGGCCATTCAAATTCACCGTGCCGGCAAAAAGTTCGCTGCGCGCGGATTTGTCAACGGGTGTGGATTCGCCGGTGAGCATCGCCTCGTCCACGGCGGAATCGCCTTCGATGGCCACGCCATCGGTCGGCACACAGTCGCCGGGGCGCAAAACAACCCAATCGCCGATTTTTAATTCAGCAACGGGGACCTCTACTTCAATTGCGGATTGCGGATTGCGGATTGCGGATTCAGAAATTCGTCGTGCAGTTTGCGGGGCGAGGTTCAGCAGCGATTTCAACGCGCCGGATGCGCGGTTGCTCACGCGGGCTTCAAGCCAGTGGCCGAAGCTGATGAGTGTGATAATGGCCGCGGCCTCCATGAAATAAAGATGGCCGGATACTGCGGCCAGCAATGCCCATGTGCTGTAGCCGAATGCCGTCGTCGAGCCGAGCGCAACGAGGGTGTCCATGTTCGAACCGCCGATTTTGAGTTGCGCCCACGCGCCGCGATAAAATTTTGCACCGGCAAAAATTTGGACCGCACCCGCCAGCGCGAATGAGAGCCATTGAAACCAGCGTGCCGCGCCGAGGCCGAGAATCCATTCACCGGCCATCAGCGCAACGGTGACGGTGACGCCGAGCCAGAGATTAGGTTGCCAGCTTGTGTGTTTGGTTTTGCAGCGAGGAGAGGTGTCAGCTTGAATTGCCTTCGCCTCATAGCCGGCTTTTTGAACGGCCTTGATGATGGCGGGAACATTCTGCGCCGCGCCGGGATTCCAGCGCACGGTTGCGCGCCCGATGTCTAACATCACTGACGCGCTGTGCACGCCGGGGACACTTTGAATGGCTTCGGTGACATGCCGCGCGCAGTTCTGGCAGGTCATGCCTTTGACAAGCAATTCAGTCGCGATGGGTTGATGTAATTCCATTTTGCCTGCATGCACATTGTATCGCGTGCAGGGGATTTCGTCGAATTTCGTTTGAGATGGTTGTTCAACCCAGCGCGGCGTCGGCTCACAGCTCTTTGCTTAATTTACCAGAGTCAACTGAACTGAATTGAGATTGATGGCTTTCCAGGTCGCTTTGTCTTTCGCCCGGACTTTTACCACCAGCTCGCCCGGCTGTATGATCTGAATTTGGCCCAGTTTAATCGTCTGGAACTTGTCCCAACTGCCGGTCGCCGGAGCTTGGGCACTGATTTGTATGCCGCCCGCTTCGACAACAAAACCAGCGTCGCCATAGAGTGTGGCAATCGTGGCGCTGACATTGAAAATGCCGGTCTTGGGCATTTGCGCCGTCCAGGACACCCAGGCATCGCCGCTGTCCCAGTACCCGATGTCCGGCAATCCGCCCCGGGTTTCCAACTGGATCTGGCTGCCATGAAGCGCCGCGTTGGTGGCGGACAGAAACACATCGCCCTTTGAATCGGCTTGGACCACCGGAGCTATCACGGGCGGGGTCACCGGTTTCAAGTTGCTGCCCATGATTCTCAACGAGCAGGTCAGGTCGCTCAATTTTTGCGCGGGCAATTCCACCGTCAAACCTTCGGCGGTCTGCGTGAATTTCAATTTGCCCTTGTAGCCGAGCAACTCGACGCGCTTGATTTTGTTAACACTGGAGTCGTCTGTTTTGGCGAGCGACTGGATGACGATTTTGCCGTCGTCCGGCCAGCCGAGTGCGATGGCGTAAAGCGTTTTGCCTTTCGTCGTGAAACGGATGTCCTTGGCCGTATATGTAAAATCCTCCTTGAATGCGCCGCCCTTAATCTGTGTCGGGCCTTCGCCGAAAACCAGCCACGGACGCGTGCCGTAAATCGCCTCGCCATTCACCGCCGTCCAGTCGGCCATCTGGTGCAGCATGGTTTCCACCTCCGGATCCAGCGAACCATCCGGGCGCAGGACGACATTGAGCAGGAGATTTCCGTTCTTGCTGACGATGTCCACCAGCATGTGAACCGTCCAGCTCAACGGCTGATATTTCCAGTGGCGGTTGTAAAACCAGTCGCCGATGGAAGTGTCGGTCTGCCATGGATCCGGATTGATGCGGCCATTGACACCGCGTTCGAAGTCCTGCACCCAGCGGCCGTCTGAAGGTTGTTTGCAGGTGTAAACCGCCGTCAGTCGGCCGTGATGGTGCTGGATGTTGTCGTTGTATAAATCGGCGATCAGGCTCAAACCCACTTCATTGCCGAACGGCACTGGGCCGTCGCTATAAAGCAGGTCGGGATGATAAGTGTCCACCAGTTCCTTGATTTCACTGAACCATTGCTGCTGCCAGCGAGGGTTTTTGCTGTACCAAGCGACGTCGCCGGGTTCGGCGGGGAAATGATAAAGGTCCCAATAATTCGAGTTGGCTCCGTCATACGGCACACCGGCGAGCGGGCCGGTATGGTCGGATTTGTGGCTGTCCTGAAACCAGGTGAAGCTCGCACCGAGATGTTCGGTGACGCCGAAGTGCAGGCCGTTTTTCTTGGCAGCCTTCTGCCAATCGCCCACCACGTCGCGGTGTGGTCCCATGTTGACCGCATTCCATCGGTGCAATTTGGAATTCCACAGGAAAAAATCATCGTGATGGACGCCCATGCTGACGAAATATTTCGCGCCGGCCTTTTTATAGAGCGCCATCAGCTTTTCCGGCTCCCACTTCTCGGCTTTCCACAACTGGATGACGTCCTTCCAGCCGTTTGTGGACGGATGGCCGTAGCGTGCCAGGTGGTCTTTATAATCGGGTGAGCCTTGCTGATACATTTTGCGCGCATACCAGTCGCCTTCCATCGGCACAGCCTGCGGCCCCCAATGCGCCCAGATGCCGAACTTTGCGTCGCGAAACCATTCCGGACAGGAATAATTTGTGAGCGAGTCCATTGTGTCGGAAAATTTTCCGGGCGTTATGGGCAGGGAAAGCGTGGAGGATGTTTCCGATGCCTGTAGTTGGGCTCCGATGGTCAGGATTAACGCCAGACAAATGAGTGTTTCTTTCTGTTTCATAATAATTTTTGGTTCAAGACTGATTGCGACAACATTTCTTACAAATGGCGACCTGTTTTCAGACCACACTATCCTTGGCCTCCAGTTTCTGCCACATCGCGCCGTAAATGGCGATGAATACAAAGCAGATCAACGGCACGACCATGCCAATGCGCATCGAATGAACATCGGCGATATGGCCCATGAACGGCGGCGCAATTGCCCCGCCCACGATGGACATGACGATGAGCGAGGAGCCGAGCTTAGTGTGGTCGCCCAGTCCGCGGATGCCCAGCGCGAAAACCGTCGGGAACATGACGGACATGAAGAAGAACGTGCCGAACAGCGCAATCAAACCCAGCTGGCCGCCACCCATCATCATGGCGCACAACACGACGTTAATGACCGCGTAGGCCGCCAGCACGAGATGCGGTTTGCATTGGCTGATGACGGCACTACCGCAGGCGCGCCCCCCCATGAACAGGCCGAATCCGATGGCGCCGAGCCAATGGGCGGCCTGTAGTTTCGTCACGCCCGGATCGTTTTCTAGAACGTAATTGACGAAGAAACTGAAAATGCCCGTCTGCGCCGCGACGTAAAGAAACTGTGCGCCGATGCCCAGCGTATAATGTCTGCGCCGGAACATGTCCCAGTTTTTAGAAACCAAAACGAATGAAGCCACGAGGGACGCGATCAGCAATCCGTATTCCGTCGGCTGAAGCAATGCCGGGGGCATGTTCAGCATGGTCCAAACCAATCCCAAAATCGGGAAAATGAAGAAGGACAGCAGCCCGCAAATAATCAGCAATGTGATGCCGATGGCCACGTGTTGTCCCATGGATGGTTTGAGGCTGGTTTTTTGCTCCGCCGATTTCCGGCTTTCGTCGGGGGCGTGCAAATCCGGAACGTTGGAAAAAATAAAGACCACGAGCAGGATGGAAACAAATATGGCTATTCCCAGATAAGGGATGTGAAGGCCGGCGTTGGCATTCGCCCCTTCGCCGCTGGAAAAGACAAATTGTGCGCCGACAATCGGGCCGAGAATCCAGCCGCCACCATTAATCGTCTGGGCGATGTTGATGCGCGTCGCGCCGCTTTCCGGCGGACCCAGCACCGTGGTGTAAGGATTGGCAATGGTTTCCAGGCAGGTCATGCCGGCCGCAATGACAAACAAGCCGAGCAGAAACGCCCAGTATTCGCCAATGCTGGTGGCCGGAATGAACCAGAACGCGCCGGCGGCAATCAACGACAAGCCGACGAGGATGCCGCCCTTGTAGCCGAACTTTCTCGCAATCAATCCGGCGGGAATCGCCATCAGGAAGTAAGCCAGATAATTGGCGAACTGCACGAGGCCCGACTGTTCCTTGTTGATGTGGAGCGAATCCTGAAAATGCTTGTTGAGGATGTCAATCATGCCATTGCAAAAGCCCCAGAGCAGAAACAGCGAGGTGACCAGCGCAAAGGTGATGAAAAGATTTTTGCCGTCGGCGGTTGTGAAAAGGCCGCCGCTTTTGGTTGCCGGGTTTGGGTTTTGAACGGGTGTGATCATAATTTTTTAGGCGCTTTCAAGAATGATGTTCGCGTATTGCGTTGTGTCGCCGGTGCGAATGAGTCCGATTGCGTGCGGCACCCGTTTTTTGAACTCGACGTGCGGTTCATGGGTCAACTTGATTCCTTGCAATGCCCCGGCGAACGCGGCACGGGTCTTGGCGCTGTTCTGTTTCAAAAACTCCCGCGCCATCCACGCCTTGCCGATGTGGAAGTTCCCGCGAAGCGCGCACAGCACCGCCAGTACAGTGGGCACGTCATCCACGAGGGAGATGTCCACGGTTTCAATCATCGGCCAGAACGGAAAACCGCGATCGGCTATGACAAGGGTGTTGGTGTGCCGCACGCGGCTGAGCAGTGAGTTGATCTGGGGATTGAGGATGCCGGTTTTTAGCATAAAATACGTTTCTTGTTTGTTTGGTTAGAAACCGCGCAAATCCGTGCTGCTGCGCCTTGGCAGGCCGGGCGCAGGCGTGCGCTTGAACACGAGATACTCGATGCCATTCTTTTGGCAATACCCGCGTTTGTCGCCTTTATCGCCATCCTCGTTCACGGCATAAATGTCCGGCTTCAATTTTTTTATTTCAGGGTCGGCATCCAGCCAGCCGTTGCCACTGGAGATCAACGCCTGCTTCACAAACTTGATCGAGCCGACGATATAGCGCCGTTCGTTCTGCGGCAACAGCGGATGGCCTTCACCCTTCAGCAGGCGGATGTTCGCGTCGTGGCCAACGATGACATACAAATCACCGTAAGCACTGACTTCTTCGAGAAATCGGATATGGCCGGAGTGAAACCAGTCGTAACTGCCGGTGGCGACAATTTTTTTTCTGCCGGGCGCGGACGGCATGGGTGGTGGTTCAGGAGACCCTTTCAGTTCATCGGCCTTGAAAATGTGGCAGGCGATTTTGTTTTCAACGGCAAATTTTTTGCGCGCGGAACTTGCCGTTGCCTCAACGTCCGCCCAAACGTCCACCTTCAAATTTTTGGGCAGCGTGTCAAAACCGGCCGAACCATCGGCTTCAATCACGCGGCTGACATAGCGGATGGCATTCAAAAAATACAGCCGTTCGGCCAGCGGGAATTTCGGCTCTTTGCCGGTGAGTTTTTGCAGCGTTTCATCCGGCCAAAGCAGCACGGAAAGTTCGCCGAGCTTGGCAGCCTCTTCGAGGAAACGCAGGTCCTGTGATCGGACGTCGTCGAATCCACCGGAGACGATGACTTGTTTTTGAGGACTCATTTTTGTGCGACGCGGACGTTCACTTTGAACGCGCCGGGAACCGGCTCGTTGGAAACGACAATCAGATAGCCTCCACCGCAGCCGGAATACATCGCGCCGGGATATTGCCGCTGATATGCCTTGAGCAATGCCAACAAGTCCAGCCGGATGAGCGGATGCCGGACGATGCGCGGCAGCAGCGTCTCCCAGCATTTCATATTCAGATTGAGCGACGCCCCGAGGGCTTTCGCATTCATTTTGACAATGGCATCGTAGCAATCCCGACCCGACTGGCCGAGGCGCGCAACCCATTTCGGATCGAGATTTTTTATGCCGAGCGGGTTGTAGTCTTCGGGCCGGGGCGCGACCGGAATCAAATGCAGCACCTTGTCCAGCCAGCGCGCAACTCTAGCATTATTGCACGATTCGATGTGCGACGGGAAAACGCCGCCGCGGATTTTGAAGTCGTAATCCAGCCGGTTCACGCCGGGATAAACCAGGCCGATCATGTCCTGCGAACCGCTCGGCTCGGCCTTGCCCTTGTTTTCGGCTTCATAAAGTTCACGCGCCAAATCTTCCGGCGGACGGTTCGGCAGTTTGCCATTCCAAATCCGCATTGCGATGGCGCGCGTGCCGCTGGCGATGCCGGAACGATCCATCGGGCGAAAATTCGGCTCGATTTGCACCACGACCATTGAGCCGGGCGGCTTCGGGTTGTGCCGCGAGACGAACGGCTGGTCAATCCAACCACCCGCGAGTTGCAGACGGTTGGGAATGGAACCCAACGCTTTGGCAATGAAAGGCGGGGTTTTGCTTTTCATCAGCCGATGCCCACGCGTTTGCCGGCCTTGCGGTCGTAGTATTGTTCCTTGATCCACTCGTAGGTGATGGCGAGGCCCTTGTCCAACGGAGTATTCGGTTCCCAGCCGAAAACTTTTTTGATGAACGTATTGTCTGAATTGCGGCCTCCCACGCCCTTCGGCGCATTGAGGTCGTATTTGCGGTCCATCTTCACGCCGGCGATTTTTTCGATCTTGGAAAGCAGTTCATTAATGGAAACAAGTTCACTGGAGCCGAGGTTGATCGGCGTTGCGATCAAATCGTCGCAGTGTATGATCCGGTCAATGCCCTTCACGCAGTCGTCAATATACATGAAACTGCGCGTCTGATGGCCGTCGCCCCAGATCGTGATGTCCTTACTGCCGGTGTCAATCGCCTCGATGACCTTGCGGCATAGCGCGGCGGGCGCCTTTTCGCGTCCACCGTCCCACGTGCCGTGCGGTCCATAGACGTTGTGGAAGCGGGCGATGGCAGTCTTCATGCCGCGTTCGGCCCAGTATTCCTGGCAGAACATTTCGGAAATCAATTTCTCCCAGCCGTAGCCGCGTTCGGCCATCGCGGGATAAGCGTCGGACTCCTTCAATGCCCGGACGTTTGGGTCTTGTTGCAACAGGGTGTTGTAGGCACAGGCCGATGAAGAAAAGAAATAACGGCGTGCGCCGGCCTTGTAAGCCGCCTCGATCATGTGCGTGTTGATCAAAACGCTGCGGAGGCATTCCACGCGGAATCGTTCGATGAAGCCCATGCCG
>Ga0182027_10006450_pt1 | contig 17556 bp, 9 predicted proteins | sample 712E1DmetaG_FD_121300 | JGI IMG/M metagenome (GOLD analysis project Ga0182027, IMG submission 121300) | Permafrost microbial communities from Stordalen Mire, Sweden - 712E1D metaG (Illumina Assembly) | ecosystem: Environmental > Terrestrial > Soil > Wetlands > Permafrost | place: Sweden... | reverse complement strand
CGGGCGCATGATCTGCTGGGCGGTCGTGGCCCGCAGGCGCAGAGCGCGGACCATCACTTTGTTGATGAGGGCATCGCCCGGGTGGGTGTGGCGGGCGCGGCTGAAGACGTATTCCAGCTCCTCCGCGCTCAAGGCGTGTTCAGTCTCGCCGGGCGGCGTCAAACCGCCCCAACGGAGGAAGCGATTGGCCGTGCGGTTGAGCAGCCAGATGAAGGGAAACAGCATGTAGTAAAACACCATCAGCGGGACGGCCGCCCGAAGCGCGGTGGCCTTGGGGCGCTGGATGGCGAGCCATTTGGGCCCGAGCTCTCCCAGCACAATGTGCAAAAACGTGATCAATATGAAGGCGATCGCGAACGAGACGGAGGTGATCGTCGTTTTGTCGGCAATCCCAACGTGGGTCAGGACTGGCGCCAGGCGTCGGGCGACAAAAGGCTCGCCGACCCAACCGAGGCCCAGGCTGGCGAGCGTGATGCCCAACTGCGTGGCGGAAAGCGCGGCATCGAGGTGGCGCGTGGCCCTGAGGGCCAACTTGACCCGCCACCCGCCGGTCTTCGCCATGGGCTGCAGTTGGCTGATCCGCACTTTCACCAGGGCGAATTCCGCCGCGACAAAGAAACCGTTGGCCGCGACCAAGCCGAGGATCACAAAGACTTCGAACGCGATTTGAAGAAAAGTGGTCATGCGTGAGACTGACTGAGAAATACCAAGGATAAACAGCTAACAGGTCGAGCGATGAACTCAACCGATCTCAGCGGGTCCGCGCCGGCTCGGCGGGTGGTCGGCTGTAGCGGCGGTCTATGACCGCCGGTTCCCCGAGGGCGGCGGCACAGACGGCGGTCATAGACCGCCGCTACAGTCCTCCGTCAGCTGTTCTCGCCGTTTTTCCAGAGCTCAATCAACCGGCGCGACAAGGTTCCGGGTCGCGGCACGGGGGGCAACGCATCCCGCGTGAACCACTCCGCCGCTTCGATCTCGCGGCCATCGACGCAAATCTCCCCGCTGCGATAACGCGCGGTAAAGCCCAGCATGAGCGAATTGGGGAACGGCCAGGGCTGGCTCGCCACGTAGCGGAGGTCGGTAATCTCAAGGCCGGTCTCCTCCCGGATCTCGCGCGCGGCAGCCTGTTCGAGATTTTCCCCCGGATCGACGAAGCCGGCAATCACACTATAGAAACCGGGCCGGAAATTGCGGTTGTGCGCGAGCAGAATCCGGTCGTCCCGCACCACCGCCACGATCACGGCAGGTGCCTGCGAAGGGAAGGCCAGCTCGCCGCAGCTCGGGCAACGCCGGGCGCGCTCCCGGTCGGAATCCTCGAGCGGTGTGCCGCAGCGGCCGCAATGGCGCCGCGTGGCGGCCCACCACAGCAGTTGGCGCGCGCAACACACCGCCTGGAAATACGCCGGATCCCATACCTCCGTCAGGGCGCGGACTTCCGCCCACGCCCAGCCAGGGGGCAGCGGCTTGTCGTCCGCCGGCGCCAGTTCACGCGCCCAGCAGCGGCGCCCGTCCAGGAGGCCGAGATGGAGTGGACGGCACCCGTCGACGCCGAACGCCGGCAGCGCCGCGTACTCGTGGACCGGCCGGTCCGGTGCCTCCGGATTGATCAGGATTTCGTCGCGCCGCGCCACCACGCACAGATCCGTCGGCGCCGGGGTGACGAGGGGAGCGGGTTGCTGGAGGAAAATCATGGTTGGGGAGGAAACTTTAGTCCTGTGAGGGAGTGCGCGCCACCCAGAAACGGCACTCGTCGGAGAAATCGCGCACGGCCACCGACTCTGGCGCGAGCTCACGGCGCAGGGCGTCGAACTCGTGCCGCCAGCCGGAGGTGGCAAGATCTTCGAGAATCTCCGTCCGGTCCGGAAGGTGCATAAACGTGCGCCCGTTCTGGTCCTCGAAATAGCGGTCGCCAAACTCGACGAGCCGCGGGTCCCGGTCACCGCGAGTCCAACGCGCGGATTCCTCCCGCCAGTGGGCGCGTTCGAGGAGCGACGAATTGCGGTCGTGCGTAGTGAAGAGCAGCGGCGCGCCCGGTCGGCAGACGGAGTGCAGCCCGCGCAACGCCGCGCGGCGCTGTTCCCGCCCGGGAATCTGCATCAGTCCATTGAACATGAAGAGCGCCCCGGCAAACCCGTCCCCATCCGCCCCCGGTGGAGTGTAACCTAATGGGTTACACTCGAGCAGACGGGTGGCGTCGGCGCAGAAGAAACGGATGGCATCGGCGGCGCGCTCGACGGCGAGGCTGCGCGCCTGCTCCAGCAGCTCCTCGGCAAAGTCGAATGCGGTGAGGTTCGAGTAGCCAAGATGCCAGAGGCCGAGCGTCACCCGGCCGGCGCCACAACCGGCTTCGAGCAGCGGCGCCGATTTGTCGGTGAAGAATCGCTCGATCAAAAGGCGCTCCGATTCCCACAGCCCGAGAAAATGCGCGGCCCGCGCGTAGTGCAGCACGGCCGCGATGTCATTAAAATCGGCGCGGACGGTTTCCGAGGTGATCTGGGTCATGTAGGAGGGGTAGGGCGGATTATCCTTAATCCGCCGTCTTTCAGCGGGACACGGTCGGCGCGTTAAGGATAACGCGCCCTACCGGCGTCGCCACGCGGCGAGGAACATGCCGTTGGCGTCGAGTTCGTGGGGTTGCAGGACGAGCGCGGAGGAAGGGAGTGAGGGAATAGGGGAAAAGGGGAGTGAAAGGGAAAGTGAAAGTGAGGGGGGGCAGAGGGTGGTGGGCGGTGGACAGTGCGGACGGTAGACGGTGGGCGGTGGAGAGTCGGAGGGCTGAGAATTGAGAGCTGAGAGTTGAGCGGGGAACACCGGAGAAGGTTCGAACTCCGGGTGGGCGGCGGTGAAGGCGGAGGCGATGTCGGTTGTCTCGCTGCGCGTGAGGGTGCAGACAGCGTAGAGCAGCCGGCCGCCGGGCTTGAGCGCCGGGGCGACAGACTCAAGCAGCGTGCGCTGAATGGCGGCCAGCTCGCGCACGTCGCTGGGCGTGGTGGTCCAGCGGGCGTGCGGATTGCGTTGCCAGGTACCGACGCCGCTGCACGGCGCGTCGACCAGGATGCCGTCGAATTTCGTCTTGGTCGGCAGTCGCGCGGAGCCGTCCCACTCGGCGCTGCGGTAGTTAAAAACCTGCGCGCGGGCCGCGCGGCGTTGGAGCAGGGAGAGACGGCGCGCGGAGCGATCGGTGGCCCAGACGAGGCCCTTGTTCAGCATCAGATCGGCGAGGTGCAGGGTCTTGCCTCCTTCGCCGGCACAGGCGTCCCACCACACCTGACCGGGCTGTGGCGCGCAGGCGTGGCCGACGAGTTGCGACGCGAGATCCTGAATCTCGAAGAGGCCGGTTTGGAACGCTTCGGTATGGAAAAGGTCGCGCGAGCCGGTGTAGCGCAAAGCCGCGAAAATCGCGGCTTTGGATTCTGGATTTTGGGTTTTGGGTTCGGAACCCAAAACCTTAAACCCAAAACACGACAACTGCGCCGCGCCAGGCGCGGCGCAGTCGCCGAGGGCGCGGGCGACGGCGGCGGTCTGGCCGATGCGGGTGCGCAACCAGAGCGCCGGTTCGCGCTGGAGCTGGCGGAGATAGTCGGCGGAGGGCGCGAATTCCCCGCTTAGCCAGGCGGGCACGGCGCGTTCGGCGAGGGCTTCAGGTTTGATGCTGGCGGGATTTTTGTCGAAACGCGTCTGGAATGCCTGCGCCGCTGCCACCTGGTTTTGCAGCGACTCGCGCCGGTCGAGCCACTGCAACCAGCGATAGTAAGCGAAAACCGCCCGGGTGACGGCGCGCCGCTCGTCCGGCCGGAGGCGGCGGTTGGCGGCGAGCTCGGCGCGGAGTGCGGCGTCGGCCGGCGTGTCCTCGGAGACGCGGCGTAGCACATGGGCCGCGCGGTTGAAAGTGGCGGAATCGATCATTGGCCAACACGTACCGAGCGAAGCGACATCAGACAACACACGAAATCCTCGAAAGGAAAACCAGAATGCAGGCGGAACGGAAGCCGGGGCGAAAGGGAAAGGTCGTAGGGCGGCATCGCCGAACGGCGGAACGGAAACCGAACGGTAGGGCGGACTATCCTTAGTCCGCCGTCAGGATCTGCCATGCGAATACGGCGCGTTAAGGATAACGCGCCCTACCTCTATCGCCTCGTTCCGGCTCAGCCCGTGTCGGGGGCATCGAGCACTTCCCGGATGGTCTCGGTGATTTTCTCGTGGGTGAATGGTTTCATGAGCATGCGGATGCTCTTGAGCTGCTCGACATCGGCATCCAGCAACTCCGGGCTGTAGCCCGAAATCAGAATCGTCTTGAGCCGGGGATTCTGGCCGCGCAGACGCTCGGCCAGTTGCGAGCCCGACAGGCCGTTGGGCATGACCATGTCGGTGATCAGCAGATCGAACTGGCCCTGGGCGGCCGCCCAGACTTCGAGTGCGCTCGGCCCATCCATGGCGGCGGTGAGACGATACCCTTCGCGCTGCAAAAACCGGGTGAGCATCGAGCGGATAAAGGCGTCGTCCTCGACGAGAAGCACGCGTTCGCTGCCGCGGCGCACGGCGCTGACCGCGGTTGTCACGACGGGTGCTCCGAAGGCGGGCGTCGCTGATTCCTCCTCCAGTGCGGGAATGAAGAGGGTAAAGGTCGAGCCGTGCCCGACGGCGCTTTCCACCTCGATCCACCCGCGGAGCTGGTGAACGACGGCATAGACGGTAGAAAGCCCCAGGCCGGTGCCTTTGCCGACGGGCTTGGTCGTGAAGAAGGGCTCGAAAAGCCGGTTCAGGACGGCGGGGGGCATGCCGCAACCGTTGTCCACGATGACCAGGCTCACGTAGCGGCCGGGCCGCGCCTCGGTATGCCGGCGGGCGCCGTCGGCATCCAGGTGGATACTACGCAGGTGAACGAAAATGCGGCCACCACGCGGCAGGGCATCGCGGGCATTGACCATCAGGTTCATGACGATCTGTTCGAGATCGGCGCTATCGGCGAGAACGCGGGGCAGCCCCTCCGGGCAATCCCACCCGATCTCGATGTGTTCGCCGATGAGGCGGCCGAGCATCTCGCGCAAGCCGAACAACACAGCGGCGACATCGAGCGGTTGCATCTGCGAGGCCTGCTGGTGGCTGAACACCAGCAGTTGCCGGGTGAGCGCGGCGGCCCGCTCGGCCGCGGACCGGACCTGCCCGAGGTTCTCGCGCAGGGCAGGCGGCAACGTGATTTCCCCGGCGGCTTCCGCGGTGTAACCGAGGATGACGGTGAGCAGATTGTTGAAATCATGCGCGATGCCCGCCGCGAGCTGGCCGATCGCCTCCATCTTTTGCGCCTGCCGGAGCTGGTTCTCCAAACGGAACTGGTCGGTGACATCCTGGAGCACGGTCAAGGCGCAGGTTTGCGTGCCGATGCGCAGCGGCTGGGCGGAAAACAGAATGTCGCGCAAGACGCCTTGGCGGGGACGGAGTTGCAGGCGTCGTTCGTGGACGGGATGTTGGGCGCGGAGCTCGTCGAAAACTTCGGTCCATGCCACCGGATCGGCCCAAAGATCCAGGTGTTCCGGCGCGCAGTGCAAAAGGTCTTCGCGGGAATGCGCGCTGAGCTGGACGAAAGCAGCGTTGACGTCGAGGTAGCTGCGGTCGGCGAGGCTTTGCAGGGCCGACGGTATGGGCGAGGCTTGAAAGGCGAGGACGAATCGTTCCTCGGAACTACGCAATTCCGCCGTGCGTTGGCGCACGGCTTCGTCGAGATCGGCCATCCGCGCCTGGGCGGCCCGGGTGGCGGCCCATTTTTGCGTGAGGGCGTGGGCGAGCTGGAGGACTTCGATGTTGTCGAAGGGTTTCTTCAGGATGACGAGGTTATCGGTGTCACCCAGGGCCTGAACCGTCTGATTCCAGGTGTAGTCGGAGTAGGCCGTGCAGATGACGGCTTGCAGGGTGGGATCTTCGGCCCAGAGCTGCCGGATCGTTTCGATGCCGTCCCAACCGGGCGGGATGCGCATATCGACAAACGCGAGGGCGTAGGGCCGCTGCTCGGCACGGGCCTGCCGCAGCAGCGCGAGGCCATCCTGGCCCTGCAAAGCGCAGTCGACCTCGAAGATTTTGCGCGAGGCGGCGGTTTCCCGCGGCCCGAGGACGGCGGAGAGCGCGGCGCGCAATCGGAGCGGTGCCGCCATCTCGGGGCAGAGGATTTTGCGGAAATCGTCGTGAATTGCCGCAGTGTCGTCGATGACGAGGACACGGAAGTGCGAGGTGGGGGAGATGTCGGGCATGGCGGAAAGGTCAGGCGGGAGCGGCCGGTAGTTCGAGGGTGAACGTGGCGCCGCGGCCGGCGCCGTCGCTGCGGACAGCCAGGCTGCCACCGAGCTCGCGGGCGGCGAGCGCGCCGGTATGCAGGCCGAAGCCGTGCCCGTCGCGCCGCGTGGTAAATCCGAGGGAGAAGATGCGGTTGAGGTTTTCGGGCGGGATGCCCACGCCGTTGTCGGAGACGATTAATTGCACGCGGCCGGAGGCGAGAACCACGAGTTGCAGCCGGATACGGCGGTTGGCGGGTGGCAGTTGCTCGACCGCGTATTTGGCATTGTGCACGAGGTTGACGAGAATCTGGAGCACCTTGTGCTTGTCCACCTCGACCAGCGGGACGGTTTGGTAATCGCGTTCGAGGGTGATGCTGTGGCGGGCCAGGGCCCGCTCGTTCATGCGCACGGCGTCCTCGAACAGATCGCGCGGCGCCAGCCGCTCGATCACGCCGGCCACGCGGGCGTAACTTTGCTGCATGGCGACGATCTCTTTGATGTGCTCGATATTGCTGGCGACACTTTGCACCTCCCGGCGCCAGTTGCGGTGTTCCGTGTCGAGGTGCTCGGCCAATTGGATGACGAGGTCGGGGAGTTGCTGGCCGCGCGGATCGCGGGTGAAGAACTCCGCGGTGTCGGTGGCGTGCGTCTGGAGCAGGGCGGCGACATCGCGCAGGTCGCGGAGGCAGGAGTTGGCGAGTTGATCGTCGAGCAGGGAGGCGGAGACGTTGACGCTGTTGAGGACGTTACCGACGTTGTGCAACACGCCGGTGGCGACCTCGGCCATACCGGTGGCGCGGGAAAGGTCCATGAGCGACTGCTGGGCCTCGGCCAGCTTGGCCATGGCCTGTTCCTTGGCCTCGATCTGCTCTTGCAGTTCGCGGGTTCGTTGCTGGACGCGGATTTCGAGAGTGTTGCGGGCCTCCAGGAGCGAATCGCGGACTTGTTGCCGCTCCATGGCCGTGCCCAACATGTGGGCGACGGCGCGAAAACTGTCGCGTTCGGCGTCGCTCCACTCGCGTTCTTGCGTGCAATCGTCAAAGCCGAGGAACCCCCACCATTCGTCGCGAACGACGATCGGGACCAAAAGCAGCGCGCGGACCGAGCGATCGATGACGGCCTGTTCGGGCGCCGACAGTTCGCTCCAATGCGCGGCGACGATTTCGCGGCGCTGCAACGCGGCGGCGAGGCGGTCGAGCCCAGCGCCATGCCAGCGCACATTTTGCTGGCGGGCGGTCTGAATCTGGGAGTCGATGCCGGGCGCGATCCATTCGTAACGTTCGGTGCAAAGCAATTCGCCGCACTCGTCCCGGTGATTCTCGAAGAGATAGGCGCGACTGGTGGCGGCCGATTCCCCCAGGTGTTGCAGGACCGCCTGAATCGTAGCGCGCCAGTCGTCGCTGGTGAGGAAGCGCTCGGCGGCGAAGCGCACGCTGTGCAAGATCCGGTCCCGCCGCAGCAGGGCCTGGGTCATCGAATTGACGGAGACGGCCAGGTTGCCCAATTCGTCGTGGCTTTGGATCGAAGCGCGGGCGGAGAGGTCGCCGCCGGCGACTTGTTGCACGACGGTGCGGAGGCTCAGAATGGGCCGGACGAGCCGCTTGGCATAAACGACGGAGGCGAAGAGGCTGAGCAGCATGCAGACGATCGCGAGCAGGCCGGTCCGCTGGTAAACCAGCGCGACGTTCTCATCGTAGCTTTCGAGGGAGAGTCCGACATGAATCCAACCCCATTGGATGCCTGAATAGTCGAATGGCTGGGAATAGTGGAATACGCGTTGGCTCAGCTGGGGCATGCTCCCGATGCCGCTGAACGGTTCGCGTTTGTCGGGCCGCCACGCCTTGGTCGCATCGGTCGCCGAACGCCAGCCGGCCTTATCGTAGATCAGAGAGAACCCGTCGTTCTTGGTGACGACGAGGTAAGCGAGCGAGCGGTCGCCCGCGATCATCTCCCGACAGTGATCCACCACGCTGCTGTAGTCCTCGTTGATGGCGGCACCCGCGGTGACGTCGCGCAAGGAGGCCACGACGCCCCGCGCCTTCGATTCCAGGTCTTCCAGAAACGTCCGCTTCTGCAGCGGGATGATCACGACGACGAAGATCAGCAGCGTCGCCATGGCAATTAGCCACGACAACAAGGCTGTGCGCAGGGCGATGCCCATGCCGTGGGTGGCGGTTGGGGGTTGGAGTTTCATCGCGCGTCCTCCGGTGCCAACTTGGCGCAGGCCGCCCGCAGTTGTCGGATGGTGTCCAGGTATTCGTCCCGGAACGGGACCAACCGGTCAATTTTGAACAAGGTAAGAATCTGGCGCCCGCCGGGATCCTTCGACAGGTCCGAGAGCGTCTCGATGGTCACCGCTTTGAGGTCATCGTTCGACCAGCCGTGTTCGCGAACGCAGATCACGACGTCGGCGTACCTTTCGGAGCTGGCTATCTCCTGCAGTTCGCGGCCGACCTGCGGATTGAGTTCGGTCATGATCCGGAAACTCGCGTCGTCGACGATGCAGGCGGGCTTCTTGCCGAAGAACACCGGCAGGACCGCGGCGGTCGGTTTACCCACCACTTCGACGCCGCCAAAGAACCGTTCCTGGGGGCCCATCCGGCCGGCGGCCAGCAGAGTGTCGAGCCAGTGAAGGGCCGCGCCCACGGATGCAACCTCCAGTTTGAGAATGCTCTTTCCGCGCAAGTCGGACAAGGTGTTGAGGCCGCTATCGCGCCGGGTCAGCACCAGATAGCGCCGCCCGACCTGCCCGTTCTCCATGGCCATAAACATCGGCTTCGCCACGTCATCGATATGCATCGAAAGATACTCCCAGGCTTCCACGATGCTGACGTGCAACGAGCCGTTCCGGATCGCAGCCTCGAACAACTTGGAATCGTCGAAGACCTGCACCGTCGGCTTGAAATGCTGCCCATGGCGGCGACCGATCGCCTCGAGGAGCACCATATAGGCCGCCGCCGCGTCGTTGGAATTGACGTTGCGGAAGGCCACCTGGGCTACGCCCGCATAGAAGAGCTCGATCGGGGAATCGCCGGAGGGACGGGCGGTAGGTCCGACGGCCGCGAGCGCTTCCGGCGCAGTTGCGCCCGTCGCACCAGCGGCGCCAGCCGCCGCGATGGTCGCGCTCAGCCCGAGCGCAGCGGCGCAAAGCCGCAGAGCCTGTAGGGGCGCAGTCTTGCTGCGCCCAAGCCAAAGGGCGCAGCAAGACTGCGCCCCTACGGGAAACCGCCGACCCAGCATTGCCAGCCAAAATACGCCCGCCGACAACAACGGACCCGGGATCCACGGAAGGGACTCCTGTGATTGCTCTCGTCGGATGAAGGCGTTGGTCATCGTTCAGTTTCTCCTGGAAACGGCAGTCACCGGAGGGAGAGCGGCATTGCCGGCTGACGCGTCCGGCGCCGTGTCGCACAACCGGCGGTGTAGATCCAGCAAAGCGCAGGTGCTCGCGAGCGCCGCCGGATCGCTGAGGTACAACCGATCCGATTGGAAAAGCGCCAGCGTCTGCCGCCCGGCCACGGTCTCGGTGACCCGGGGGACCTCCCGGAGGAGTTTTTCTCGATAGGGCGACAGGTAGTCGCCGCGAAAACAGAACATGGTTGGCACCACCTCTTCCGACTGGGCCAGGATCTTCAGTTGCCGGCCAAGCTGCGGATTGAGTTCTGCCATCGTCTCGAATCCCCGCAGCGTGACCAGACAGGCGTCCGCTTGGCGGAAGAAAACCGGCGGGATCACCCGCAGCAGCTTGGCGGACTCCGTCACCCGTCCCCAGAAGTGCGCGGCTCGGCCGAGTTGGTGTTGGAGCAACTCGATCTCGATCCAGGCCGGCGCCAGGTTGGTCCGCGGATTGAGGTAAAAGACCAGGTTGCGTCCGCGCAGCTCGGCCAGACTTTGGATGCCGCTATCGCTGCGGACCAGCAACACATACTGTTCCGTGCTCTTGCCCCCGCTCTCCCCCAGGATGATCGAGCCGAGTGGAACTTCGTTGCGAATCGTCCAGTATTCGTCCGTCGAGAGGGTGAGGGCATCGACGAGCTTCCCGCGAATCGCCGCGGCGATGGCCTTCGTGCCATCAAGAATCTGGAACCCGGGATCCAAAGGCACCCCACGTTCCTCCGAAATCGCCTGGCCCCAGGCTTTCATCGCGGCCCGGGCATCGTTCTCGTTGACCTCGGAAAACAAGCGCGAGGAAAACGCAAACCGGACTGGTGCGGTCGGGCTGCGCTCTTCGACCGGCTGAGTTGCCGCCGCCGCCGAGGGTTGGAGACCCAGCGTCGCCAGCTTGAACGGTCGTTCGGCCGCAGCCTCCGGCGCCCGCGGCGCTTCCGTGGCAGTCGCTCCCGCCGCGCCCGCTGCCGCCACAGTCGCGATCAGCCCGAGCGCCAAGGCAAAAAACCGCAGAGCGTGTAGGGGCGCAGGCTTGCTGCGCCCAAGCCCAAGGGCGCAGCGAGACTGCGCCCCTACGGGAAACCAGAGCGCCTGTAGCGGCGGTCTATGACCGCCGACAGAACACAGCTGACCTGCCATGTCGTTTCGGCGCTCATAGAGCGCCGCTACAGAATACCGCAGAGTCTGCAGCGGCCCGGTCATTTTCCTTCCAATTGTTTCCACACTTCGGCTCCCACTACGGTCGCAAGCTGCGACTGCAGGGCGACGTGGTCGTAGCAGGTCTTGTAGTGCTGGGCCGACATCAGCGCCTCCATGAGTTGCGCGCGGATCACTTTCTCGGTTTCCACGAGTTCGTTCTGGTACGCGCGGACGTTGAGGTCGCGGTTTTCCTCCGCCGCCTTCATGGCGTCGAAGGTTGCCTGGTAGGCCTTCTGCGCGGCGGTCAGGTTGAGAACCAGATCCTTGATTTGCAGGCCAATGCCTTCGCGCAGCAAAATCTTCTGTTCCCCGAGTTCGCCCGCCTTGGCTTGGGCGGCGCGAACCTTGTGGCGCGTGAGAAATCCGTTGAAGAGCGGGAACTCAATCCCGACTCCCCCCATCCACCCCTCCTTGTTGCGATCCGTGGCGACGCCCGCGTCGTAGTCGTTCCACCACCGGTGCACTTCGCCGGTCAAGGCGATCTTCGGATAGTACCCGCTTCGGGCGACGCTCACTGCGCCTTCGGCTGCCCGCAATCCCGCTTCCAGCTGCGCCCAGTCCGGGCTGAACTGGTAGGCCGTGCCCACCAGCTCGTCGAGGTTGGTCGCCAATGGGCGATAGGCGATTTCCTGGTCAGCCGGTACGACGCTTTCGCGCCAGGACAATCCCATCGTGTTCGCCAACGCCGCCTGCGCCATCGCCTCGTTTTTTTCCAATTGGGCAACCATGGCGCGCAGCGATTCGACCATCACCTTGTTGTCGAGGAAATCGGTTTTCTTCACCCGGCCCGACCCCTCCTTGTACATGGTTTCGGTGAGGTTCAGGGTCGCTTCCATGCGGGCGAGGGTGTCGGTCCCCAGGGTGTGCAATTGGCGTGCCAACACCGCGCCATAGTACAGGCGTTTGACGCTGTCGGCGATTTCCAGATCGGTGCGCCGGGAGGCGGCGCGCGCCGCGTCGAGGCCCGCGCTGGCTTGTTCAGCGTAGCCGTGACGCAGGCCGCCGTCGAAGATCAGCCAGGTGGCGTCGATCGAACCGACGAGGGAATCCCGGTCCATGAGCTTGATGTCCTGCAGCGGAATGGACAGTTGCTGCGCCGCGGTCGTGACCGTCTGGTTGGGGATGCTCACCGGCAACTGCACGGCGGTCGGGCCGAGGACGCCGGCCGGGACCGTGATCAGCGCCATGCTGGCGGGCACCGTCGTATTTTGAGCCGGGACGGCAAAACTGGAGGCGGGGAAAATGAAGTCGGGCGCCTGATCCATCCGCTGATAAGCGCCCTTGAAGCCGATCTGGGGCCAATAGCCGGACAGCGCCTGCCGATGTTGCGCCTCGGCCGCGGCCACGGCGAAACGCGAGGCCGGCCGCCGGTGGTTATTCTCCCACGCCTGATTGAGGCATCGGTCCAGCGTCCAACCGGTGACGGCGGGGCTGGCCGCGGGCGGAGGCGTCCCGGCGGCGGCCGCCGGAACATCCGCAGGGTCGGCGCGCAGAATGCCGGAGCATCCGAGCGCCGCCAGGCTCAAGACCGCCAGTTGCCAACCGCATCGACCCGGGGTCAGCCCGAGCGGTTTCCCGCCGGGCCTCCGGCAAAAACGGGCAACGCTACGCGAACCCCTGGCGATAAGTAAAGTCATGGGATTTCTTTTGAATTTAACAGCTTTTTAACGACACACCCGCCACCCAACTTGATAACAAATGTCGGTCCAGCGTCCGCCCGGGGATTATGGCGACGACGCTCCAGCCCGGATGCATCACACCTCACTCCGCCGCAAAGCCACAATTGGCGGAAAAGTCGGTGGGCAACGGGGCTTGGGCGTCCCGATGATACCAATATCCCTTGATTTTCAGCTTGTAGGGCCGGCGCTCGTCGCCAGGCCGTCATGGAAGTTGCGGCCTGCCGGCGAGCCTTCGTCCGACTCCGGCGTGGCAAGCGAGCGGCAGCCCTACAAAAATCCACATGCCATGGGCGTTTGATATCAGATTCTTGCCTGGTGACTGCTCGGCGGGGGTAGCCGCGCTTGAGCTCCGCGAAAGCGTGGTCGTGGTCGGCCACGTTGTCGCTCCGCTCCCATGCGGCTTCAGTTCAATTTGAACGGTGCCAGTGCCAGCGAGCGATCAATTGCCGGGGGGCGGTGGAGCCTTCTCCGCCGGGCCTTGCAAGTTTTTGGCGAGAAAGGCTTCGACCCTGTGGTAATACTCCACCTGATCCGCGTAGCTGGAGAAGCCGTGGCGTTCGGTTCCCCGGAAAAACGTTTCACAGACGACACCCTGTTGCTTGAGCGCCTGCACGAGGTGTTTGGACTGGGCCACGGATACGATCTTGTCCTCGGTGCCGTGGGCCACGAACACCGGCACGCGGATTTGCGCGACATGCTTGATCGGAGAAATCGCATCGAAGTGTTCCCGGTCAGTGTCGGGCTGGCCGAGTCGGTCGCGCAGTTTCTCGTATTCGCCGGGCCGGCCCTCATACGACTTGGTTTTGATCATCTCAGCCCAATCAAAAACCCCGCAAAGCGAGACGGCGCAGCGATAGAGCTCCGGCTCAAACGCGACGCCGGTCAGCGCCAGATAGCCGCCGAAGCTGCCGCCCATGATGGCGGTGCGCGAGGGATCCACCAGACCGGTGCGCTGCACGGATCGGGTGGCATCGGTGACGTCGTCATGCATGCGGCGGAAGTCGTATTGGTAGGTGGAACTGATGCTGGGGCTATAGCCCGTTGACCCGCGGTAATTGGGCTGGAGAACCGCGTACCCACGGCTGGCGAGAAACTGCACCTCGCGGTCGAACATCCAGGTCGAGCGGGCCCACGGGCCGCCGTGGGGCAGCACGACCAGCGGGGGTGGCGCTTCTTTGGATGCACCCGGTGGCAGCGTGAGGTATCCCTCCAGCGAAATGCCATCGCGCGTGGCAAAGCTGATCGATTGGGTGCTGGCCATCTTCTTGCCTTTCAGCCACGGAGCGGACTGGGCGATGTTTTCGAGCGTGCCGCGGGTTTCATCGAAGAGGATCAAGAGGCCGGGCTGTTCGGCGCTGGAACTGTGAAAGACAATCCGGTTCTCCTGGGTGTCGGAGTGGATCAGCACGTTGTCCCATTCCGGATGGGCGCGATCCATCACCGCCTGCGCTTCGGCGAAGCGTCGGACAAACCAGGCCTGCCGCAGGCGTTTTTGATAATAGCGGATGCCGGCCAGGCGATGGTCTTTGCCCGAAAATATCAAATGGGCGGTCGCAAGATCGTAATCGGGGTCGCGATAGATCGGGTCCTCCATCTGGCCGGTGGAAAGATCGTACCGCCGGAGGACATAGCCCAACGCGGGATCGTGGTGGCTGATCCAGAGAAAGCGGTTGTCCTGGTCGACCCCGAGAAACGAATAGATGTCAAGGTCCAGGGGCACCGCCTGCCAGTCGCCGGTGGCAGCGAGATACCGGTGGAGGTGCGATTTCTTCTGCTCATACGTCATGCACAAGCAGAGTTCTCCCTCCCGATCGGCGAACCAACCGGTCACGACGCCGGACTTGGGGGCGGGATATGATTTTACGATATTCGCGGTGGCTTGCCGGCCGCCCGTCACGCTGTCGATCACCGAGCGGGTGGAGCTGAGCTCCACGAGACCGCCGGGCTGGCCCTGATTTTCGGCCGACTGCTGCACCCAGACGAGCACGTTGGTCGGCCGGGCCTTCGGCGTACCCACAATGAGCGTGGCATCTTGAAGCCGGATCGGGAAATTGCGGCCGAGCCGCTCCCGCTCGACGGCATACAGGCCGAAGGAATAGATCTTGTCCCGGGAAAGGTTGAAAACCAGACGGTCGTTGCCCAGCCAGCGAAACGAATAGACGTCGTAGCCGGAATCGCCGCGCAACGTGGAGGTTTTCCAGGTCGCGAGGTCGACGATCATGAGCTTGCGCATGTCTTGGTCGTCCCCCTGGATCGCGGCCAGGTACTTGCCGTTTGGCGACAGTTCGACCTGGCCGAAAAACGCCGGCCGGAACAGGTCTTCGGCGGAAAGGCCCGGGCTCGGCGCCGCGGGGACGAGCGTGGCGGAACGAGTGATGGCCGTCGCAGTGAGGACGGCCGACACAAGCAGTTGACGGATCATGGCGGGTTGGGGAATTGGGAAAATCGGCTGCGCGATTGAGCGTAGCGGTATCGATCATTGACCACTACGTATCGAGCGACATCAGCCAATACACGAAATTCACGAAAGAAAACCAGAAAGCGGAGCGGTTTTGGCCACGGGCGCATCTCAGTTTCTGGCCGTCTCCATTTGCCGGGGCGCCGCAGGCGTAGCGCAGCCATCTTGGCTGCACGGGTTGCAGGCTGGAAGCCTGCGCTACTCCGGACCAACTAGCCATCATGCAAGAAACTGGGATGCGCCTTTGGGCCACGCGATGGGACACCGCAGGGCGGAACGGAAGCCGTTCCGCTACGCGAACTCCAAACTCCAAACCCGGAACCCAGAACCCAAAACCGAAGCGCGGCCTAGCCGCGCTTCCCCCAGCGGCGGTCAGGCCTGAGTTCGAGGCGCTTGGCCTCGATCAGGACGCCGGCCACGGCGGGATGGCAGCGGAGCTCCTGAAAGGTCTTGCCGGCGATCTTCCACGTGAGCGCTGCGCTGGCCTCCGCCACCGGCGCGGTGCGGTCGTCGAACACGAAGGCGAACTCCATGCGGGTGTCGCCCGGCGCCTGGTTGACGGTCGTGCGCAGGAGCCGGAGAAAGGCCGGCAGTTCCGCATGCGCGGGCCGCACCAGCCAGGTGATTTTTTTCACGAGGCTCGCGACGGCGGCCTCGAGCGGGTAGCACTCCTTCACGTTGATGCGCGCGCCATCGTTACCGAGGATGACGTTGCCCTGCACCAGCAGCGGCGCGTTCTCCGCGAGGTGCTTGCCGTACGCCTCGTAGGCATCGGCAAACATGTTGAGCGCGATGGCCGCGCGCCGGGTGGACAGCGTGAAGGGTGTCCAGGGGCGGTTGTCCTTCTTGGAGTATTTCTTCACGATGTTGCCGGCAATGCCGCACAGGCGGAATTCGACGCGATCGGACGACTGCTGCATCAACTCCTCGGGGGGAAAGGTGTCGATCGACTCGGCCAGCCCGGTGTAGGCGTCCATCGGGTGACCGGAAACGTAGAAGCCGAGCAATTCCTTTTCGTATTGGAGCGTGGTGGTGACGTTGACGACGCGCGCTTCGGCCTTGGTCGCAACGACGGTCGGGCGCGCGGCGGTGGCGACCGTCATGCCGAGGTCGAGCAGGTCGCGCGAGCTCTGGGCCGGCGCCATGGTTTCGGGCGCGGCGGCGGTTTTGCGCATGACGCTGATGCGCATGATCTGTGCGAATTCGGCAGCGAGCGCCTCGCGGGGCGGCAGGGTGGGGGCCGGCGTGGCGAGATCGAAGAGCAGGGCGCCCTCGTCGGCGGGGGCGGCGGCCGCGGCGCCGTTGGCGGGCTCTCGGCGCAGCGCGGGGTACTTGCGCTGCAATTCGCCGAGCGCGGCGAGGGCGGCGTCGATCTGGTGGTAAAGTTCCTCGCGCGGGGCTCCGGAAAATTCGAAGGCGCCGGTCAACACCAGACACTCCAGCACGCGCTTGTTGATCGCCCGCAGGTCAACGCGGAGGAGGAGGTCGGCAAAGTCGCGATACGGACCGGCGGCCTCGCGCTCCTCGAGGATTTTCTTCGACGCGGCTTCACCCACGCCCTTGATGCCGGCCAGGCCGAAACGAATGCGCCCGGAGGACGAGCGCGAAGTGGCAAGTGCCAGGTGGGAAGTATCAAGTGAACCGGACGCGGCGGGACGGCCAACCTCACCCTTGTTACTTGTTACTTGTCCCTTGTTACTTCCTGTCACCTGTCCCTTTTCACTTCCGGCTGCTGCAACCGGCGTGAAACTCTCGCGGCTTTCGTTCACGTCCGGTCCGAGCACTTCGATGCCCATCACCTGGGCCTCGTCGATGAAGTGGGAGACTTTTTCGGAGTTGCCGATTTCCGAACTCAACACCGCGGCCATGAACTGCACCGGGTAGTTGGCCTTCAGGAAGGCCGTCTGGTAGCCGATGATCGCGTAGGCGGCGGAGTGCGATTTGTTGAAGCCGTAGCTCGCGAATTTGTTGAGCAGATCGAAGATTTCGTTGGCCTTCCACTCTTCGATGGCGTGAAACTTTTTCGCGCCGGCGACGAACGTCACGCGCTCTTTCTCCATCGCCTCGGCATCCTTTTTGCCCATGGCGCGGCGGAGCATGTCGGCGCCACCGAGCGTGTAACCGGCGATGATGCGCGCGCATTCCATCACCTGCTCCTGATACACGATGATGCCGTACGTCTCCTTGAGGATCGGCTCGAGCAGCGGATGGGGATAATGGACGGTGGACGGGTCTTTTTTGCCGCGGGCGTAGTCGGGAATGAACTGCATCGGACCCGGCCGGTAGAGCGCGTTGATGGCGTTGATGTCGTCGATATTGTCCACGCCGACGAGCTTGCAGGCGTTCTGCATGCCCCCGGACTCGAGCTGGAACACGCCGACGGTCTTGCCGGAGTTGAGCAGGCGGTAGGTCGGGGGATCGTCGAGCGGGATCTGCTCGATGTCGAACTGGGGATCGGCCGTGCGACGGACGTTGTCGACGGCATCGGCGATCACCGTGAGCGTCTTGAGGCCGAGGAAGTCCATCTTCAGCAGGCCGAGCTTGGTCACCGCGCCCATGTCGAACT
>Ga0182027_10006448_pt1 | contig 17558 bp, 17 predicted proteins | sample 712E1DmetaG_FD_121300 | JGI IMG/M metagenome (GOLD analysis project Ga0182027, IMG submission 121300) | Permafrost microbial communities from Stordalen Mire, Sweden - 712E1D metaG (Illumina Assembly) | ecosystem: Environmental > Terrestrial > Soil > Wetlands > Permafrost | place: Sweden... | reverse complement strand
GCGGGGCACGGGAGTTGAACCCGTCTTTCAAGCTTGGGAAGCTCGCGTTGAACCGCTCAACTAGCCCCGCATGGCGAGACCCAAGATATGGAAAAAAAGAGATTCCCGCAACCGACAGAAAGCGCTCATGATCGTCCTATGCGGACCGAAGTCATGAAGATGGACCCCAGATCAGGTTTCTCGTTGAAGAAAGAAGTGTTGTCTCCCTTTTCCCTTAACGCAAGCGCATACAGCAGGGGAAGATAGTGTTCGGGTGTGGGTACGGCGAGCTGTACCTCTTTCCCCAGCGAATGGTAGTTGATCAACGCCTGGTCGTCACCCGTACTTGCGAGCCGTTTCATCTTCTCATTTGCTTCCTGCGCCCAGGCCAACCCCTCCGTGGCATGCCAGTCGACGAGCCGCAGATTGTGGACGATGTTGCCGCTCCCGAGGATCAGCACTCCCTTCGATCGCAAGGGGGCGAGTTCCCGGGCGAGATCGTAGTGCCATCGGGGAGGTTTGGTGTAGTCCAGGCTCATCTGCACAATGGGCACGTTGGCCTCCGGGTAGAAACGCCGCGCGACGCTCCAGGTGCCGTGGTCCAGTCCCCACGCCTGATCGGGTTCCACATGAGTGAGACGGACGCCCTCCTGGACTTCGGATGCCAGAGCGGGGCTTCCGGGAGCGGGGTATTCCACTTCATACAATTCATCGGGGAAGCCGCCGAAGTCGTGTATGGTCCGCGGCTTTTCCATCGCAGTGACGAAGGTCCCTTTTGCCTCCCAATGAGCCGAAATGCACAGAATCGCTGTCGGCGTTGGAATCGTTTTCGCCGCTTCTTCCCAGCCGCGTGAGAATTCGTTATCGGTGATGGCGTTCATGGGGTTGCCGTGGCCGACAAAGAGCACGGGCATGACCCCTAACATTGTTTCGTTGGTGCTTCTTGTGTCCACTTCGTCTCCCTATTCTATCGATGAAGCGTTTGCGCCTCTCTATAATGGAGAGGAGAGAGGGGAATGTCAAGAAGGAAGGGGGATCGGAAAAAGCCGGTCGACGATCCTCTCGCGAAAGATCGTCCGGCTTGTGGAAGAGTATCTGCCGGTGGTGGGGAAGCCGCCGTGGCTGGGAGGGAAACACCAGGTGGCCCGGGGAGAACTGCGCAAAGGAACGGTTCATGCCGCCGGTTCCCGCACGGGCGGGGATGTCACGGAGGAGGGCTGTTCAACCCCTGCAGGTAGCCGGCGATCGCACGTGCCGCGACCTTCCCGTCTCTCATCGCGAGAATCACGGTCGCCCCGCCGCGCGACAGGTCTCCCCCCGCAAAGATCCCCGGTCTGCTCGTCGCTTGTTGTGCGTCGGTGACAACCGTTCCCCGTTTGCCGGTGGCAAGTCCCGGTGTCGTCGCCTGGATGATGGGGTTGGGCTTCTGTCCGATTGCCTCGATCACGGTTTGGAGTTCCACCGTGAACTCAGAACCCGGGATCGGAACGGGCCTGCGGCGGCCCGACTCGTCGGGTTCTCCCAGAGTCATGCGCTGGCACTCAAGCCCTTGTACCCAGTTGTTCTCATCTGCAAGGATGCGGAGCGGGTTCGTCAGCAGGAGGAATTCGATCCCTTCCTGCTCTGCGTGATGTATTTCCTCTTCCCGTGCGGGCATCTCTTCGCGCGATCGGCGGTAAATAAGGTATGCGCGCTCGGCGCCGAGCCGTCGGGCTGTCCGGACGGCATCCATGGCCGTGTTCCCGCCTCCGATCACACCGACGGCCTTCCCGATCTTGATCGGCGTATCGTTCTCCGGGAATCTGTATGCCCCCATGAGATTGACGCGGGTGAGGAATTCGTTCGCAGAATAGACCCCGCTGAGGTTCTCACCGGGCATCCCCATGAACGTCGGCGTCCCTGCGCCGGTCCCGAGGAATATCGCCTTGAATCCCCACTCATCGAACAACTCATCGATGGTGGCCGTCCTGCCGATCACGAAGTTGGTATACACTTCCACACCGAGCGCTTTGATCCTCTCGGTTTCGAGATCGAGAATCTCCTTTGGCAAACGAAACTCCGGTATGCCGTACCGCAGCACGCCGCCGACGGCGTGCAGCGCCTCAAACACCGTGACCCGGTAACCCATTTTCGCGAGCTCCGCGGCGCAGGTGAGTCCCGACGGGCCCGATCCGACGACAGCGATCTTCTCCTCCCGGCGTTCCGTCACGACGGGCGGCGTGAAAAGCTGATGCTTCATTTCATAGTCCGCCACGAACCGCTCCAGCTTGCCGATGGCGACCGGGGTCAGCTTCTTCCCCATAACGCAGAGCGACTCACACTGCGACTCCTGAGGACAGACACGCCCGCAGATGGCGGGGAGATAATTGGCTTCCCGGATCTTCTGCACCGCCCCGACATAGTCCTTCTGGAGGACAAGCGTCACAAACCCCCGGATGTCAATGCCGACGGGGCAGCCGTCGGTGCAGTACGGCTCTTTGCATTCCAGGCAGCGCTGACTCTCGAGCACGGCGCGGTCTTCATCGAACCCGAACGATACCTCGAGGAAGTTGATGCTTCGTTCCGCGGCCGGCTGTTCGATGGATTCCTGCCGCGGTATCTTCATGCGCTGTGACGGTTTCAGGGGGTTGACGGCGCTCATCGGATTTCCTCCTGCCGCACGGCGGTAAGCCGGCAGACATGTCGCTCGTCCGTAATCTTCTCCATGTCAACGTACGTTCTGTTCCGTTTCATCAATTCATCGAAATCCACGGCATGGCCGTCGAATTCCGGACCATCGACGCAGGCGAACTTCATCTGCCCCCCCACGGTGAGTCTGCACCCGCCGCACATGCCTGTTCCGTCCACCATGATGGTATTCAGGCTCACCAGCGTGGCGATGCCGTAGGTCCGCGTCAGGTTCGAGACGGCTTTCATCATGGGCAGGGGACCGATCGCATACACCGCGTGCACGCCGCTGCCGGGAAGGTCGAGAAGCGCTTTCAACGCATCCGTGACGAATCCTTTCCTCGCGTATGATCCATCATCTGTGGTGACCGTAACGCTGTCGGAGCAGGTCGCCATTTCCTGTTCGAGGATGACAAGCTCTCGCGTCCGCGCGCCGATAATAGTGTGGACAACGTTGCCGGCGGCTTTGAGGGCCTGGGCGATCGGGAAGAGCTCGGCGGTTCCCACGCCGCCGCCGACACAGGCGACGACACCGTGGTTTTCGATCGGCGTCGGGTTGCCCAACGGCCCGACGACATCGAGCAGGGAATCACCTGCGCCTTTGCTCGTGAGGAGTTTCGTGGTTCCGCCGATGGCCTGCACGATCAGCGTGATTGATCCTTCGGCGGGATTGCTGTCTGCGATTGTCAGGGGAATGCGTTCGCCGCCTTCTTCGACGCGTATCATCACGAAGTTTCCTGCTTTCCGCTTCCGTGCGATGAAGGGGGCCTTCACGTCAAACTGTGTGACCGTTGGAGCGAGCACTTTCTTTCTCAGAATCAAAAACATCTTCCTTGTCTCCTGACCATTCCGGATGGCACAATGTCAAAGCACAGGGAACAATCACTGTGCCAAAGAAACGCGCGCGGGGTGCGGAAGGCACGCTCAAAAGAGGGCCTTTGCGGACGGCGCAAAAGAATAGCGCGGTGAATTATCAAATGCGGAAATTACATTGGAAAAATCAAGAATCGATTCCTGTTCTCATGGACGGATCGGATGGTCTCAGAGGCCCGCGATGATCGTCCGCAACGCCGCCACGGTCTTCCGGACATGCGCGTCCGTGATGATCAGGGGGGGAAGGAAACGAAGAACCGTTGTGTCCGTACAGTTAATCAGGATCCCGCTCTCCCGCATTGCGCCGACGATCTCCTCCCCCGGCCGGTCGAGTTCCATCCCCGCCATGAGTCCGAAACCCCGCACCTCGCGGACAACCTTCGGGAAATCCCGGGCGATCTCACGAAGGCCGTCGAGAAGCAGTCCGCCAACCAGGGCGGCGTGCGCGATGAGGCCCTTTTCTTCGATCTCTTCAAGAACGGCGATGCCCGCGGCGCAAGCAACGGGGTTGCCGCCGAATGTCGTCCCATGCATTCCTGGTTCGAGGACCGACGCGATCTCCCGGGAGGCAAGGATCGCTGCGAGGGGGAGCCCGCCGCCGATCGGCTTGGCCATGGTCACGAGGTCGGGATGAACATCGTAATGCTGGAATCCGAAGAACTTCCCCGTGCGGCCGGCCCCCGATTGAACCTCGTCGGCGACGAGAAGGAATCCGAACTTTCGTTGCAGGTCCCCGAGTGTCCGCACAAACTCCTCCGAGACGGGGCGGACCCCTCCTTCGCCCTGGATGAATTCGAGGAGCACCGCGGCGGTGCGATCGTTGACCGCGGCGGTGAGCGGCGCGAGTTCGTTGAACGGGACGGTACGACAATTCTCAAGGAAAGGCCCGAACCCGTCCCTGTACCTGGGCCGATCCATGACCGAAAGGGCTCCCATGGTTCTTCCATGAAAGGAATTTGAAAAGCCGATGATCCCGGCTTTCCCCCGCGTCGCCCCCCATTTCCGGGCGATCTTGATGACCCCCTCCGTGGCTTCAGAGCCGGTGTTGGCGAAGAAAACCCGGGAATAGCCCGAATGTTTCACCAGGATCTCTGCCATGCGGACCTGCGGCTCCTGGAGGAAATAGTTGGAAAGATGCGTGTACCGTGCCGCCTGCGCCGCGATGGCGGCAACAACCCGCGGGTGACCTTCTCCGAGGGCGTTGACCGCAAGGCCGGAAAACATATCGAGGTAGCGCGTCCCATCACGGGCGATCAGAGTGACTCCCTCTCCCCGCTCGATCTCGAGAGGAAGCCGCTTGTAGGTGTGAAAAAGGACGGCAGCTTCGCGATCCTGCAAGTCCATGGTTCCTCCAAAATTGTTCTTGCATAATAATACGACTTTTTGCATATTTATGCAAGACGAATTCGCCGGGAGAAAAGCGGGATATGATTCATGCGGTCATCATCGGTGCGTCGGGGTATTCGGGGGCGGAGTTGGTCCGCATTCTTTCCCGTCATCCTGACGTGTCCGTCGACAAGGTGACTGCGGCAACGTCTGCGGGGCAGCGTGTTGATGCCCTCTATCCGGCACTGGCGGGGCTCTGCGATCTCTCGTATGACAAACTTCTCCCCGACGACCTGGAGGGAATGGACATCGCCTTCGTTGCCCTTCCCTCCGGCGAGGCGATGAGAGTGGTCCCGGAACTCCGGACCCGCGGGCTCAAGGTGATCGATCTGGGCGGCGACTTCCGGCTGGCATCCGCATCCCTCTATGAACAGTACTACAAACGGCCGCATATCGCGCCGGCGCTTCTCGCCGAAGCCGTGTACGGTCTTCCGGAGCTTTATCGCGATGCAATCCGCGGCGCGCATCTGGTGGCGAACCCCGGATGCTATCCCACAAGCGCACTCCTGGCGCTCCTTCCCGTCGTGCGGCACGGGATCGTCAAGACGGAGGGAATTGTCATCGATGCGCTCTCCGGCGTCTCAGGGGCGGGCCGCAGCTCGTCAGTGGAGATGAGTTTTGCAGAGCTGAACGAAAACGTCCGCGCATACAAGATCGGATCGCACCAGCATATCCCGGAGATCGAAGGAGTGCTGGCGTCGGCTGCAGGCGGCACGGTGTCGGCGTCTTTCGTCCCCCATCTCGTGCCGATTACGCGGGGGATCTACACGACCGTGCACGCATCGCCGGCGGTGCGGATCACGGAAGAGGAACTCTCCGCGCTGTACGAGGAATATTATGCCGGACATCCTTTCGTCCGCATCAAACGCGGGATCCCGCAGATTGCGAGTGTGGTACGAACGAACTACTGCGACATAGGACTCTTTCCAGACGAGAGGACGAAGCAGATCGTGGTGATCGCGACGATCGATAACCTCGTGAAGGGGGCCGCGGGACAAGCCACGCAGAATATGAACCTGATGTTCGGACTGCCTGAGACGGCAGGTCTGTAAGGGAAAGGAGTGCAAGGGTGTACGCAGGCGGAAGAGCAGTGAAGGGAACAACAAACGACAGGGAGCATCCTCCCGCAGGCAAAAGAGATGTGGGTGAACTGCGGCCGGACGGAATGGGTGAGGCGATCACTGCGTGCGCGGGGGGTGTGACAGCGCCGAAAGGGTTCCTCGCCGCCGGGATCCATTGCGGAGTCAAGAAGGAAAAGGACGATCTTTGCCTGCTGGTATCGGATCCGCCGGCGACGGCGGCTGCCGTCGTGACCACCAATGTGGTGAAAGCCGCACCGATCGTCGTGGTGAAGGAGCAGCTTGCGCGTTCGACCTCCATCCGCGCGATTGTCGTCAACAGCGGTAATGCAAACGCCTGCACGGGCGATCGGGGCATGCGTGATGCCTGGACGATGGTGAGGGCAGCGGCGTCCGCCGTCGGTGCCGACGAAAGCGAAGTCCTTGTGGCATCGACTGGCGTGATTGGGCAATTTCTGCCGATCGAAACCATTGAGGCGGGGATTCCCGCGGCGGCACGGCAGTTGTCGCCGACCGGCGGAACGGCGGCCGCCCGGGCGATTATGACGACCGATACCTTTGTGAAAGAATGTGCGGTGAAGGTCACGATCGGCGGCGTCCCGGTTGTGGTGGGGGGAATGGCGAAGGGATCGGGGATGATTGCACCGAACATGGCGACCATGCTCGGCTTCGTGACCACCGATGCGGATCTCTCCCCGGCCCTGCTCCACAGCGCCTTGGTGAAGGGAACTGAACATTCCTTCCACCGGATCTCCGTCGACGGCGACACGAGCACGAACGACATGGTGGCGGTTCTGGCAAACGGAACCTCAGGTGCGGGCCTCCTGTCGGACGCTTCGGACCCCGGTTACGCGCTGTTCTGCGATGCGTTGGAATGCGTCCTGCTGCAGCTTGCCCATATGATCGTCCGCGACGGCGAAGGGGCGACCAAATTCGTCGAAATCGCGGTTGCCGGCGGGGCGACGGAAGAGGAAGCCGTCACAGCCGCACGAAGCATCGCCGGGTCAAGTCTGGTGAAGACCGCCATCCACGGCGAAGATGCGAACTGGGGCCGGGTCCTCGCCGCGATCGGCTACTCAGGGATCGAGTTCGATCCCGCCCGGGTGGAGATCTGTTTCGGGCACGTTCCGGTCCTGCGGGCGGGCTACGTGATCGATTTCTCCGAGGAGGAGGCGAAGAAAGTCCTCTCCCGGAAGGATATACGGATCAGCGTCCATCTCCATCGGGGCGGGCACAACGCCTCGTTCTGGACGTGCGATCTTTCGAAGCAGTATGTTGACATCAATGCGAACTACAGGACGTAATCCATGATCGCATCCCTCTCCGCGAAAACGGAAGTACTCATCGAAGCGCTCCCCTACATCTCCCGCTATGAAGGGAAGACGTTCGTGGTGAAGTACGGCGGTGCGGCGCAGACCGACGATGAACTGAAGGAAACATTTGCGCAGGATGTGACGCTCCTGACAAAGATCGGCATCCGCGTGGTCATCGTTCATGGCGGCGGCAAGGAAGTGACGGAGGTGGCCGGAAAGCTGGGTCTCGAGTCCCGCTTCATCGACGGCCAGCGCTACACCGATGCAGCAATGATGGATGTCGTGCAGATGGTCCTCGCGGGAAAGACCAACAAGGACATCGTCGGCAGAATCAACCGTCATGACGGAAACGCCGTCGGCCTCAGCGGGGTGGATGCGAATCTTTTGCGCGTGCGGAAATACGAAGAGGGAGGCGTGGACCTGGGATTCGTCGGGGAGATCTGCGGAGTGAACGTCCACCATCTCACCATGCTCTTGAAGAACGGCATCATGCCGGTGATCGCTCCCGTTGGGGTCAGCGGGGAGGGGGAAGCATACAATGTGAATGCGGATGTGGCGGCCTCCGCCGTTGCCGCAGCACTCGAAGCGGAGAAGCTCGTCTTCCTCAGCGATGTGGAGGGCGTCATGGCCGGCGGCGCGCTGGTCCCCAGCATGGATCAGGATAAAGCGGACCGGATGATGGCGACCCGGATCATCAGCAATGGCATGGTCCCCAAGATCCGGTCCGCGTTCACCGCCTTGAACGCCGGGGTGAACAAGGTTCACCTTATCGACGGCAGGATCAAACATTCGCTCCTGCTGGAGATCTTCACCGATATGGGCATCGGCACGGAGCTCGTCCACCGGAGCGAACATGCTCCCGTTCACGCATAACACCGGATCGGAAAAGGACGGATGTCATCTTTTGCCGCGGTCTCGACAATGACAAAGCACGAACGTTTGTTCGCAATCAAGGAAATCATCGCCGCCCGCGAGATCGCTAACCAGGATGATCTCCGGCGAGAGCTGCGCAAACGGCGATGCAGTGTCACGCAGGCCACGCTCTCGCGCGATATGCAGGAACTCGGCGTGATATGGATACCCTCCGCCCAGGGCGGGCGGTACATGCTGCAACCATCGGGGGAAATCCGGACCCTCCGCCCGCTGGTCACGGCCGAGGTGCTCTCCATTGATGCGAACGATTCGATGATTGTTGTTCACACGCTTCCGGGAAGCGCAAATGCCGTCGGAGAATTCATTGATGTCCAGAAGAACCCGGATGTCATCGGGACGGTTGCGGGAGACAATACACTCCTGGTGATTCCCCGCTCGCGCCGAAAGACTCCGCAGGTTGTGCAATTTCTTAAAAATAACTTATCGAGGAATAGGGAATGAAAAAGGATACCGTGGTTCTGGCCTACTCCGGCGGACTTGATACGTCGGTGATGGTGAAGTGGTTGATGGAGCACAAGGGCGTCGACGTCATCACGGCGACGGGGGACCTTGGGCAGAAAAAAGAGCTCCAGGGGGTCCAGACAAAGGCCTACGCGACGGGGGCGGTCAAGGTCTATATCAAGGACTTGAAAGACGAGTTCATGAAGGACTACGTTTTTCCCTCCCTCAAAGCGGGCGCGCTCTATGAACAAACGTATCCCATGGCGACCTCCCTTGGCCGCCCGCTCCTTGCGAAAATGCTCGTCGATATCGCACGCAAGGAAGGCGCAACGTACGTCGCCCACGGCTGTACGGGAAAGGGGAACGACCAGGTGCGCTTCGAAGTCTCTGTTGCCGCCCTTGCTCCCGAACTGAAAGTCCTTGCTCCGCTCCGCGAGTGGGAGTTCAAGTCCCGCGAGGAAGAGATCGCGTATGCGCGGAAAAACAACATTACCGTCGCTGCGACGGTGGCGAACCCGTATTCGATCGATGAGAACCTCTGGGGAACAGCCATCGAGTGCGGTGTGATCGAGGACCCGATGATCGAACCGCCGGCTGACGCCTACCAGCGGACCGTGGCACCCGAACTCGCTCCGGACAAGCCGGAGTATGTGGAGATTGAATTTGCAAATGGCGTACCGGTCGGGATCGGAGGAACGCGCCTCGACCCGGTGAGCCTGGTGTTCACTCTGAACGACATCGCCGGGGCGCATGGTGTGGGGAGAATCGACCTCATGGAAAACCGGCTCGTCGGCATCAAATCGCGCGAAATCTATGAAGCGCCCGCCGCCACAGTGCTCCACTTTGCTCACCTGGAACTCGAGCGGCTCACGCTGGACCGGTCCGTGTTCCACATGAAAAACCAGATCGCAGCGCAGTATGCCGACCTCGTGTACGACGGGCTCTGGTTCTCGCCGCTGAAGAGCGCGTTTGATGCTTTCGTCGATGAGACGCAGAAAACAGTGACCGGAACGGTCATTGTGAAGCTCTTCAAAGGAGGGATCGCGATCGCCGGCCGAAAGTCGGTCTTCTCCCTCTATAACACGAACCTTGCCACGTATACGAGCGAGGATACATTCGACCACAAGGCCTCGGAAGGATTCATCAAGATCTTCGGCCTGCCGGTGAAGACGTACCACCACGTCCAGCAGACCGTTGCCGCTGAGGCTCGGGAGGAGAAGGAGCAGCAGAGTGTTCTCCAGGGCGTGCCGGTTCCATGAAGGAATGGAAAGGGCGCTTCCGCGATCCCTTGGACGCGGAGGCGCTCGAATTTTCGTCTTCACTCCCCGTGGACAGGCGCCTCGTCCGTGAGGATATCGCCGGGAGTCTCGCCCATGTTGCGATGCTTGCGGCGCGGAAAATCATTCCCGGGAACGATGCCAAGAAGATTGCGCACGGTCTGAAGGAAATTCTGCGGGAGATCGACGCGGGAAATGACGCGTGGCTCACCGCGCACTCAGGCAGCGGGAGATTCGTCGCGGATGACGTCCACATGGCGGTCGAACAACGGCTGACCGAGAAGATCGGGAACGCCGGGGCCCGGCTCCACACCGCGAGGAGCAGAAACGACCAGGTGGCCCTTGATGTCCGGCTGTTCCTGCGGCACGCCATCGATATATCGGTGGTTTCTCTTCGCCGGGTGCAAGGGTCGCTTCTGCGGAAGGCCGTCCAGTACAAGTCGGTCGTGATGCCGGGGTATACCCACCTCCAGAGAGCACAGCCCGTCCTCCTCCCCCATCATCTCCTTGCGTACGTCGAGATGTTCGAACGTGACCGGACGCGGCTTCTGGACTGCCGCAAGCGGGCGAACAAGTCACCCCTGGGAGCCGCCGCCCTCGCCGGAACGTCCTTTCCCATCGATCGACGCCGCGTCGCGCGCCAGCTGCACTTTGATGGCGTTGTGGAGAATAGCATCGATGCTGTGAGCGACAGGGATGCGGTGCTGGAGTTCGTCAGCGCTGCGGCCGTGACGATGATGCACGCGAGCCGGCTTGCCGAAGAGCTTGTCCTCTGGACATCACACGAATGGCGCTTTGCGGCCATCGGTGACGCATTCGCGACCGGCAGCAGCATCATGCCGCAAAAGAAGAACCCCGACATGGCCGAATTGATACGCGGAAAGACCGGCCGTGTGTACGGCGACCTCGTCACGCTGTTGACGATAATGAAGGGACTGCCGCTTGCCTATAACCGGGACATGCAGGAGGACAAGGAACCCCTTTTTGATGCGGCGGATACGGTGGTAGCCAGTATTGATATCCTCGCGGGAATGCTTGCCACCGTCACGTTCGATGCGCGGCGGTTTGAAAAGGAACTTGACGAAGACTTCGCTCTTGCAACCGAATTGGCTGACTATCTCGCGCGCAGGGGGGTCCCCTTCCGGAAGGCGCATGGCATCGTGGGGGCGCTTGTTGTGCAATGCCAGACGCAGGGATATTCGCTGGGGGAACTGCCGCTGGAGGAATACAAACGACTGTCGAAAAAGTTCGGGACGGATGTCAAGGAGGTTTTGAGCGCCCGGCGTTCCCTCGCGCTGAAGCGATCGGAAGGATCAACGGCGCCTGCGGAGGTGGAAAAGGCGCTGCGGAGGTGGAGGAGGATGCTGGGGAAGAAGTGAGGGGCGTTGGACAGGCCCTGAGGAGAAAACGCCGCCGGCTGCGCTCGATGTGCATTATGTGCACTTCACGCGGCCGGCGGCGTCGTATCGGAGACGGGCTTGGTCATCGTTCGCGGGCCAGGTCGTGGATCTTGCCGAGAATCTGCCTGACCTCCGCCGAGTCGAGCTTGTCGTTCTTGTAACTTGTGTAAAAAAGTGCCGCGAGGTCCTTCACGTCGGAAGACTTCACCGTGCCTGCCCGCAAACGCTCATGGAGCTTTGCGAAGTCGGTCCTGACGCTGTCCGCGCGATGCGGGTCGGCGACATGCTGCATCACCTGCATCTCCACATAGTTGAGCGTCCTGTCCGCGGCAAAGTTCGTGATCTTGCCCCTGTTGATATACAGGAGGATTGCGGCGACCAGCACGACGATCCCGATAATGCCGGCGACGAGCAGGATAATTTTTTTCATCGGGTGACGACTCCGTAAGTCATAGCTTCAAGCGGGGCAATGCACTCTTCCACGGGCGGATGCGTGATGATGGACGATGTGATCCCTCCCTGACGGAGGGGTTTGACGATGAACATGCGGCCCTCTCCCTGAACCGGCGGAATGACGCATGTCCATCTTGGCCGGAGGGAATATACGAAAGAAAGCGGATTCATTCCATGCCCGACGTTTTCGGTTTCCTTCGGTATGGAGAGGGCCCGGGGTTGCGCAAGTCTTACGCGCCCGGCGAGTCGGGGCTTTCCGCGACGCTTGAGGGATCATCCAGCGCCCACCGGGCCGCATGCCTGTTGCTTCTCGGCCCATGGGAGAGTATCTTGTTTTGTTATTTTCTCATGACCTTATACGCCGAATTCGACTTTCATGAAACAGCTCGTCATCGGGATTGCGGGAGGGACAGGATCGGGGAAGACAACAGTGACGAACAAGGTTCTTGAAAAACTTGACCGCGATCGCGTGGCGGTGATCCAGCACGATTCGTATTATCGCGATATCGGTTCTTACGGCGGCACACCGCCGGACAGCATTAATTTCGATCACCCGGACTCCCTCGAAACCGATCTCCTCATAAGGCATATTCAAGCCCTTCGCTCCGGGCGCGCGGTGGAGCAGCCGACCTACAATTTTACGAATCACCGGCGTCTCGACGCGACGCAAAGAATCGACCCCCGTGAGATCATCATCATCGACGGAATCCTGATCTTCGTCGACAAGCGCCTCCGCGAACTGATGGATATCCGCATTTTTGTGGATGCGGATGCGGATGAGCGCCTCCTTCGGCGTATTCGCCGTGACATGCTCGAGCGCGGACGTTCGCTCGAATCGGTCATGCAGCAGTACATGCGGACCGTGAAGCCGATGCACCTTGAATTCGTGGAACCAAGCAAGCACTGGGCGGATATTATCATCCCGCGCGGCGCGGAGAACACCGTGGCAATCGACATGGTTGTCGCCAAAATCCGGCTGCTGCTTGGTGAAGGAGCGATGGTATGAATGCGATCGAATGGACCGTGCAGCTCCGCTTTGCTGTGGCGCTTGCACTCGGTTTCCTCGTCGGCCTTGAACGGGAAAGCGCAAAGATCGAGCGCCAGCATTTTATGCTCGGCGGCGTGCGGACGTATCCCCTCATCTCCATGCTGGGCTTCGGCTGCGCCTGGCTCCACCAGACCGGCGTCAGCTTCGCGCTCCCGATCGGCCTCCTGGGCATGATCGTGCTGACAGGCGTCGTCTATTCGGCAAAGGCGCGTGCCGATCACTTCGGGGCGACCAGCGAGGTATCGGCGCTCCTGACGTATGTTTCGGGCGCGCTCGCCCTCCTGGTCGACGTTTGGGCTGCCATGGCCCTGAGCGTATGCAACACGATCCTCCTTTCGGAAAAAGCACGTCTCGAAGCATACGTCGAAAAGCTGAACAAGGCGGAGTTCCTTGCCGTCGTCAAATTCCTCCTCGTGACAATCATTATCCTGCCGGTTCTTCCCAACCAGGAGTACACGCGATTCAACCTGAATCCCACGCGCATCTGGGAGGTCGTCATCCTTGTCTCGACGATCGGGTTCGTCGGCTATTTCCTGTCGCACCGCTTCGGGGACAAGGTGGGATTGTGGCTCTCAGGATTGCTCGGAGGAATCGTCTCGAGCACCGCCCTGACGATTGCAGCCGGACGTCTCGCACGCAAGTCGCCGTCGCGCGGGCCCCGCGCATTGCAATCGGCGATCCTGGCGTCAAGCGTCATGTACGTGCGCATTCTCGTCATTGTTGCCGTGGTGAACCCGCTCTATGGTATGATGGCGTGGTGGAAGATGCTTCTTCTCGCCGGAATCGGACTCCTCCTGTCGGTGGTTCCCGCGGGGAGCGGGGATGAGGTGGGGACGAACGAAATGGAAAGCATGCAGAACCCGTTTGAAATCACTCCTGCTCTTGTGTTCGCAGCCCTTTTTGTCGTTCTGCTCGTCGTCACTTCGGCGGTCAAATCGGTTTTGGGCGTGACGGGGATCCTTGCCCTCGCGGGGATCGTCGGCGTTGCGGATGTCGATCCGTTTGTCCTGTCGGTCGTACAGAATAGCTCAGGAATGATGAATGCCGGCGGGATGGCAGTCATCATCGCTTTGATGAGCAACACCGCCGCCAAAGGGGTTTATTTTTGGTTTCTTGTTCCCGGGGAGCGGCGCCATACTGCATGGCGCTATGCACTCTGGACTCTCCTCCATATTCCTTTCATCCTGATGCCATGAAAGACTCACAGTTCATCTTTCCGCCGGGGACAAAGATCCGGCTTTCCGCCTGTGATCCGGGAGCGACCGGAAAATTGAAAGACAAGGAAGAGGCCGCCGGCCGGCTGGAAAGCGGCGTGAGGGAATTGGCGGAGCTGCAGGATGTGCTCTATGCGCAGGGGACATACGCCCTGCTCATCATGTTCCAGGCGATGGACGCTGCAGGGAAGGATGGAGCGATCAAGCATGTCATGTCCGGCGTCAACCCGCAAGGATGCCATGTGGTGAGCTTCAAGTCGCCGTCAACGGAGGAGCTCGGCCACGACTATCTCTGGCGGTGCGCGAAGGAACTCCCTTCGCGCGGGGGCATCGGCATTTTCAACCGGTCGTACTACGAAGAGGTTCTCGTCACCCGCGTGCATCCGGAACTCCTCCGGCGGCAGAATATCCCCAAGCATCTCCTGGACAAGGACATTTGGAAGCGGCGTTATGAGCAGATCAACAACTTTGAGAAGTATCTCACCGGGAACGGCTTCGTCATCCTGAAATTCTTCCTCCATCTCTCCAGGAAGGAACAAAAGAAGCGGTTCCTGGAACGGATCGAGAAGCCGGAGAAGAACTGGAAATTCTCAACGGCGGATGTGCAGGAGCGGGCGCATTGGTCGGAATACATGAAAGCGTATGAGGATGCCTTCGATCATACAAACACGAGCTGGGCTCCCTGGCACATTATCCCTGCAGACAAGAAGTGGTTCACACGGCTCGCTGTCGCCGACACGATCGTCTCGATGCTCCGCTCGCTTCATCTCCAGTATCCGACGGTTCCGGCCGATCACAAGGATCTCCTCCTGAAGGCGCGCGGCCTTCTGGAAAAGGAGACGTGACGGATCATCTCCAACAACCCCGATCATCCGCCGTCTCCTCTTTCCCCGCCCTGCCCGGAGTCAAAGGAGCGCCTTCGCAGTCAAAGCAACAACTCTGCGCATGTCGCTGCTGGAGTTGTAGAAGTGGGGGGAATAACGGAGTTTTCCCTCGCGGAGAGAGATCGTGATTCCTTCGGCACGAAGGCGGTCGAACACCAATTTCACGGAGACGCGCGGGGCAGGGAGAACGGTCACGATTCCCGCGCGTTCGGAAGGGGAGTCAGGAGTCCAAAGGGTGATGCCCTCGAGCGTGCGAAGACCATCCATGAGCTGTCCGGTGATCGAGAGAATGTGCGACTCAATCCAGGCCGGACCGAATTCCTGAAGAGTGGCAAGAGACGCCCGCATACCCCAGAGACTGGGCCAGTTGAGGCTTCCCCCCTCGTACCTCCGCGCGGATTTTGCGAGAGGCTGATTGGCGGGAAAGAACTTGAACGGTTCGGCAACGGAAAGCCACCCGAGCGTCGCTTGCTTGATGCGGGACTGAATTTCTTCCGTCACGTAGATAAACCCCGAGCCGTGCGGGCTCAAAAGCCACTTCTGTCCGCCGGCCGCGAGAAAGTCGATCTTCATTCCCTGCACGTCAATCCGGATCGCCCCAACGGCCTGAATGCCGTCCACGGCGAAGATGATTCCCTTCCGGCGGCACATATCCCCGATGGCAGCAAGATCCGCCCGGTATCCGGAGAGGAATTGCACGGCGCTGAGCGCGACGACGCGTGTATGCGCGGTGATCCCATGCTCGATCAGCTCTGCCGTGACCCGTCCATCGGGACTCTCAAGGAAGTCAACTGTCACTCCCCGGGCCGTGAGATTCAGATACGGGTAGATGTTGGCCGGAAATTCCATTGATCCCACGAGGACGCTGTCTCCCGTCTTCCACGTGAGTCCTCCCGCAAGGACGTTGATTCCATCCGAGGTGCTCCCCTGAAAGGCGATCCGTTCCGGAGATTCAGCGTTGATGAGAGTTGCAAGAAGCGAGCGACATTCCGCCGCCACGGGAATGTCGAGCGCAAATGTGTCGAGCACCCCTTCCGACCTGTGGCGGAGGTAGTCGTTCATGGCCCCCAGGACGCGGGTGGAGAGGGGACCCGTGGATGCATGGTCGAGATAGAGCCGGGGCTGCTGCGTGCAGGGGAACAAGGACCTCGCACGCTCCAGCGTGGTTTCATCAGTCATGATGCACAGCGTGAACGGTGGTTGAAGCACGGAACGTGACGGCCTCAAGGTAGGGAAAAAACCACATCCCGGCAACCTGCGTTCCGGCCGATGGGGATTGTCTTGCTTTCCCTTCCGCCCCTCTCTATATTGGCGCTGAATCTTTTGCTTCGAATTCTCCGCCGTCCAAGGGTGAACTCATCATTCAGAGGAAATTGCGCGTTGCCTTCCCGGATGTCGAAGCACGGCCTTGCCCGCCCGACACATTCGTCGCACCGCTATGGCTGGATTCCCGATCTCCCCGATCTGGGCCGCCTTCGCGACAGGAGCCTTTCGGACGAATTCCGGAAGATCAGAAGAGGGGAGAATCTCTGAGGGAAGAGTGTAACCGGCGAGCACGATTATCGTATGAGAATATAACACATTTGCAGGAATGACCATGAAAACATCCCGCGTATTCTGGGGAGTGCTCTTCGTTGCGGCGGGGGGCTTACTTCTGTTGCTCAAGCTTGACATTGTCACGTTTGAGGTCGGATCGTACTGGCGGTTCTGGCCGGTCTTGATCGTGCTGTGGGGAATCGCTATCCTGACGGGCGTGCGCGCGCTGAAGATCGCGGCGGCTGTCATTGCGGCGCTCTACATTGCCCTCCTGCTTTATGAGGGGGCTGCATGGTCGGTGGGGGACAGAAACGACTGGCAGACGAGTGAGCAGAAATTCGTCGAGAATGCCGACACAAGCGTCCATCAGGTGTCCTTCCACTTTGCCTCCGGTGCGGGGAAATTCCATATTATGGACACATGCGCCTCCCTGCTCGATGCCGAAGTGTCTTCCAATGTGGGGGAATATGACTTCCATAGCAGCACGAGCGATGGCCGGCGTGACATTCATATGGACATGTCGTCCCGTCACGGGGGCTGGGGATTGCGGGCCGGAAAGAACCGGGTGGATGTGAGTCTTAATCCTTCGCCGGTGTGGGATCTTGCCTTCGATATCGGTGCCGCACAGCTCGACCTGGATCTCAGCCGGTTTCTTATCGACAATCTCGACATCCACAGTGGGGCGGGAGAAGTAAAGGTGACACTGGGAAACAGGGGAGGGGAGAGTAGAGTCAATGTGAAGGCGGGCGCGTCCTCGATTGTCATCCGCGTCCCGGAATCTGCCGGCTGTGAGGCGGACGTGCAATCAGCCCTTTCCTCCAAACGCCTTGAAGGGATGAAGAAGGATGAACAGAGCGGAAAATATCGGAGTGAAAACTTCGCTTCTGCGGCGCGAAAGATCCACATCACGATTCAGGCAGGAGTCTCCAGCGTGAGCGTGCAAAGATATTAGTCTTGCGGTCGGCTCGGGGGGGGGGCGGGGGCCGCAAAAGGGGGGGCGATTCCCCCGCTTTAACCATACTTCCCTACGCCCACCGCCATAATGTCTCTTTTATCATTTCTTCCCAGCCGGTTT
>Ga0182027_10006447_pt1 | contig 17558 bp, 22 predicted proteins | sample 712E1DmetaG_FD_121300 | JGI IMG/M metagenome (GOLD analysis project Ga0182027, IMG submission 121300) | Permafrost microbial communities from Stordalen Mire, Sweden - 712E1D metaG (Illumina Assembly) | ecosystem: Environmental > Terrestrial > Soil > Wetlands > Permafrost | place: Sweden... | reverse complement strand
TGATGTGGGAGGGAATCTATGGGAAAGAGGAAAAGGCACCTGTTGATGTAATCCGGCTTTTCCCTTTGATTGCGCTCTCCCTTGCCACAAGCATCGATGTCCTTGCCATTAGTGTCAGCTTCGGGATACTCCGGAATGCGGTACTCATTCCGGCGCTCATCATAGGGATTGTCTGTGGCGTGATCTCGTTTCCGGTGTCATGCTTGGCGAACAGCTTGAGGATCTTCTCGGTAATAAAATGGAGATCATTGGCGGGCTGCTCCTCATCCTGATCGGTGTTAAAATTCTCGTGGAACACCTGGTCCTCTGAAAAAAAAATCATATCTTTTCGTTCATACCCGCAATATTCGTACTGGTTGTAAAATCAGGAAAAAAAGACTGGATGCAGGATGCATCGATGAGTGTTTTCTGGTTACCATGCTTCGGGGAAGGCCATATTGGTATAGATATCCTCAAGCCGGGCCTTGTGGCCGCGTTCCATGTTTGCCAGCTGGGAAAAGAGCAACTGTGTTTCAGTATCCTTGGCCAGGTTCGCGAGCTGGGTGTACATCTGCATGGCTTCCAGTTCCTTCTTGATGGAAACAACAATGCCCTCGAGTGGTTTCATGTCGACGTTCAGGGCAGGAGAAGGAAGCGTGTCTGCTACTTTGTAATCGTGCGATGGATCAAACTTCATCTTCGAGATATCCTTTGTAAGCATCCCTTGGAGGAACTCGCGGTGCTTCTTCTCTTCACCGGCAAGCTCTGCGAACAGGCTCTTCAGTGCCGGGCTCTTGACCTTGTCTGCAATGCCACGGTAAAACGTATATGCCTCGACTTCCCTGTCTATTGCTATTGCTATGATTTTCTTTGCCTCATCTGCTTTCATTGTTTCACACCTCTTTTTTTAGAGTATTACCAATTACTCTATATAAGAACATTGTTTTTCCACTTAAGGGGGAAATTTCCCCGGTTCAGCCGATCTGTCCCTCAGGGAAAACAGGTTATGATTCATCCACTCCCGTCAGTTTATATATGAAACGCCCGTAAACACTTCCTTGATATCGACGCAGACGATCGTGCGGAAATCGAGCAGATACATGGTTATCATTTTTTGAAAAACAGCACCTGATCAGGGCGCTCACTCACCCCGCGTATGCAAACGAATAGTTCCCGCAGAAAATACTGCTCATGGACCAGATGGCATACAGTACGCCGGGGGATACCTTCCTCAAAACCGGGCTGATCCTGTTTCTCATGGGGAAAGGGATCCAGACCAAGGGTGGCATAACGCGGAGAAGGAACCGCTCGAGGATAATATCACGATTGCAAAAGTTGCCCGCAGGTTACGTATCAAAAAATTTATCCGGCTGGGCCGCGGGAAGAAAAGCCTGTGGCGGGATGGCGAAAATACGATCCTTGCGGATACGCTCGAAGCCCTGATCGGGGCGATCTTTCTCGACAGCGATGCCGGATTCGGGGTTGTCAAACAATGTATCGGTACCTGGTTTGAGCCCGAACTGAAGCGAGTGAAAAAAGAGAAGTTTATAAAAGAAAAAACAAAGGAACGGCTCACTCTACCTCCTCTCTCTTCTGCCAGACATGGAGCACCCAGAGGAAGGAGACAAGCGTCGCGATCACAGTCGATCCGATAAGCAGGGGAACGTACCACCACTGCTCTCCCATCGTTCCTCCCATAACTCCGCTTCCTGCGATCGTTGCAAGGGTGTTCGGGACCAGAAATGCTGTACCGAGGACCGTAAGGTAAGCAGTGACAAGGGCAAACCGGTTATTCAGGTTCTGGAGCTGGTTGTTATAGATGCTCTGCATCACCTCAAGACCGGAAGAGAGGACATTGGACATCTGCTCGGAAAGTTCGATATGCCGGTCAATATTATCCGAAAGGATGCCGATTCTTCCGAGTAGTTTCTCATCATTGGTGATAAGATCGGCGTCCCCGTACCGTAATGAATCGACAACGTCTTTCGTTGCCCAGAGCACATTCAGGTAATCGATCAGTACATGTTTCATGCGGTAAATATCGTGAGCAATCTTTCTCTTGGCCAGGTTCTCTTCAATAAGTGATTTGCTGATGGCGTCGCCATGCATCTCGATCTCCCGAAGGTACTCAAAGTTCCGGTCATTGTTCTCGTCAATGATCCGCTCGAGCATGAGGGTGATCTTGTTGGGCGGGTTTTCCGGAGAAATCCGCTTGAAAAACTGGGGTGCATACCGTGATAGTCGCAGGAGGCGGTTTATCTTATCGCTGTGGATTGTGATCACAATATTTTCACGGATCAGGACAAACAACGGGTGAACCGTCATTGTCTCGGTCTTTACGGTAACTGATGGGAGCATTATACCCAGTTCGGTATCGTAATCTTCGTATGCAGAATAAAAACCGGTAGTAAGTTTCGGAATCGGGATCTTGGAAAAGCCGGCGCTCTGGGCAATCTGTTCGATCCCCTTCTCATCCTCCGTCGTGCTGCAATCGATCCAGACCATACTTGCTTTTTGGACTGCTGCAAAGTATTCATCCAGTGGTTGATCCACCATGCGTTCAATGGTGCCGTCCGGGAACAGGAGGATACAGAAACTGATGGGAACCGGCCCGGAAGGCAGGGATGTCTGCGGATAACTCTGCATCTTCATGGTAATGTCTCGTGGATGTCGGCTGTGCCGGCCCTTTATCGCAGGAGCTATTGATGCGGTGACTGTATAAAAGTAGCCGACCTTTGCATTTTTCCCCATATTCTGAAACATTTTTTGGGAATGCTTATTATCCGGGATGCACTTTTCCGGTTATGGATATCCACTGGTTCATGTTCTTTGCGGTAATCCTGTCGGTATTGGTGATTTCCGGAGGGTGCACTTCAACGAAACCCCCGTCCACTGTTCAACCCACTTCTGTCGCCTCACAACAAACACAGTCCGGCCAGCAGCCGGCACAACCCGCCGGATCATCCGGGACGTTAACCCTCACGGTGGATTCGCTGAGTCCGGGCGCTGCTCTCCCTGATGTATATACCTGTAATGGTACGGGGGACTCTCCCCAGGTATCATGGAGCGGGATTCCTCCAGAGGCGAAGAGCCTTGTTCTTATCGTCGATGATCCCGATGCTCCTGTCGGCACCTTCACCCACTGGCTTGTCTACAATATCCCGCCGGGATCCGGGGAGCTTGCACAAGGCCAGCCCTCTCTCAAAGTGCTTTCAAATAATGCCCAGCAGGGTGAGAGCAGTACAGGATCACGGGGATATTTTCCTCCCTGCCCGCCCATCGGGTCGACACATCACTATATCTTCCGTCTTTATGCCGTGGATATGGATATTACCCAGCCAACCGCTGACCGGGCATCAATAGACTGGGCATTGACAGGACATACAATCGCCAGGACTGAGTTTACCACCACGTTTAAGAGGTGAACGTTTCTTTTTTCATGCAGCCCGGTTCCTGACTGAAACGGCAAAGACAACAGTAACCGCCAATGCCAGAAGAAAACTTGTCAGGAATCCTGTTGTATAACCGGCAGCAGTGATGATAATTCCCGTAACCAATGGCCCGCTTGTCTGGCCAATGTCCATGATCGATGAGAGTGCTCCCATTGACGCACCGATCTGTTCCTTTTTTGCGATATCGGCAACGTATGCGCTTGTCGCAACGGTAGAGAAGGAAATACCGATACCGAACATGGAACTGGCAAGAAGGAACATGCCAAACGACGGAAGAAGGGGTATTACTGCAACAGCGCAGCCGGTGATGACGAGCCCTGCACCGATCTGGATGCGCTTGTCGATTATGTCGGCCATCATACCGAAAAAAGGTTTCGTTGCAGCGATGACCAGGACCTGCACGGCAAAGATGATGCCGGTTTCATAAGCCCCAATCCCGCGGGAGAATAGGAATAACGGCAGGAATGTTTCAAGTGCCCCGTATGCAAAATAGGTTGCCATATCTGCACAGGCAGTGCCCCGGAGCCGGGGGTTTGAGAAGAACTGGACAAAACTCTCGCGGAATGCAGCGAACGGGAGAACATTTAAGTGAGCAGACCGGTCCTCGCGGTACACCAGGGTCATGATAAACACCGGCACGGCGGTAAGAGCAGCAGCCGCATAGACGAGACGGAACGGTAAAAGACCCGGTGAGAAAACGAAAAAAGAGATGATAATCCCGCCTGCCAGGGGTGCGATGGTTCTGCCGATAAGGGTCGCCGATGAGTACTGCCCCAGCATCTCACCTTTGTTCTCCGGGAACCGCTCGGCAATCACTGCTGATATGACCGGGCCGAGGATTGCAGTTGCCGTCCCATGGAAAAACCGGACCGGGATAAGCCACAGGGGATTGGTAATGAAAAGGTACAACAGCGGGGCGAGAAGGAATACAGCGCCGGCAGTGATGAGCAAACGTTTCCTCCCGAGATGATCGGAGAGCACGCCCACAGGAAAAGAGAACAGGATACCGGCAAGGGGTGAAAAGGCAGCGATAAGACCGATGATGGTATCATCTGCCCCGAGTGCCTGCGTGAAGAGCGGGAGAACCGGGTTTTTCGAAATTGTTGTGGAAAAAATGGCAAAGAACCCGAGAAGGGAAAAGTAAAATATCATCCTGCGTGATGGAGTAAACGGCCCGGTAAGACCGGAAGAATGTAACATTGGTATATACCAAAATTGGCATCTGTCTGCTATAATAATACCGGTGATCCTATGGCCGGTAAAAATCACACGTTCATAATTTACCCGGGTAAACCGGGCACTCCCATTGTATCAGTTCTTTTTTCCCTCAACATCCGCTTGTCGTGAAAATAAAAAATGGGACGAAATTGTGCTGGAAGGTTTTATTCAAGTGTCCTGCGATAAGTTACGATACCGAGGATAAACATTACACCGGAGAAAATTATCAGAGCAAGGAGATCTGAGCCTATCACATCGATCCCCTGGCCCCTCAGGATGATTCCTCTCAGTGCATCCACGCCATAATATTCAGGGTTGATTACCGTGATCCACCGGAGCCAGTCCGGCATTCCTATGACCGGGTAGAATGCACCCGATGTCATAAACAGGATAAGGTTGAGGAATGCGACCGTTGATGCGTATTCCTGCTGGGCAGAGAACCTTGAAGCGAACGAGACCACGAGACTGGTGACACCGATACAGGCAATCAGGATCACCAGCATGGCGAGGAAGAAATCCCCGAGGCTCTGGATGACGATGCCGGTAATGAGGATATCGATCAGGAAGATGGTAAAGCCCGCAATGAATGCCCTGATAGTCCCGCTTGAAATGATGCCGGCGATAATGCTTGTACGCTGGACCGGGGTAACCAGATATCCTTCGTGGATCCCGTTCTCGCGATCCTTGATGAGCGCAATTCCGCCGCCGAACATGGTTGATGTGAAAATTGCCATCATAATGACCCCTACGCCGAAGAACTGGATATATTTGATATCCCCGTAGATCTTATTGATCAAAACCGTGTTGTGCACCATGAGTTTGGCGAGAACACCATTTAATCCAGCCTGGACGAGCGACGGAGTGATCGAATTCGAGCTGTCCACGTAGAGACGGATAGCATGGTCATTGGATACCTCTGAGGGAAATACGATGACCGCGGTTACAAGCCCTTTGGCAAGATCATGTTTGGCCGCGATCTCATCGGAATATACGGTAACATCGAGAAGTTTTGGATCATCTTTCTGTGAGATGTGGTTGAGCTCGTACACGGCACTCGTAAAGAGTGGTGTGGCGTTGTAGGGTGGGCCTTCCTGGACAACTGCAACGGGAATATGACTGATTGTCCCGCCCATGGCGTTCCCGAAAATAATCAGGTACATGATGGGCATCATGAGCGTCATAATTACGACAAACGGGTTGCTTAAGAATTTCTTGAAGTCCCGTTTGAATATCGCCACGGCTCCCCGAATCATGAGGGTCTCCCCCCGGTTCCAGATTTTGCTCCCTCGTTGTTACCTGCATCCAGTTTGCTCCCGGTAAGGTAAATGAAGACATCTTCCAGTGAGGGTGAATGAATCGAGATAGTGTTCATTGGAACGGAATAGCCATCAAAGACATTGAGAATTGCTGGCAGGACCCTGCTCCCGTTCTTTGCGGAAATGGTGAGCGTGTTATTTTTGAATTCAGCCGAATTGACAAGTTGGTTGCTCCTGATTCCCGGGAGTACACGGTCATCCCTCGTATCAAGGCCAATCTCGATTAGGTCTCCGGCCGGGAGCAACTGTTTAAGGTTTTCAAGGGTATCGAGAGCGACAAGACGCCCCTTGTCTATAAAAGCGATCCGGTTGCAGAGTTTCTCTGCCTCATCCATGTAGTGCGTCGTGAGGATGATCGTTGTTTTTTCCTTATTCAGAACAGCTATCTGCTGCCAGACCTCGCGACGGGCTTCCGGGTCAAGACCGATAGTAGGTTCATCAAGGAACAGGATGAGCGGGTGGTGGATGAAGGCGCGGACGATCTCCAGTTTCCTCCGCATTCCCCCGGAGAATGTTCCGACTCTCATATGGGCGCGATCGGTCAGTTCGGTCATCTCGAGAAGTTCCCAAATTCTTTTATCGAGAATATCTTCGGGAACATTTACCAGTTTGCCGTAAAAATCGAGATTGTCATAGGCGGTAAGTTCTACGTCGAGCGTGCTGTTCTGGGGACAAACGCCGATAATAGTGCGGACTTTTTCGGCATCCCGGGTAATTTCATAGGTATCGAGACATGCAGTACCTGATGTTGGTCTAAGCAGGGTTGTCAGGATCCGGATCAGGGTGCTTTTTCCTGCTCCGTTTGGCCCAAGCAGACCAAAGATCTCACCTCTCCTAACCGTGAAGGAGACATCATTGACCGCAGTGACTGTTTTGTTCCTGCTCGTGAATGTTTTCACCACATGCTCGATGCGGATGATACTACCGTCTATCGGATCACAAGGGGATTTGATCAATTCTTCCTGAATAGTTTGATCGGACGTCATTTCTTCGCTCTGTTTCTGGTGTTTCCGTGTCGGTTATTCATTTGAAGCAATCCCCTAGGTCACCTTAGCTGATCTTGGAGATGATGTTCCTGAGTTTTTCAAGCGACTGGCAAAGGTCTTCCAGATCCTGGCTGTCTAGTTCGGAGAGCATATTTTTAATCGTCTCCTTATAGCGGGACGCTGCCTGTTTGAGGTGTCTTTTTCCCTCAGCGGTAATGGCAATATTGATAACCCTGCGGTCCCCGGCATCGGGGATACGCTGGACATACCCGTCTTGGATCAGCTGGTCGACGAGTATTGTCATGTAGGGTTTGGATATGTACTGCCGCTTACCCAGTTCCGACATGGAAAGGGGTGTCCCTACCTTCATCAGGACACCAAGTAAACGATACTGAGCTGCCTGCATACCGGTTATCCCCTGTCCCCCCGGCCCGAAAATTTTTTTATGGTAGAAAGGCAGGAGTGCAATAAGGTTCTCTGCGACTCTCTCCTTGATGATATCCGTCATTACCCCCCTATTTGGTTTTAAGGATTAATAGTTTTACTATTAAACTGTTCATTTTTTGAATCATGCGGAACCGGCAGGTGAAATTTTGTGCAGGATATAGATATTTTAAAAAACCGTATTCCTGTATTCGATTTCCTGATGATCAGATATCGCAAGGATTTATTATCTCCATGGTTGTTCATTATTGCAGATACAAGAAAATACGTCATGAAAGGAGGGAGACGTCCATGATTACGCTCCGGTTTTACCGGATATACGATATAGGAAGAGAGATCGATCTCGACTGGCTTGAAAAAGCGCTTGCGCAGAATTATTTTACCGCAAGGACCAGTTTCGTGCGGGTCAAACCCAAATCAATTATGCTCGAGGATCCGCCGCTTATGATCCAGATGAACCCGATACGGGTTGAGCGGGATGGCAGGCCGTTTGAATTCTCCGTTGCTGCCCGGGTCTATGATATCGGAGTTATCAGTTTCTGTTTTATTTATGAGAATTCCGATGCCGAACTTGCAGAAATGGAGGAGATCGCGTTCCTGTTCGCCGGGCAGGAAGGTCTCTCAGATTTCTATGTGCAGTACCTCAAGACGCTCGGCGAGATCATCCGCCCGCATATCAAAGGGTTTGCTATTAATCCGGATTTCTTTGAAGATTACACGATCTATGTGACGGACCGCCGTGATGATTCCATTGATCCGGTTGCCCTTCTGATCGGGGAAAAGACGAATATATCTCCGCAGATACGCGAAGACATCCTCAGGAACTCCCTCAGCTACACAACCGATGATCTTGCCATCCTCTCGTGGGACTCCGCCCTCCTGTGCAATCCGGATAATCCGACCGATCTCATCGATCTCATTGAATTCGCGAACGTGCAGGTGCTGGAGCTCCGGTACTATGATCGCGAACTGACCCGCGAGATGGGGAAGATGTACGATGACATCGAGCATGCAGACCGGATGTCCCAGTTCCGCCGGGGTCGCCAGTACCACGCGATCATGGTAAAACTCATGGAGACTTCCGCGGAGATCTCCGAGATCATCGAGAAGGTCAACAATCTGATTAAGGTCACAGAGGATGTCTACTATGCGCGTGTTTATGCAACGGCACTTAAAGTACTCCGGAGTGGCCAGTGGAGCGAGAGTGTCAGCCGTAAGATCAAAGTGATCCAGGAGAACTACTCGATGCTCTCGGATGAGGTGCGTATCCAGCATTCCAATTTTCTCGAATGGGTCGTCATCATCCTGATCGCCTTTGAACTGGTGTTCATGATCCTGTCCCTCCATTAAGGGGGAATGCCACTCTTGTCTTTCGAATGTTTCCAGTGCGGGGAATGTTGTGCAAATCTTGGGCTGGTCCACATCATCAAAGAAGATGATTGCGACTTCCGTTTTTTGATACATAATAATTATACCGGGGAGGAGACACCGGTCAGTATTGATCCCGACAAGCGGGATCTTTTTCTGGACATGAGTATCCTTAAAAAATTCCCCCGGATCTGCCCCTTTTTTCGTCACCAACCCGACAGTGGGAAGGCCTGTTGCACCGTATATCTGACCCGTCCGGATATCTGCCGTGACTACGGGTGCTGGCGTTTGCTCATTCTCAACCACCGGGGAAGAAGGGTAGGGAGGGTCAGATATATTCGTACACTCTGCTCGGAAGATCCGGTCCTGACAAAATTATGGGACGAATGTGTTGAACACAACGTGGAACCTGATGATCGAGTCTGGGAAGATAAGATGATCCAAACTCTTACCCGGGCTGGATATACGGTCCGGAAATAAAATCTCCGGGGATTGCGATATGGCGTTTCTGTATCCTGTGTGGATCCTGCAATGATTTGTTTTTCTGATTTTATAATATTTCTCGGTTGAAATGCAATTTTGTTCCTGTATATTTGTCGAACCGGTGATATACGATCATTGAACTCCTTTTATCTGGCCAATATATATCGAAACCGTATCCTGTTTTTCTCAACATACCGGACGTGAACGAAACCAGATGCTGCCACCCGATTGATGCGGTGATATCTACCTCCCATGATGATCCGGTATCGGGCATGGATTATACAGGAAGGTAATGTATGACTGAACTGATCGTCTATACCAAACCCCCCTTTGCGAAGAGCTCAAAGATGCCCTGAAAGAAAGGGGATGTCCATTATCATGAGGGTGATATCCGTAACCCCGGAGCGATCACAGAAATCCGGAAGAATGGTTGTTTTGCCCTTGAACCTCCGGTAATTCAGGGTACCATTTCCCTTCAGTTTTTTATGTTATGAATCATCTGCCGACATGACACGATAACCGGGAGATTTATGAACTCAAGAACTGGTGATAATTGCCTTATTTGAATAATACAAAGGAAAAAAAGTATCAGAGATACCGGTTCTTCCGCAACCAGTCTGCCTGGGGTGGAAGGTACCGGTAGATAATATCGCACTTGTCATCCTGAAAGCTCCAGGGAGTGACGATCAGGACATCCCCTTCCCGGATCCAAACGCGTTTTTTAATCTTCCCTTTTATCCTCCCCATCCGGGTAACGCCGTCATAGCATCGCACCCGTATATGATTTGCCCCCATCATGAGATCTGCAAAAGCAAACTGCTCATTTGCCCATTTTTTGGGTAACCGTACCCGGACAACCGGTGAACCGTCTTCGTTTACCGCATTCGGGTCAAAATCATCTTTATTATTGTTGTTATTTCTAATTCGCACAACTCCGTTGTTATATATCTATAGTGTGTGATATCAAGAAGGTTGTGTTATCCTGAGAACATCCTTTCCCGGGTGTTGTATCCTGCCCTCCGATAGGCCGGCTGTGATGACACCGGCAAGTCAGGTGCCCGTTCACTTTCTCCCCGCCCACTAACCCGATTAATATCTCCCCCGCTTATCATTCACATCAGGTCATGATCAGCAAAGGTTCGTATCTCAGGCAACTGACTGCGTCAACGATCCAGATGAGATCTGCGCCCGTGGATAAAGAGATTGACGGCAGTTCACCGCCATCTGTTTTTATCGGGAGCTGGAATTACCCGGATGTGTATGCCGGTCCGATGATCACAGCTGCACATGGTAACACCTCCATCATGGATACCCCGGAATCCTGGATCCCGGGGAACAAAACCCAGGAGGAAATAATCGGGTACCGGCTTAACCTTATACGGGGAAAACAGCAGGTGAATGCAGCTGAACTCGATACCCGGTTTATCGGGAAGCTTCAGGAGATTTCCCTGTCCGCTGATTCTGTCGAGAGCGAAGTGGCATTTTCCTGTACACCCACCGGTACCACATTTTCTGAAGAGCATACCCCCTTTGGTCCGAGCGCACCTCTCGACCGGTTTGAGATCGAGACCGGACGGTGGGACCGGGATCTGGAAAAAGTGTTTTATGATACCGATATGAAGGCGGCGGATGCCGTTGCGGACCTGCACAGGAAAGGTCTTTTGTTTTCAAGCATTCAGAAGGCATTCTCAGTCGGGACGATGGGGTGCGGCAGGAGTCGTCACCTTGTGCCGACCCGCTGGGCTATCACAGCCTGCGATACTACGATCGGGGATCACCTCCTCTCTGAAGTAAGGAAATATCCGGTGATTGATACCTGGCGTGTACATGAATTTTCCAGCCTGCATAACAATTATGCAGTCCTCCTGATGCCAACGGACTGGCAGTACGAATGGTCAGAAGCATTCCTGCATGTCCTTAAAAACGAAGAACTTGTTTTTTCGGATCATGAAGGACGAAAGAAAAAGACCGCTTATTCTCCTCTCGGGGGATGTTACTACTCCTGCAAGATGGCAGTTCTTGAGGCACTTGCACGGGAACAGAAACAGGCAGGGGCAATCATACTTCGGGAAGCACTCCACGGGTATGTGCCGATGGGAGTCTTCAACGTCAGGGAGAACGTGAGGAATGCCATGAACCAGTCTCCACAGGAATTTGAAGGTATCAGGTCTGCCTTGTCTCATATATCCCGCAAATTCACCCTCCCGGTGAGCCGGTTTATTGAAGAAGGGGAGCTTCTCCGGAACGCGATAAGGATGAGACAATGCACTCTCCGGGATTTCTCTTAAAATATAACCTGCTTTTATCCGTCCTTTTATTTCTCTTTCAGCATTATCAGACATTCACACTTCCAACCCGCTCTCAAAATCCCTTTAATACCCCGGGCCAGCTGTACGAAAAAAGATCAGGGAACCCATGAAACAACGGATAATCCTGCACCTTGATATGGACAGCTTCTATGCGTCAGTCGAAATACAGGCACATCTTGAACTCCGGCATAAATTGGTTGTCATCGGTGCGGATCCAAAACAGGGCCGGGGCCGGGGTTTTGTCTCAGCCTGCTCCTATAAAACCCGGGCATTTGGCATCCGGTCTGCCATGCCCGTTTCGCAGGCATTTGTTCTCTGTCCTTACGCAATTTATCTCCCCCCGGACTTTACGTTCTATTCAAAGGTCCCAGCAGAGGTGATGGCCATCATCATCAGGACTTCAGGTTTCCGGCTCTAGCAGGTCAGTATCGATGAGGCGTTCCTCGACTTAAGCCCGCTTTTCAGTTTCCGTGATGCAACATTGCTTGCAGAACTGATTTAGGAAACTATCAGGACAAGACTGGGGCTGGTCTGTTCGGTTGGTGTTGCACAGAGCAAACTGGTTGCCAAGATCGCCTCAGATTTTAAAAAAACCGCCGGGCTGACGGTGGTTGAACCGGCAGGAACGCAGGGGGTCCTCGCTCAGCTGACGGTAAGGAAAATACCCGGTATTGGTAAAAAGGCCGAACTGGCACTTTTTGAGCTGGGTATCAGGACAATTGGCGATCTTGCAGCATATGATATCCGGAAGTTTGTTGCGGAATTTGGGGGGGCGCCGCACTACACAAAACAGCCCTTGGAATTGACGGAAGTGAAGTAGAAGAGCACCCGGACGCGAGATCCATTTCCCGGGAAATTACCTTCGATGCGGATATGGATGATCCTGACCTTATTACCGTGACAATAGATACCCTGGCTGAAGAGGTTTATTCCGGTCTGGTTTTGGAAAATCTCAGTTTCCGGACGCTGACCATCAAGGTAAGGTTCCAGGGATTTATTACCCGGACGCATACCTGTACCCTTTCCCATTACACCCGTAAGAAAGAGATGCTGCGGATCTGCGCTCATTCCCTCTTAAGGGAGATGATTGAAGATCGGAAAGTCCGTTTGCTTGGTATTCGGCTTTCCTCATTTGAGAAACCGGATGCACGGCAGATGACTCTCGATTTATAACTACCGATACCCATATAGCCAATATAACTAAAGCTCGTTCTGTTGCTGGATAGTCAGCGTGGTACGGATTCCCGGGTATTGTTACGGAGCCATTGTTCGACTTCTTCAGGGTCTGTGATGAATGCAAGGATTCCTTCAGCAAGTGCCATGATCCCAGTCTTCTTCCCGGATATCCGGTATCCTCCGGATGCGAGCATCCATTCTGTTACAGCCAGTGCAGTCCCCGTATTTCCCCCCCGGAATGCCGGGTACGCACAGAGTGAATAGAAGGTGAACGCTGCCCGCGGCATGCATTCCGGTATGAGGTTTGCATGGAATACCATCTGGAGGAGATTTGCTTCGGAGAGGACACGGGAGTCGCCCTTTTCCTCCTCCATAACCCTGTTGTGGATTACCTCCACCAGCTCAACTGTGAGATCCTCCATCTGTTCACGTCTTTATCGGCAAACCATGCAAAGGTTGTGGTCATCCGGTCTCTCCTTGATACCGCGAGAAAACAACCTTCATGATCAAAAAAGATGCAGCAGTATCCAGGTCTTTCCGTTTCTGGTAAAGGAGAACAACGTTTTCCGGAGGTAAACTATCCGGAAGGTTCATCGGTATCCCTGATTCTTCCTGTTTTTTATTGTAGCCATGGTTCCAAATATACAAATAAGAATCATGGAAAATGGTATACCAGTGCTGAGCGGTGATCCTGATGGATGGTATGAACCTCGAGATCTTTGACCAGATGAATGACGCAGATAAGCACCAGTACCTTGAGTTCCTTCTCTGGCACTACCGCGTGGTGGACGCGTTCTGGTTCATCAATATCAGTGATCAGTTCGGGCAACCGGTTGCTGAAAAGATCAATGAGCAGGTCTGGGGGAGGGTTGCCGGTATGGCGGCGAAGGATATCGTCCGCAGGTTCGGGATCACTGAGAAGGGGCTCGCAGCGTTTGTACGGGCACTGCGCCATTTTCCGTGGGCGATGATTGTCGGATACACGATTATCGAGAAGGAAGATGTGGTGATAATCGAAGTGCCATCCTGCCCCACGCAGGAAGCCCGGCTGCGGCGCGGGCAGGGGGAGTACATCTGCCGCGAAATGCACCGGGCGGAGTTCACCGGCTTTGCCCGTGAGATCGATCCCCGGATCTGTGTGGAATGTGAATTCGCCCCGCCCGATCCCCATCCGAAGGAAATGTTCTGCCGGTGGCGCATCACACTGAAGGAGTAATCCGGGAAAACCTGTCACGATTTTAAGGTATTATGGACTTCCCGTCACTTCTTATTCCGGTTATCATCTATACCGGCCTGAATATTCTGGCGTTTGCTGTTTTTACCTATGACAAGTTCATGGCAAAGGTGAGAATGGGACGATGTTCTGAAAATTCACTCCTGCTCCTTGCGGTGCTCGGCCCCTTTGGTGCGCTGACTACTATGATCGGGTTCCGGCACAAGACCCGTCATGTGAAATTCTTCCTTGTGCCGGTCTTCGCTATCCTGCACGTGGTCCTGATCCTCTTGCTATGGCCATGGCTCTCCTGAATACCTGTCAGATGTTGCGAATACTGACCACCTCCTCATCTCATGTTGAGGGCCCGATGGTCAGGTAAAAAACTCTGGAGAATTGCAGACAAACCCTACCGCTTTAATACCGGGCTCTTCCATAGTTTTTCTTCATGCGGACGAACAGGCATCAGTATTTCCTCGACCTCGCGACCCGGTGCGCCCACCAGGGGACCTGTCTCCGGCGGAACTTTGGTGCAATCATCGTTGACGAATTCAATACCATCGTTTCCACAGGCTATACAGGCGCTCCAAGGAAACAGATGGACTGCACCGAGCTGAGCCGTTGCTGGCGAAAAGAGCACAATATCCCCTCCGGCTCCAACTACGAGCGGTGCCGGAGTGTCCATGCCGAGATGAACGCACTCCTGCAGGCCGGGAAACTTGCACGGGGGTGTACCCTTTATCTTGCAGGATTTGATGTTGAAACGGATGAAACAACCCAGATATGGCCATGTTTTCTCTGCTCCAAGATGATCGTAAACAGCGGTATAGCAAATGTCATCATGCGGACAAGCCAGGACACCTATAAGGAGATGGACCCAATGGTCCTGTACCAGATGCGCAGCCGGGAAGCTCTCGGTGAAGATGCAAAATAATGGTAAAATCCCCAGTCCGGTCATGGACCGGGAAATACCATAAAAACCGGGTATGTCCCAGATGCTCCAGGCTCATTTTTAAAAAACCTGAAGATTTTCATTTTATTGACAATGGTATGCCCCGCTCTTTCATGATTCAATTTTCAGGAACAGAGCCAATAGAAAACCGCCAAATTAAGAAAAAAATGAAAGAAGTTATGTAATTAGAACCGGGGTTTCCGGTGTTTCGGGAGGCAGTCACGGCAATAAACCGGGCGGCCTTCGGTCGGCTTGAATGGTACTTCGCATTCTTTCCCACAGTCTGAACATGTTACTTTTGTCATCTCACGTGGGCCTGAGTCTCTTGGGCCGCCGAAATTTCTCGAGCCGCCAAAATTGTTTGATCCAAACATAGTATTTCCTAATACAGTCTTTGTATAACTGTGTTACAATAGTCGCTGCCTGAGTTTAAGAAACAATATGTTGGGGACTCCTGAACGAAAGGGTAATTTGATTATAATATACTGCTTTTTCCAGATGCAGCGCGATCGGCAATGATACCGTTTGCAGTTACTATCGGGGATATCCGGTGAAATCAACCCCATACTGAAGATAGACCGGGTTTTACGTGTAGGACCGGATCTCGTTATACAGTACAACAAGAGAGAGACTGATCAGGTTCAAGGTTGTTGCAGCATACCACAGATAACTCTCGAATGTTGTGAGAGTGGCAATCCATCCTGACCAGAGCATGATACAGATGATGGTAAATGTGAGCAGGGTGTCGATCGCGAGAAAGACCATGGGCATATGGAAAAAACGCCCGATCTGCGCTATCGTGCAGTACTCGAATGGAGCCGGGTGGTTGAGGATATCGAACAGTTCGCGGCCAAGGTTCATGATCAGGTCCGCTAGTGCCCAGAGGGTCACCCCCCAGCCGCAGACTGAAAGTGGTACTGACATATCAGAACCGATCCGGATGAGCGTGATGCCAAACAGCAGCTTAAACATACAGAAGGGAACACCGATGGTGAGGCTCAGAAAGAGCGGGCGTGAAAAAAACTTCTGGATGATATCAGATTTCTGATGGTATGAGCAGGTTCCGGCATCAGGATCATTTTGGGACATGGCATCGTGGGAGCTGTTATTCAGGTAATTGTACCATGGTCGTTTATTAAGGGATAGGGAACAGTTCACCATCCATCAAAATGTTTGCCGTAAACCCCATTTACTCCCATGTTCAAGATAGTGGGAATAAAAAGGTGAATTACAGGAGGAATTTTTGATAAATTAACCGGAAAGACTGCAACGCTTACGCCGAAATCAGCACCCGTGCTGTCCGCCATCACGGTCATTGCCGCTGATGGTATCATTGATGAAGCAGAACTGGGGGACCTCGCCAAGATCGTCCGCGGGGATAAGAAATCCATTGAGGTTGCAATGGAAGTCATGCGGGCGAACAAGTTCCCGGCTGTCATTGACCTGGTAGCAGAAAAGCTGGATGAGAAACTGAGGCCCGCAAAGCTCGTGATTCTCAGTAATCTTGCAATGGCTGACGGAATTCTTGCGGGAGAAGAGAAAGCAGTATTGCAGTTATACATGGACAAATTCGGCATTCCTGATGTAAAACTCCAGCCCATCATCGATGCGATCGCAATCAAGAATGATTTCTCAATCTTCTCCTGACCTTTTTTCATAATAAAAAAGAGTTCAATTATTTCTTGAAAAAACCAGGGATGCACCGTAACTCCCCAAGAAAAAATCCGTGTCTTCTTATCAGGAGAAGACTTGTGCCTGCGACAAGGATATTAGTCCCGATATTCATGGAAGCTTTTTGTGTGGGGGTCTGTGCAGGGTACGTTGTCTGTACGGGTTCTGATGTGGTCGTTACCGGAAGGGTAGTAACCGGAGGAGGACTCTCCGTAATTGTTGGCAGGGTGGTGGTAAGGACCGTCTGCGGGGTTGTGTCGATCCCTATGACATCCGGGGCTCTCCTTGAATAGACTTGGATCTCCACCAGCAGGTTATCACTGTCAATTGATTTTGGGCTTTCAACCTTCACCGAGTACGACCGGAGCCTGGTATTCACGGAGGTAAGGAATTCAACGGTCGCCTGCCCCCGAGTATCGGTCGTTACCAGCGCATAATACCGGGTATTCGGCATTTCAGAAGTAGAAGGTGCAATGTCATCCCGTATCGTCTGACCGTTGCCATTATTATACTGGTAGGACCCGATAGGCCACGGTCCGTCAACAGGATCTTCTGCAACATTCATCTGGTTGTCAGCAATAACCGGTGGTTGGTTGCGGAGTTCACCGGTCATGGTGAAGGTGTGCGGGAGCCAGATGTAATAGGATGAATTCGGCAGCCCGATAATATTCACTGTAAAACGGCTCCCCAGGGTAATTGAATCGCCGATTGATTGTTCAGTGGTTTTTACTGCTGATACCGGTACAACTGAAAGCAGGAACCCGGCAATAATCACGATCATCACGAATTTCAGCGGTATCTCTCTCATGAGGATCTCCCATTACGAACTGTGCGTCCTGATTTGACATTTTACGTATTCAGATAAAAGGATACAGCATCCGGTCTGGTGCAGGTAACAGGTGTCCGGGGGGAAAAACAAAAAAATTTCCCGGTTGTGATACTTCGTGAAGATATGAGTATAACGTGTCAGATCTCCTTTGAAAATCCCGGT
>Ga0182027_10006446_pt1 | contig 17560 bp, 14 predicted proteins | sample 712E1DmetaG_FD_121300 | JGI IMG/M metagenome (GOLD analysis project Ga0182027, IMG submission 121300) | Permafrost microbial communities from Stordalen Mire, Sweden - 712E1D metaG (Illumina Assembly) | ecosystem: Environmental > Terrestrial > Soil > Wetlands > Permafrost | place: Sweden... | reverse complement strand
CTGAGGCGGGAGCTGGAGCACCACGCCCACCTCTACTACGTCGCCGACCGCCCCGAGATCACCGACGCCGAGTACGACCGCCTCTTCCGCGAGCTGGTCGACCTGGAGGCCCGCTACCCGAAGCTGCAGACGGTGGATTCGCCCACCCAGCGGGTGGGGGGCGCCCCCGCGGAGGCCTTCTCCAAGTACCGGCACCGCACCCCCATGCTCTCCCTCGGCAACGCCTTCTCCCCGGAGGAGGTCGAGGCCTTCCGGCGGCGCATTCAGCGGATCGTGCCCGGCGCTGACCGCTTCGTCTGCGAGCTGAAGATCGACGGGCTGGCCATGTCGCTCACCTACCGCGACGGCGAGCTGGTGACCGGGGCGACCCGCGGCGACGGCGTCGAAGGCGAAGACGTCACCGCCAACGTGCGCACCATCCGCTCCATCCCGGTCCGTCTCCGCGGCGTTCCCGAGGGGCTGCCCCGCGAGTTCGAGGTGCGCGGTGAGGTGTACATGCCCAAGCCCAGCTTCGCGGCCCTCAACCAGCAGCTCGAGGAGGACGGCAAGCAGAACTATGCGAACCCGCGCAACGCCGCGGCGGGGGCGGTGCGCCAGCTCAACCCCACGGTGACGGCGAGCAGGGGTCTGCAGACCTTCATGTATCAATTGGACCCGCCCGGTCCCGCCCGCTCCCAGACCGAGGTCCTGGCCCTGCTCGGGGAGATGGGTTTCCGCGTCAACCCCCATTGCCGGGAGGTGGACGGTGACGGCATCGCCGCCTACCTGGAGCACTGGCAGGACGCCCGCCACGACCTCGACTACGGGACCGACGGCGTGGTCATCAAGGTCGATGAGCGGGAGATCCAGGCCGAGCTGGGGGCGGTGTCGCGGTCACCCCGCTGGGCCATCGCCTACAAGTTCCCTCCCGAGGAGCGGGAGACCCGGGTGCAGGACATCCTGGTCAACGTCGGGCGCACCGGGACCTGCACGCCGGTCGCGTTTCTCGAGCCGGTGCTGATCGCCGGCTCGACGGTGCAGCGCTGCACCCTGCACAACGAGGACGAGGTGGCGCGCAAGGACGTCCGCGCCGGCGACACCGTGGTCGTGCACAAGGCCGGCGACGTCATCCCCGAGATCGTCCGGGTGGTGCCGGAGAAGCGTCCCGCGGATGCCGTGCCCTGGGTGCCGCCGGCCGCCTGCCCGGTGTGCGGCTCCGGGCTCGTCCGCGAGGAGGGGGAGGTGGCCCGGCGCTGTGTCAATCCGCTCTGTCCCGCGCAGCGCTGGGAGCGGCTCATCCACTTCACCGGCCGCTCGTCCCTGGACATCGAGGGGATGGGCCCGATGGTCATCGCCGCCCTGATCGAGGCCGGCTATGTGGAGGATGCCGCTGACTTCTTCCGGCTGACCAGGGAGCAGGTGCTGACGCTCGACCGCTTCGCCGACCGCTCCGCCGACAACCTGATCGCGAGCATCGCCGCCCGCCGGAGGGTGCCGCTCCACCGGCTGCTCAACGCACTCGGCGTGCCCCATGTCGGGGAGCACACGGCCCTTGTCCTCGCCAACCACTTCCGCTCGCTGGAGCGGCTTACGGCCGCGACCGAGGAGGAGCTGCTGACGGTCGAGGGCATCGGGCCCACCGTGGCCGCCGCCATCGCCCGCTGGTTCCAGGGCGAGGACGGTCGGAGACTGCTGGCCAAGCTCGCCGAGGTCGGGGTCGAGGCGGAGACCGCGCCGGTGGTGGGGGAGGGGCCGTGGACCGGCCAGAGCTGGGTGCTCACCGGGTCGCTCCTGGCGATGCCTCGTCCCGAAGCCGAGGAGCGCATCCGCCGGCTGGGCGGCAACCCCGCCTCGAGCGTCAGCCGCAAGACCCATACCGTGGTCGCCGGGCCCGGCGCCGGCTCCAAGCTGGAGAAGGCGCAGCGACTCGGTGTCCGGGTGATCGACGAGGCGGCGTTCCTGGAGGAGCTGGCGGCGGCGGAGCGTGCGCCCTCCTGAGGTTCGGGTCGGGCGCGTTCTTGCTGCGGTTGTTGCGGTTCCTCCTTCAGATTCAGGGTCGCCCGCCGCCAGTTCAGAGGGCTGCGGGTCGAGTGAAGAAGGTCTGAAATGGCTGATTTGGAGAACTTCGCATGATCGTGCTCGGCATCATCCTGATGATCATCGGCTTCATTGCGGGTATCGCGCCGCTGTGGACCATTGGCATCATCCTGCTCATCGTTGGGGTCATCCTCTCGCTCCTGGGCAGCGCCGGACGTCCGGTCGGCGGCCGTAAGTACTGGTACTGAGTCAGGACGCTGCGCGTAGCGCGAACGTCGGTCGGGCGGGGCACGCTGACCGGTCACTTGATGACCGGTCGGCGTAAATGAGGCAGGCCCCGTGCGCAACCAGTTGAGGAGAAATCATGGGCAGTGCGGACGAAGCAAAGGGCAGAGTCAAAGAGGCTCTGGGCGATCTCACTGACGACGACAAACTCAGGCAGGAAGGCACGATCGACCGGGCCAAGGGCCAGGTCAAGGACGTGGTCGACAAGGCTGGGGACAGAGCAGCGGGCAAGCGTTAGGGGCGATTGCCCACGGTGGGCTCCGGTGGCGGCTGACTACGGGCGGAAGGCGATCGAGACCGGCTTGCCGCTCAGCGCTATCGGAGTACCGGCCGCGTCCGTGCCGGCGTTCAGCACCACCACCCGCGGAGAGCTACCGGAGGTGTAGCCGAGCAGCGCCCTGGTCCCGTCCGTGCTGAACGCGGCGGCGGTGTAGCTCGCGTTGGAGGTCGTCCAGAGGTCGGTGCCCGCCGGCAGCGAGACCAGGCCCACCCCGGTTGCGCCGAGCACGCAGGCGCTGGCTCCGTCCGGAGCCATGGCGAGCGCCGCGGGCGCGCCCCCGGGGACGGAGATCGCGGAACCGACCACGTCCTGGGCGGGATTCGCGGCCAGGGTGACCGGGGTGAGGGTGCCGGCATCATGGCCCCCGAGAACGTAGGCGGTGCCGCCGCGCGGAGTGATGGCGATGGCCATCGGGTTCACCCCCACTGAGAGCGGGGCTCCCGCCGTGTCGCTGGCGAGCGAGATGGGCGTGATCGTGCTGTCGCCGGCGTTGACGACGTAGGCGGTGCCGCCGCCCGGCGCGACGGCGATGGCGACCGGGTCGGCTCCCACCGGGATGGCTGCCCCCACGGTGCCGCTGGCGAGGGTGATCGGGATCACCGAGCCGGTGCCGTAACCGTCGGGGTTGATGACGGCGAGAAGGGTGCCCCCGTCCGGGGTGATCGCGAGTGCGCTGAGGGTGGCCTCGTCCGCCACCTGGTTGGGCGCCCCGACCGTGCCCGTCTCCAGGTTGACCTGCGTCACCGTGGCTGCCTCGCCATCGGCCACGTAGGCGTAGTGGCCGTCGGGGGTGACGGCGACGGAGGTCGGGTCCGCGTCGACCCGCAGCGGTGCCTCCGCCGTACCGGTGGTCACGTCGAGGGGGACGAGCTCGCCGTCGCTCACGGCCACGTACGCCATCACGTCGGACCCCGGCGGGGTTGGCGTGGGGGCGGGTGACCCCGGCGTGGGGGTTGGCGTCGCCGTCGCGCCGACTGTGGCGGTCGGGGTCGTCCGCGGCGAGGGGGTCCGGCTGGCCGGCGGGGTGGCGGCACCGCCGCAGGCGCCGAGCAGCAGTGTCCCGGTGACCGCGAGGGCGGCGGTCAGGTGCCGGCGATCGCGCCGACCCCTGGCTGCCCGGGGCGCGAGACTGTCGGTGACCTCTGCCATTGCTGCTCCAACAGGTTGGGGAGTGGGTGGTTACCCCATCTCCGCGCGCGGCCGGCGCCTCCCGCCTACGGACGGATGGCGATCGCCGCCGGCTCGCCGGCGAGAATTATCGGGGCGCCGGATGCGCCCCCGCTGAGCTTGACCGGGAGCACCCCCTTCGTGCCCCCCGTCCCGTCGAAGAAGCCCAGCAGCGCGGTGGCCCCGTCTGGGCTGATGGCGACGCAGGTGAAGCTCCCGGAGATCGTCGTCCCGAGCTGGGCCCCGCTCGGCAGCGAGACCAGGCTGGCCCCGGTCCCGCCCACCAGGACGGCGCGGCTGCCGTCGGGGGTGATCGCGATGGCCTCGGCCTCGCCGCTCACCGCCGAGATCGCGCTGCCGACCACGTCCCGGGCGGGGTCCGCCGCCAGCGCTATCGGGATGACGGCGCCGGCGTCCAGTCCGTCCATCACGTAGGCCGCGTGCCCGTCCGGGGTGATCGCCACGTCGACGGGATTGCCGCCGACGAGGATCTTCGGCAGGACGGTGCCGCTCGCGAGCGCGATCGGCGTGATCGTGCCGTCGCCGTAGTCGACCACGTAGGCCGTGGAGCCGTCCGGGGTGATGGCGATGTGAACGGGGTCGGAGCCCACCGGGATCCCCACCTCCGGGACACCGGTCGCAAGATCGATGGGCACCACCACCCCGGTAGCCTGGGCGGCGACGACCACGGCCACATAGGCGGTGGCACCGCTCGGGCTGATGGCGATCGCCGAGATCCCGCTGTTGGGCGTCGCCGTGATCGAGATCGCCGCCCCGGCGACGCCGGTGGTGAGGTCGATGGGCGTGACCGTCGCGGCGAACGCGTCGGCCACGTAGGCAGTGCGCCCGTCCGGGGTGATCGCGATCGCCTCCGGCCGGAGGTCGGCCGGGATCGGCGCCTCCGCCCTGCCCGCAGTCGCGTCGACGGGGACGACGTTGCCGTCCATGGTGGCGGCGTAGGCCATGAGGTCGGTGGCGGGCGGGGTGGGCGTCGGAGCCTGGGTCGGGGATGCCGGCGCCGCCGAGGCGGCTCCCGAGGGGTGCGCGGACGTCCCGGCCGGGATTGACGGGGAACCGGTGCCGCTCTTCAGGGGCGCCCCTGCGGTCGCGCAGCCGCCCATCACCAGGACGATTCCCATCCCAACCACGGCCATCGCCGTCCGGTGGTGACCCCCACCCCCCGGTGCGGCTCTCCGGGTGAGGCTGCCTCCCTGCATGGTCGCCGACTGTACCGGGTGCCCGATCCTCCCGGCACCGCTACGCGTCGACGTCCGGGGCGCCCTCCCCATGCCCGCTCCCGGGATACAGTGACGTGGTGGCCACCACGGCGCGCCCGGCCCGGCTGATCGACAACCCCGATCTTCTGCGCGAGCGGCTCCGGGCCGCCCCGCAGGGCCCCGGGGTCTATGTCATGCGCGACCTGGCCGGCCGGGTTGCCTACGTCGGCAAGGCGGCGGTGCTGCAGAACCGGCTCCGCTCCTACTTCACGGGGATGCCGAGCCTGCCCGATCGGACCCGGCGGCTGGTCGAGAGTGTCTTCGACTTCGAGGTGATCGCCTGTGCCACCCCCCGCGAGGCGCTGCTCCTCGAGAACACATTGATCAAGCGCCATCGCCCGCGTTTCAATGTTCGACTCAAAGATGACAAGAACTATCTCTACCTGAAGATCCCAGCGCCGGGTGCGCCGGACGCTCACGCCCCGGGCACGGCCAGGGAGAAACTGCGGGCGCCCCGGGGCGAGGCGGGCCAGCGTGCGACCCTCTTTCCCCGGCCGTACTACACCCGGCGGGTGCAGCGCGACGGGGCGCGCTACTTCGGTCCGTACACGAGCGCCCAGTCGCTCCGCACCACGGTCCGTTCGCTGCGCACCATCTTCCCTTTCCGCACCTGCAGTGACGAGGTCTTCCGGAGGGGCCGCGTCTGTCTCGACTACCACATCCGGCGCTGCAGCGGGCCCTGCGAGGGGCGGATCGACGAGGCCGGGTACGCCCATCTCCTGGAGCAGGTCGAGACCTTCATGGAGGGTCGGAGCCCCGTGCTCGCCGACGAGCTGCGCGGGCAGATGGAGGAGGCGGCGACGTCCCTCGACTACGAGCTGGCGGCGCGCTTCCGCGATCGTCTCCGAGCCATCGACCGGATCAGCGAGCGGCAGGACGTCCTGAGCGGGCGGCGCGGCGACCACGACGCCGTCGCCATCGTCGTCGAGGCGGGGCGAGGGATGGCGGCGGTGCTCACCGTCCGCGGCGGCCGGGTGATCGGCTCGGAGACCCATGAGGTCGAGGGTGTCGCCGACCGCTCACCGGCCGAGTGCCTGAGCGCTTTCCTCCCCCAGTTCTATGCCGGGTCACCCCAGCTCCCCCGGACCATCCTGGCCTCGGACGCGGCCGAGGACCTGGACGAGATCGCCGATTTCCTCTCCGGCGAGCGCGGCGGCCCGGTCGACGTTCGGGTCCCGCAGCGGGGGGAGCTGCGCCGGCTGGTGGAGCGCGCGCGGGAGACGGCACTCGCCACGCTGCGCCAGCGCCGCGTCGTCGAGGACTTCGACGCCGAGCGGACCGAGGCGCTGCTCGCCGACCTCGCCGCCCGGCTCGACCTGGAGGGCCCTCCGCGCCGGATCGAGTGCTACGACATCAGCAACACCATGGGCACCAACTCGGTGGGCTCGATGGTCGTCTTCGAGGACGGCCGGCCCCGTCCCGGCCACTACCGGCACTTCGGGATAAAGACGGTGGAGGGCGCCGACGACTTCGCCTCCATGGCGGAGACGCTCCGGCGCCGATTCGCCCGTCATCTCCGTGCCGTCCAGGAGGAGGTGGACGGCGACATCCCGGTCGCCGATCCCGACGGCAGCAACGGCGCGGAGGCCCGCATCGATCCGGATGCCGGCGATGGGAATGGCGCCGCTGCCGGCCCGGCCCGCCGGGGCAGGGCCCGCCCCGAGGAGAGCTTTGCCGCGCTCCCCGACCTCCTGCTCATCGACGGCGGCAAGGGTCAGCTCGGCGCGGCCCGGGGCGTCCTCCTCGAGCTGGGGCTGGGCGCCGTGCCCGTCTTTGGCCTGGCCAAGCGCAACGAGGAGCTCTTCCGTCCGGACGACCCCGAGCCGATCGTGCTGCCCCGGGAGTCGCCCACCCTCTTCCTGGTGCAGCGGGTCCGCGACGAGGCCCACCGCTTCGCCATCACCCAGCACCGCGCCCGGCGGGCCAGGTCGGCGCTTCGCTCCCGGCTGGACGTCGTACCCGGCCTCGGACCGGTGCGCAAGCGCGCCCTGCTCCGCCGCTTCGGCACCGTCGAGGCCATCGGACAGGCGAGCGTCGAGGAGCTGTCCGAGGTCGTGCCCGAGGTCGTCGCCCAGCGCATCAAGGAGCTGGTCTGAGCCGGACGGCCGCGCCGGGTGGGGCGGTTCCGGCACCGGCGAAGAGGGGGCGCGCCTGCCCGTCCCCCCCTACAATCGCGGCGAGATGACTGCTGAGATGGGGAAGCCCGAGGTCTGGGTCCTGACCGGCCAGAGCGGTGCCGGAAAAGCGACCGCGGTCCGCGCCCTGGAGGCGGCCGGGGTGGACGTCGTCGACAACCTGAGCCTCGATCTCCTCTCGGCATGGGCCTCCGTGGCCCGGGCAGGCCCCGCGGCGGCGGTGGTCGACGCCCGCCAGGGCGAGGCGACCGCCGGCCTGATCCTCCCCGCCGGGGTGCGGGTCGTCTACCTCACCGCCTCCGACCCGGTGCTCTTGAGGCGCCTTGCCGAGAGCACCCGTCCCCATCCGTGCAGCGCAGCCGGCGGCCCCGCGGCGGCGGTGCGGCGCGAACAGGAGCTGCTCACCGGCCTCCGCGCCGCGGCCGACACCGTCATCGACACCAGCGAGCTGAGCCCCGAGGAGCTGGGCCAGCGCGTGGTCGAGCTGGTGGCCCCGGTGGGCCGTGAGGCTCCGCTCCGGGTCGCGGTCTCCTCCTTCGGGTATAAGTTCGGGCCCCAGGTGGAGGCCGACTGGGTCGTCGACGTCCGCTTTCTCCGCAACCCCTTCTGGGATCCCGAGCTGCGGCCCCGGAACGGGCTGGACGCCGGGGTGCGCGACTACGTCCTCGCCGATCCGCACACCGACGAGCTGTGCGATCGCCTGAGCGAGCTGCTCTCCTGGGCGTCGACCCACTACGCGGCCAAGGGCCGGCGCCACCTCGCCGTCGCGGTCGGGTGCACCGGTGGCCGGCACCGCTCGGTGGTCGTCGCCGAGGAGTTGGCCCGGAGGCTCCGTGCGGAGAACCTCGAGGTGACCGTCCGCCATCGCGACGTCGGCAAGCCCGACCCGCGCTGACCTGGATCGGCGGGTGGCGGTTCCGCGGTCCGGGCCCGAGACGGTGCGGCAGCAGCTCCCCGGCCGGCCGGTGCGAGATCACCCGGCTGCCCTGCGCGGCGCCTCGTTCACCGAGCGGATCGTCGCCGAGCTGGCGCCGCACGTCCCCCCGCTCCCGTGCTGCCGCGCTGCCCTGATCGAGGGGATGGCCCTCGCCGGCGAGGGTGGGGCGCCCGTCACCACCCGCCGGGTGGCCGCCCGGGCGGCCCTCGCCGTCCTGCACGCCGATGCGATCCCGGCCTCGGTGGAGCGGCTCGCCACCGCGCGCCGGCACCGCTACCGGGTCACGGTCCGACCCCCGGCTGCGGCGGGCGGTCCCGACGCACCGGCCGCCGCCGCCCCGCCCGCCCCGGTCGCGTCCTCGGCGCCGCCCGTCGCCTCGGCCAACCTCTGCTGCTCCCGCTCCCGGCTGCGCGGGGTCTTCCTCGCCTGCGGCTCCCTCAGCCGGGGCGATGGGCCGCCCCAGCTCGAACTGCTGGTGGGGTCGGAGACGGCGGCCGCGCGTGTGGTGGCCGACCTGGAGCGGCTCGACATCCCGTCCTCGACCCTGCGGCGCCGGGGACGGCCGGTCGTGGCGGTGCGCTCCCAGGCGGGGGTGGCCACCCTGCTCAGCTCCATCGGCGCCCACCTGGGCCGGCTGGAGTTCGAGTCGGGCCGGGTGGTTCGCGAGGTGCGTTCCGGGGTCAACCGGCGGCTCAATGCCGAGACCGCGAACCTTCGCCGCAGCGTCTCCGCCGCCCTCTCCCAGCTCGAGGCCATCGACCGTCTGGAGCGGGATCGGAGCCGGTGGGAGCGGCTGCCACCCGCCCTCCGCGAGGCGGCCGTGCTGCGCCGGCGCCGGCCCGGGGACAGTCTGGAGATGCTCGCGGAAGCCGCGGGCTGCAGCCGGCCGGCGATGGCCGGTCGACTGCACCGCCTGGTGGCCATCGGCGGGGTCTCCGAGGAAGGCTGAACTCCCCGTCTGCGTCCGGGGCTATCGCAGCGTGGCGACGGGACCGTCGGCCCTGGCGATCGGAGCTCTCTCCGGTCATCATCAATGGTGTCCAAAGGCGCGGTGAGCAGCCCTCTTGCTACTCTCCGATTGGATCTCCAGTGCCCCCAAACCCTGAGGAGAGTTCATGGCTGTCAAGGTCGGCATCAACGGCTTCGGCCGCATCGGACGCAACATCCTGCGCGCCGCTCGTCAGCAGGGAGCGGACATCGAGATCGTCGCTGTCAACGACATCACAACTCCGGCGACGCTCGCTCATCTGCTCAAGTACGACACCATCCTCGGGCCCTTCCCCGGCACCGTGTCGGTGGACGGCGACGTCCTCACCGTCGACGGCCGGAAGATCAAGGTGCTCGCTGAGCGCGATCCCGGCAAGCTCCCGTGGGGCGACCTGGGCGTCGACATCGTCGTCGAGTCGACGGGTCTGTTCACCGACGCCGAGAAGGCCAAGGCGCACATCGCCGCCGGTGCGCGCAAGGTCATCATCTCCGCGCCCGCCAAGAACGAGGACCTCACCGTCGTGATTGGGGTCAACGAGAAGTCGTACGACCCGGCCAAGCACAACATCCTCTCCAACGCCTCGTGCACCACCAACTGCCTTGCCCCGGTGGCCAAGGTCCTCAACGATTCGTTTGGAATCGAGACGGGTCTGATGACCACGGTGCACGCGTTCACCAACGACCAGGTGGTCCTCGACGGCCCTCACAAGGACCTTCGCCGGGCGCGTGCCGCGTCACAGGCGATCATCCCCACAACCACCGGCGCCGCCAAGGCGGTGGCCCTGGTCCTGCCCAAGCTCAAGGGTAAGTTCCACGGCATGGCGCTGCGCGTGCCGGTGCCCGACGTGTCGCTGGTCGACCTCACCGTCAACCTCTCCAAGGCGACCACTGTCGAGGCCATCAACGCGGCCATGCGCGCTGCCGCCGATGGTCCGCTCAAGGGCATCCTCGGGGTGAGCGACGAGCCGCTCGTCTCCGCCGACTACCTGCACGACTCGCGCTCCTCCATCTTCGACGCGCTGTCGACCATGGGCGTGGGCGACAAGTTCTTCAAGGTGCTCGCCTGGTACGACAACGAGTGGGGCTACAGCTGCCGCGTCGTCGACCTCGTCGGCTACATCTCGAAGTCCCTCTAGCACGCTGCGCGCGCTGTAGAAGTTCTGGGCCAGTTCAGGGGATCGCATATGAAGGCGACCATTGACGACGTCGACGTGCACGGCAAACGAGTGCTGGTGAGGGTCGACTTCAACGTCCCCATGAAAGAGGGCCGGATCGTCGACGACCGGCGCATCCGGGCCGCGCTGCCCACCCTCCGTGCACTCCGTGAGCGGGGTGCTCGGATCATCGTCGCCACCCATCTCGGACGTCCCAAGGGAAAGGTCAATCCCGCGCTGACCACCGCACCCCTGGCGGCTCGCCTCGGCGAGCTGCTGGGGACGGCGGTGGAGCAGTTGCCGGCGGTGGTCGGCCCCGAGGTCGAGGCCGCCGTCAACCGTCTCGCCGACGGTGAAGTGGCAATGCTCGAAAACGTCCGCTGGGAGCCGGGCGAGGAGGCCAACGACGAGGCGTTCGTCGAGAAGCTGACCCGTCTCGCCGATGTCTACGTCAATGACGCCTTCGGCACCGCCCACCGTGCTCACGCCTCCACCGAGGGCATCGCCCACCACCTCCCCGCGGTGGCCGGCTACCTGATGGCGCGCGAGCTCGAGGCGCTGAGCGGAGTGCTGGAGAACCCGCGGCGGCCGCTGGTGGCGATCATCGGCGGCGCCAAGATCTCAACCAAGATCGCGGTGGTCGAGAATCTCCTCGCCAAGGTCGACACCCTCTGGATCGGTGGCGCCATGGCGTGCACCTTCTACCGGGCCCTCGGCAAGGAGGTTGGGAAATCCCTGGTGGAGGAGGAGTGGGTCGAGACCGCCTCCAAGCTCCTCGCGGCCCAGGGGGAGGGGAAGGGCAAGATCAAGCTCCCCATCGACGTCGTGGTCACCTCCGAGCCGGTCGCCGGGTCGCCGACCACGGTCGTCGCCTGGACCGCGATCCCCGCCGACCAGATGGTGGTGGACGCGGGCCCGGAGACCTGCGAGCAGATCGCCGAGGAATGCCGGACCGCGGGCACCGTGGTCTGGAACGGCCCGCTCGGGATCTACGAGATCGAGGACTTCGCCCGTGGCACCCGCCGTGTCGCCGAGGCCCTGGGTGCCTCCTCCGCCACCAGCGTGGTGGGCGGAGGCGACCTCGCCGCAGCCCTCGACCAGGCCGGGGTCGCCGACAAGATCAGCCATGTTTCGACCGGTGGTGGCGCCACTCTCGAATACCTCGAGGGGAAGGAGCTGCCCGGGGTCGCCGCACTCCAGGAGAAGGTGGCGCTGTGAGCTCCCGACGTCCGACCCGGCTGGTCGCCGGCAACTGGAAGATGAACACCTCCGTCGCTGACGGACTGGATTTGGCCCGCGCCCTGCGGGCCGAGCTGGACGGCAGCGGGGTGGAGGTGGAGGTGCTGCCGCCCTTCACCCACCTGGTCGGCGTCCGGGACGTGCTCCGGGGGAGCTCGCTGCGCCTCGGTGCCCAGAACTGCTACGCCGAGGACAAGGGTGCCTTCACCGGCGAGATCTCGCCCGTGATGCTCGCCGACATCTGCGACGACGTGCTCCTCGGGCACTCGGAGCGCCGCCACGTCCTGGGGGAGAGCGACGAGCTGATCGCCCGCAAAGTGGTCGCCGCCCGGCGTCACGGCCTCCGGGTCATCCTCGCGGTTGGCGAGACCGAGTCGGAGCGTCTCGAGGACACCACCATGGCGGTCATCGATCGCCAGCTCCGGAGCGCCCTCGAGAACCTGGACGACATCGCCGACGGCGAGCTGGTCCTTGCCTACGAGCCGGTGTGGGCGATCGGCACCGGCCGGACCGCGACCCCGGCCCAGGCCGAGGAGGTCTGCGTCCACATCGTCACCCGCCTCGACCAGCTCCTCGGTGAGGTGGCCAGCAGCGTTCCCGTCCTCTACGGGGGCAGCGTGACCGCCGACAACGCCGCCGAGCTCTTCGGCCAGGCGCACATCCACGGCGCCCTGGTGGGCGGCGCGAGCCTCAAGGTCGACACCTTCACCGCCATCGTCCGCGCTGCCGAGGTGGCCGCTGCCGCCGCGGAGCAGCGGTGACGTCCGGGCCACGTCCCCTCGTCCTGGTCGTCATCGACGGCTGGGGATACACCACCAACGAGTTCGGCAACGCGATCGCGGCCGCCCGGACCCCGTACTGGGACGAGATGTGGGCCACGTCGCCCCACACCCTGGCCGCCGCCAGCGGCGAGGCGGTGGGCCTGCCTCCTGGCCAGCAGGGAAACTCCGAGGTCGGTCACCTGACCATCGGTGCCGGCAGGGTCATCTACCAGCCGCTCACCAGGATCAATCGCGCGGTCTCCGATCGCAGCCTCCTGGAGAACCCGGCCCTGGTCGAGGCGGTCGATGCGGCGCTCACCCGGGGCACCAGCCTTCACCTGCTCGGCCTGGTCTCGCCGGGCGGCGTCCACAGCCACCAGGACCACGCCGTCGCCATCTGCGAGCTGGCCAAGCGCCGGGGGCTCGACCGCGTCTACATCCACGCCTTCACTGACGGCCGCGACGAGCTGCCCGACAGCGGCGCCGGTTTCATGGAGAAGTTCGTCGCCGACCTCCAGCGCGTCGGGGTGGGCCGGGTCGTCTCGGTGGGCGGCCGCTACTACGCCATGGACCGCGACAAGCGCTGGGACCGCATCCAGCGGGCCTACGAGATCGTCGCCGGCAACGGCGAGGCACGTGCCGCCGATCCCGTCGCCTACATTCGCTCGCAGTACGAGATCGGGATCACCGACGAGTTCCTGCCGCCGGTCAGCATCTGCGCCGAGGGGGAGCAGCCGGTGCGGATCGCCGATCGGGACGCCGTGATCTTCTTCAACTTCCGGCCCGACCGGGCGCGCCAGCTCACCCACGCCCTCCTCGACCAGGACTTCGCGCAGTTCGAGCGGAGCCGTGTCCCCCACGGTCTGACCTACGTCACCATGACCGAGTACGAGAGCGGGCTGCCGGTGCGGATCGCCTACCCGCCGGAGGAGGTCCGCAACTCTCTCGCAGAGGTGGTGAGCAAGAGCGGCGGGCACCAGTTCCACGTCGCCGAGACCGAGAAGTACGCCCACGTCACGTACTTCATCAATGGCGGCCAGGAGCGCCCCTTCGAGGGCGAGGATCGGAAGCTGATCCAGTCGCCCAAGACCGCCACCTACGACACCGTGCCCGCGATGAGCGCGGTCACGGTCACCGACGAGGTGATCGAGCGGATCGAGGCGGGACAGGAGACGCTCATCATCGTCAACTACGCCAACCCCGACATGGTCGGGCACACCGGCGACTTCGTGGCGACGGTGCAGGCCTGCGAGACGGTCGACACCTGCCTTCACCGGGTGGTCACCGCGGCGCTCGAGGCGGGCGGGGCGGTGCTGATCACCGCCGACCACGGCAACGCCGAGCACAAGATCGACCCCGTCACCAACGATCCGCTGACCGCCCATACCACCAACCCGGTTCCGGTGGTGCTCATCGGATCGTCAGCGACCGCTCTCCGCGATGGGGGCGGCCTCTGCGACGTGGCCCCCACCGTGCTCCAGGTGCTCGGCTTTCCCCAGCCTCCGGAGATGACCGGCCACAGCCTGATCAGCGCCTGACGGCTGGGCCGCCGCGGCTCAGCTGTGTGAGCGCGCCACGGTGAAGTTTGCGCAGGCCTCGCAGACGGTGGGGGGGATGATCCCCACCCGCATCAGGACGTTGAAGACCTGGCAGCCGAGGCAGAAGGCGAAGACGGATTCGAGGGTCGCGGCCACTCCGATGAAGGCGACCAGGATGAGGGCGGGCACTTCGAGCCCGAAGCCGAACCAGAGGATGGTCGCCGCCGCCGTGAAGACCGCTCCGATTCCCTGGGCAAACCGCTTGGGGGGGCCCGGGATGAGCTTGGCCTTGAACGGAAGGTGGGGGACGAGCACGCGGGTCACGATCTGCCCCCAGGGGCTGAGCGTCGGTCCGCTCGCCAGGCGCGCGATGAAGCCGTATGCGAGGAAGGGGAGGAGCCACGGCCATTGGGTGCCCACGGTGATCCAGGCGACCACCGCCGCCCCTCCGGCGACCAGCCGGGCGGAGACCTCGTTGACGGGGTTTGGGAAGCTGAAGACGTCACTCATGGCCATGGCCTGAAAGTATATCGAGTTAGTCGGGTTTGGCGTGGGGGCTCCGCTCCCGACCAAGCCGTATACTGGCGGCCGGTCAATCTCGGAGGCGCGTTTGCGTGCTACAAAACGTTCTCATCGGCGCACAGGTGGTGCTGGCGATCCTCGTGATCCTTGGCATCTTGCTCCAGACCCCGAAGGCGACAGGCCTGGGCGGCGTCATCGGTGGTGGTGGCGACTCCGGCGGCGGCTACCGCCGGCGGAGGGGGCTGGAAGCTGGGCTCCTCCGCATGAGCGCCGTCTTCATCGGCCTCTTCGTGATCGTCGCCGCGATCAACGTCTGGATCAACAACAGCTGATCCGCCGGCCGGTTCGCCGGCTGGAGATCGGCGCGGCCCTGGCCCTGTTGGCGGTCGCTCTCTCGGTCACCGGGGTGGCCGTGGTGGGGCACTTCCGGACCGCGGCGGAGGAGGCGATCCCCTCCGCGGACTACCGGGCCGCGGTGCTCACCGCTCACCTCCCCCTCTCGCTCAACCCCCTGATCGACTCGGAGGACCCGGCGGTCGCGGCCATCACCCCGCTCCTCTACCGCTGCCTGCTCCAGCTCAACGCCACCGCCTACCCGGCACCCGATCTCGCCTCCCAGCTCACCATCAGCCCGAACGGGCTCACCTACACACTGCCCCTGCGCCCCGACCTCCACTGGTCGAACGGGAGCCCGATCACGGCGCAGGACGCCATGGCCACGATCCGATGGGTCCAATCCGCCGCCTTCCCCGACGCCGCCTTCGCGACCGCCTGGAGAGGGGTGGCAGCCGGCATCTCCGGTCAGGCGCTCGTGCTCACCCTCGGCACGGCGCGAGCGTCGTTCGCCGTCACGCTGACCGAGCTCCCGATCCTCCCCCTCGGGGGCATGTCGTCCGCCGCGCTGGCCGGCCTGGCCGGCCGTTCGGCGTCGCCGCTGCCCACCTCGGGACCGTATGAGGTGGCGTCCCGGCGGTCCGGCGTCCTCATCCTGAGTGCCAATCCGCATGCGGCGGTGGCGCCCCGCCTGAGCCCCGTCCAGATCCAGCCCGTGACCACCTTCGCGGCGGCGGCGCAGGCCTTTGCGGCGGGTTCGGTGCAGGTCGTCCTGGCCACCACGCCGGCTCAGCAGGCAGAGCTGATGAAGCGGCATGGGGCCGTCGAGCGCGACGCCCTCACCTTTGGTTTCGTCGATCTCCTCTTCAACGAGACGGCGCCCGGGCTGAGCGACGCTGCGGTCCGCCAGGCAGTCGCCGACACCATCGACCGCGCCGCCCTCGTGCGCGGGCCGCTGGACGAGCTCGGGGCAAGTCAGTACGGTCCGATCCCGGCCGGCATCGGCTGGCTGGAGGCCGCCGACAGCCCGGCCGCGGCGCCCGATCCCGGCGGGGCCGCCACCGGCCTCGAGGATGCCGGGTGGCTGCCCACCCCGGAGGGCTTCCGCTCCCAGGGTCAGGTGGCGCTCCGCTTCACGCTGAGCGTCCCCGACGCGGCGCCGCTCCCTGCCGTGGCCACGATGGTCGCCGGCCAGCTTGACGCGCTGGGGATCGCGGTCACTGTCTCGGTGGACCCGAGTGCGACCTTCCTGAGCCACGTGCTGGACACCGGAGACTTCCAGCTCGCGATCGCCTCCTGGGACGCCGGTGCCGACCCTGACCTGACCCCCTTCTGGAGCTCCACCTCGACCCCGCCGCACGGGTACTACGTCTCGGGCGGTCCCGCCGATCCGTTCCTGGACCAGGACCTGGCCACCCTCGCCACCGTGACCGACCCGGACCAGAGCATCGCCGCCGCCACCCTGGTGATCCAGCAGATGGAGCAGGACGCGCCCGCCGTCTTCCTCTACGCGCCCGCCGAGGGCCTGGTGGTCGACGGCAAGTCGCTCTCCAACGTCGTGGTCCCCGCGGCGGGCGACCCCTTCAGCCAGGCGGCGCTCTGGGAGCGTTGAGCCCAGCGGGCCGCGCCTGCTACGATCGATCCCCCCCAACGTGCCGGGGTGGTGGAACTGGTAGACACGCAGCGTTCAGGGCGCTGTGAGCGTCAGCTCGTAAGGGTTCGATTCCCTTTCCCGGCACCACAAATCGAACACGAAGCGGGCCTCGCGGCGCCGGTTTGACCTGGCGCCGCCCCCCAACCGATGAGTGGGTCGGGGCGGTAGCGGAAACCAATCCTGCCCCGTCCACCAGTAGTTGGTGTCCGGCGAGCGAAGGGCGCTCTCGGGAGCGGCGTCGGCCACGTTTGTCCATGCTTCCCCGTCCCACCACCAGGCCCCATCGCTCGAGACCGTGAAGGAGGGGGCTCGGCTGTGGAGGATGGCCTGCTTGACCGCGCGGAGCGAGGAGACGCGGGCGAGGATCAGGCAGATGGCGAACGCGACCGGTCCGAACAGCCCGATGTAGGAGATCAGCGGAGAGCTCGCCAGTGGCGAGGAGAACTGGCCGGCGGAGCGGAGTGTCCAGCCCGCCACGAAAGATCCGGCGAGGGGAAGGATGTAGGCCAGGCCCAGCCACACCTTGGCGGCTGGGCTGTCGCCCAGTCCCCAGTCGCGCAGCATCAGCCTGACCCGCGGCCGGCGGGCGGTGGCGATGATCGCCAGCCCGTAGCCCACGCCAACGGCGCAGATGACGAGAGGTGTTAGGGCGGCAGCCCAGGGGATGCCCGGTGCCAATGCCAGCATTGCCCCGGCCATCGAGTAGACGTAGAGGGAGACCAGGACGCCGAGCATGGCGAGAATGCGCCCCGAGCTCGCGTGCCGCCCCTCCGGCGCCGACCGCGGCGGTCTGCACCACACTGCCGCTCGCCCGGTCGAGGGCGGAAGGTCGGCCCCCACCACCGTCATGCGCGGAGCATAGCCGCCGCGTCCGGCCGCGTCCATGGCGCTCGGGGGTGCAGAGGGCCCTCCCGACCCGCAAGAAACACACCGCTTCCCTCGGGGCACCCCCGCTCGACTCCGCGACGCATCTCCGCACGGATAGGATCGTCGTCGTGCTCGCCTGGATGGACCTCGAAATGACCGGGCTCGACCCCGCCCGCCACGTGATCGTCGAGATCGCGACGCTCATCACCGACGACGAACTCGCCGTGGTGGCGGAGGGCCCGGACCTGGTCGTCCAGGCGAGCGGCGATGAGCTGGGCGAGATGGACCATCACGTCCGGGTCATGCACACCCGCTCGGGGCTGCTCGAGGCGATCAATGCCTCGCCGATCTCCCTCCAGGAGGCCGGCCGGCAGACCCTCGAGTTCCTCCGGGAGCACATCCCCGAGG
>Ga0182027_10006445_pt1 | contig 17560 bp, 12 predicted proteins | sample 712E1DmetaG_FD_121300 | JGI IMG/M metagenome (GOLD analysis project Ga0182027, IMG submission 121300) | Permafrost microbial communities from Stordalen Mire, Sweden - 712E1D metaG (Illumina Assembly) | ecosystem: Environmental > Terrestrial > Soil > Wetlands > Permafrost | place: Sweden... | reverse complement strand
TCTGCCCGGCAGGCTATGGGGCGGGCGAGTTTCTTGCAGAGCAGGCAGTAAAACTGGCGCGATCCCTTTGGAAAGGGGAACGGGTCACACTCGATGACACCATCTAGCGCATTGACAGGAGAAAGAATATGAGTGTTTTAGCCCGTCGTTCGAAAACCCCCTGGAGCGCCGCCAAGAAGCGCGATTTTTGGGCCGGCATATTGTTTGCCCTGCCCTGGATCCTGGGCGTACTGGCTTTCCAGGCTTACCCGATGGTGGCATCGCTCTTCTATAGTTTCTCCATCTATGATATTCCGAAAGCCCCCGTCTTCATCGGCCTGAAGAACTTTATCGACATGTTCCACGACCGGCTTTTTGTGCAGTCCTTGTGGAACAGCACCTACCTGGTTATCGTCGGCATTCCAATCCAGCTGGCTTATTCGCTGGTCTGCGCCTTGCTGCTCAATATCAAAATCAAGGGGCAGGCGCTGTGGCGCACCATCTACGTCCTGCCGGTATTGATGCCTGAGGTAGTGCTGGCGATCCTGTGGAACTGGATCTTGAATCCCAACCTGGGGATTGTGAATAACATGCTCAAAGTGATCGGGATCAGGGGACCGTTGTGGTTGGCCAGTCCGACGTGGTCTAAACCCAGCATCGTGCTGATGCAAACCTGGGCGGTCGGGATCATGATCATCCTCTACCTGGCTGCTTTGCAAGGGGTGCCCGAAGAATATTATGAAGCTGCTGAAATCGACGGGGCAACACCCCTGCAAAAGTTTTTCCTGATCACCATCCCGATGATCTCGCCGGTGACGTTGTTCCAACTCATCACCAGTATCTCCTGGGCGCTCCAGTATTTCACCACGGCCTATATCCTGGGTACGGCAAGCGGCAGCCTGGGGGCGCCGCAAGGATCCACGCTATTCTACGGGCTATACCTGTACCAGGTGGCGTTCGTCTACCTGCGTATGGGCTACGCCTCAGCGTTAGCCTGGATGCTTTTCATCATTTCTGCGGCAGCCAGTTGGATCGTATTAAAGGTATCGAACCGATGGACTTACTACAACGTCGTATGAAGGCATGGGAGCGGAGGATCTGAATGAGTACTTCAACAAGATCTGCATCTAGAGTGGTCCAGGCCGGAGACATTTATCAAAAGCCGCTCAGCGTGCGTTTAAGATTGACCGGAAACCGGACTTTGTCTTACGTGGCGGTCATCGCCGTAGGAATATTCTTCCTGTTCCCGTGGATCTGGCTGCTTTCGACATCTCTCAAGCCGCCGGAACAGATCGTGCAGATTCCGCCAAAACTGATTCCCAACCCTATGATGTGGATCAATTACTATTACGGGGTTACCTCGATCAATTTTCCTCGCTACCTGATGAATACCTTGTTCTTGTGCGCGGTGACCATTGTGGGGAGAGTTTTTTCGTGCACGCTGGTCGGGTATTCGCTGGCGAATATCAAGTGGGCCGGAAAAGGAGTTTTGTTCGCCGTGGTACTGGCGACGATGATGCTGCCGGGGCAGGTTACCTTGATTCCGATCTTCATCATGTTTAGCAAGCTGGGCTGGGTGAACACCTTCCTGCCGCTAACCGTGCCGGCTTTCTTCGGGGATGCTTTCTTCATTTTCATGTTCCGCCAGTTCTTCATGGGTATTCCCAGCGAGCTGACGGATGCCGCCCGGTTGGATGGGGCGAATCACCTGGGCATATTCCTGCGCATCGTGATCCCTCTGTCCCGGCCGGTCATGGCGACCATGCTGGCTTTTACTTTCATCAACACGTTCAACAACTTCCAGGGTCCGCTGATCTATTTGAAAGATCGCAACTTGTGGACGCTTTCGTTGGGCATGCAGGGCTACTTGCAGCGCTACGGCGGCGGCAGCGGGACTGCCCTGGGAGCAATGATGGCAGGCGCGGCGATGTACACTTTGCCGATGATCGTTGTATTCTTCCTGGCGCAAAAGTGGTTTATCCAGGGTATTGTGACGACCGGCTTTAAATAAAAAATGGGGAGGAGGTGGAATAAAGAAATAATCATGGATTGGTGCCTCTACGATCAACACTTGAACCGATTTTCTCATATAAAAAAGGAGAGTATGCAAAATGAAGATGAACCGTCGTGATTTCTTGAAGGCAGCCGGCCTGGCTGCGAGCGGGACAATCTTAGCGGCCTGTGCACCGGCCGCAACGCAGGCGCCCGCTGCGCCTGCCGCGCAAGCAACTTCAGCGCCTGCTCCTACGGCATTGAGCCAACTGGCCCCAACTTCGGTCTCGGAAGTGAAACTTCCTACCGGAAATACTCTGGAAGGCTTTACCGCTAATAAACCCAATCCCCCCGAAAAGTTCACCTTGCTGTATTGGTGGGGCAACAACTATGAACCAGCCCTGGAATTTACCCACGCTATCTTGAAGCGTTTCTCGATTGCCTACCCAAACATTACCGTCAACCCGGTAGCCGGCCAAAATTGCGACGCGTTCGTTCAGGCTGCCGCAGCCGGAACACCTCCGGATGTATTCCACACCTGGGACTGCGTGGAACGCATGGGTAACTGGGCTTCGCGCGGAATGATCATTCCTATCGACGACTACATCAGCGCCGATAAATTTGACGTGAGTGATTATTTCGGGGATGTGATGCAGACCTGCCGGATGGATGGGAAAACCTGGGGCATGGTCGATAGCGGCGGCTTGCATGGGCTGTGGTCGCGGCCAACCCTGTTAAAGGACGGCGGCCTGGCCATGGACAGCGTCCCGGCTGACACGGATGAACTGTGGGCCTGGGGACAAAAACTGACCACTAAAGACAAAGATGGCAATATCCAAAGGTTAGGCTGGTTGCCTCCGTCATGGACCTGGCCGCGCTTCGCCTGGATCACCAACTTTGGCGGTAAGGTGTGGGACGTCAACGCCAACAAACCGACGCCGGATGATCCCGGGGTACTGGCTGCGCTTAACGACATTGCCAGTAACGTAAAAGCCATGGGCGTCGATAATGTAACGCGCTGGTCGAGCAGCATTGGCAACCAGAGCGGCGCCCAGAGCCCCTACCTGGCCGGTAACCTGGTTTACTATCTTGAAGCAGACTATGCCGGTCAAACCATCTTTGACTTCCACCCTGAGTGGGCAGTCGGGACGGATTACAACTGGGCGCTGATGCCCAAACCAGGCGCGGGTAAGGCCCAAGGAACCCCGGCGATTACCCTGTGGTCATGGCCTCTGGTGATCCCGGCGGGTGGAAAACACACCGACTATGCCTGGGAGTTCATGCGTTTCATGCTCTCTCCTGAATACCAGCTGAATGTGCACGGTAAGTTCAAAGAGCTGGTTTTACGCAAGAGTATGAAGAATGATCCGCGCCAATGGTGGCCGGCGGCTAAGATTGCTACCGACATGCTCAATGGCACCACGCCCATCACGCCTGTCATCCCGATGGCTGTGTTAGCTTCGGAATATATCACCATGTTAGCCGACGCCTTTGACAAGGTTTACACCCTGGCGGTAACCCCTGAGGCTGCGATGGCCCAGGTAAAGAGCGATATCACTGCCAAGATGAACGGCAGCTAATTCGGGCGGGTTAATCCGAAAATGTGGGACGGGGCACGCCCCTACGGCGCAACACCCCGTCCCACCCTATAATAGAGATAATATTGCCAATCAATGGAGGATTTGCTTTGCCTCTGGCAGCTTGTATCGACATCGGCGGCACTAAGGCTCTGATCGGGTTCGTGGATGCGGACGGGAACGTGCTGGCGCAAGAACGGTATGCCATGGCGCCCGGACGCGATCCGGAAGAACTGGTCAACGATCTGGCCGATAAAACGCGCGCCCTGGCGCAGCAATCGGGTTACGACTGGCAGCAGATGGCGGGGCTGGGCTATTCCACCGCCGGGATGCTCGACGTCCAGCGCGGAATTGTCTTCGCTTCGCCTAACCAGGGCCTATGGCGGGATGTGCCGTTGGGCGATCTTTTAAAACAGGCCTTCCAACTGCCGGTGTGGCTCGAGATGGACGCCAACGCTGCCGCGATTGGCGAGGGTTGGAAGGGGCATGGAGCTGGGGCAGATTACTTCGTGCATGTGATCATTGGCACGGGCGTGGGCTGCGGCATCCTGGTGCATGGAGAAATCTTGCGCGGCTGGCGCGGCACCGCCGGGGAGTTTGGACACACCATCATCGATCCGCACGGCCCGTTGTGCAACTGCGGCGGGCGCGGCTGCCTGGAGAGCCTGGTTTCCGGCCCGGCGATTGCCGTCCGGGCGGCGCAGGTCATGGGCGGCGCCGGGCCGCTTGAGGAAGCAGTGGACGCCCGGGCAGTCTTCGCCGCGGCGCGCCAGGGTGATCAAGCGGCGCGCCAGGTGGTGGCTGAAACGGTCGATTATCTCTCGATTGGAATTACGAACTTAATCCATCTGCTCAACCCGCAGGTAATCACGATCGGCGGCGGGGTGGGAGTGGGTGGGGCGGATTTGTTGATGGAGCCCTTGCGCGTGGCCGTCTTACACCGCGTGGGCAGTTGGGTAGATATGCAAGGTACGCAGATCCTCACCGCCAAACTGGGAGAAGAGGCCGGTCTTATCGGCGCTTCCCGCCTGGTTTGGAAAGGCACATCCATGGGTTCACTTTTTTAGTGATGAAAACCGCAGGTTTTCATCACCAAAAAAGTGAACCTCCAAAAGAAATAGAGGTTGAATGAGTAACCATTTGAGCATCGTCCATACCGAAGAAACGATTTTCTTCAGCCATTTCCAGGGCGTTTTACGACAGTGGATTCAGGTGACTATCCACAACGACCTGAGCGCTAACACGGCGGCACAGGTGACGATCAGGGCCGGCGGCGAAGAAGTCACCAGCGAGTTGGTGGTTAACCCCGGCGAGCAGGCATACCGCTGTTATGCGCCTGTGCTGTGGCCGGAAAAACCGGCCGACATGCAGGCGCCGGTAATATTGAGAGCAGGACCGGACCAGGCGCAGTCGACTGTATCCGTGGGCGTCCACCGTCCCTGGGTGATTTATTTGCTAACCGACGTATGTACCGATGCAACCTGGGTATATGCGAATTATAAAGATACACGCAAGGACGACGCTGACGTGACCTATGCAGAACTGCTGCTGGCCGAGGCCAGCCGGTCAGACAAGCCTGAAAACCACAATCATTACAACCTGTTGCATTCCCTGGAGCTGGATTATTTCGAAGAGTTTTATCCCGAGCAGAAACCCAGGCTGGTCGAAGCCATCCGGCGCGGCGAAATTACCCTGAATCCATTTTTGAATATGACCTTGACCCAGAACGTCAGCCTGGAAGAGCAGATCCGTCATTTTTACCTGGCGCGCGGCTGGGCGGTTAAGTATGGGCTGGAAATGGCCTACGGCAACCACCAGGAAACGCCTTCGATTGCCTGGGATATGGCCGGTATTCTGGCGGGCAGCGGGGTAACCCATTTAATCAAAGCCATCTTGCCCTATGAATGCCCGTGGGCGGTCCGCTTGGGCGAGCCGCCCCTGTTCGTCTGGGAAGGGCCAGACGGGTCTCAGATTCTCTACCGGCGGCGCAACCAGGATTACGTGGAAGGCAAATTCGTGCTCAAAGGGGTCCCAGCCACTGATGCCGCTTTGCACGATAAAATTATCCCCGAATACGAACAGATGGGGGCGCGCTACCCCTTCAATGCGATTTCTTTGCTGGGCTGTTACGGCGATTTAATCCCTTATGAACCCGGCAAAATGCAGAGCCGGGATTGGCCTCTGTTGAAAGCCTCAACCATCGCCGGGTACAATGCCCGCGAGTGGGAATATCCCCTGCTGGTGAACGCCACCCATAAGCAGTATTGGGACAGCATCGATGACCAGATTGCCGCCCGGCATATCAAACTGGAAGTATATCGCGGGGATTATGGCTCAGGCTGGGAAGCCTGGCCGGACTGCCTGGCGGCGGTGGCGGCGGACTGGCGCAGGCAGCAGGAACAGGCCGGGACGGCCGACAAACTGGCGGCGGTCCTGTCCGCGCTCGATCCGGGTTGGTACGCCCAATCGCGCTCTGACCTGAAGGAAGGCTGGCGCAACCTGACCATGTTAGCCGACCATGCCTGGAATGGCGCCAACGATGCCAACCGCAGCTTGAACACGGCTTTGCGCAAAGAATGGGTTGCCTCGGCCGGGCGGTCTTTCGAGCAGGTCATTCAAAGCGGCCTGGCCCGGCTGGGGACGCTGATTCCCGCCCAGGGGCAGGCGCAGAGCGCGCAGCGAGTGGCGGTCGTCAATGGGTTGGCCTGGGAGCGCGATGGGGTGGTGTGGCTGGAAGATTCCGGCGCAGATGTTGAGGTGACCGACCTGGCCAGCGGCGAGATAGCTGCCACGCAAGCAGTCAACGAAAATGGCCAGCGCAGGCTGGCGGTGAAAGTGGCTGCGGCGCCATCCGTGGGGTACCGCGTCTTAGAGTCGCATACACGCAAAGCGCAAACTATTTCCAAGGCGGCCTGGGTACAGAGTCCTGGCCGGTTGGAGGGAGCCTATTACGCCGTAGAAATTGATCCGGTCAGCGGCGGGATTGCCAGCCTATATGATAAAGTCCGCGGGAAAGAATTGGTCGACCAGGCCAGTGCTTACCAGGTTAACCAATGTGTCCATTTTTCGGATGGCATGCTGGAAGCAGGCGTGGCCTACCCGTTATTACATCCGCCGAAAGTATCCGGCGGAAGTGAAAATCAAGCATCCAACGTTAAGGTGGTCCAAGGCCCGGCCGGCCCGGTTTTTGCCAGCCTGGTGGTAACGGCAGATATCGGAAAGATCCGCATCAAGACGACGATTACCCTGTATGCGGGGCTGGACCGGGTCGATATCCGCAATGAAGTCGAAAAACCCCCAACGTCCGAAAGGCAGGAGCTTGATTTTTATTTCCCATTCAACGTACCCGGGCGGACTTACCATTATGAGGCGCCAGGGGCAATCATAGAAGCGGGAAAAGAGCATTTGCCGGGCGCCGGCCTGAGCGTTTTGGCAGTACGGCATTTTGTGGACGCCTCGAATGCAGAATACGGTGTGACCCTCTCGCCGGTGGACAGTTTTCTGGTTGAATTTGGCCATCGCACCACCACCGAAGACGTGCAGGTAATCGACCCGGCCAACAGCACCGTCCTGGTGCATGCCCTGGGCAATATTTTTGACAGTGGCGAAGCGGTGCGCGACCAGGGCGGTGACAGTCATTTTGTCTTCCGCTTTAGCCTGCAGGGGCATGCCGGCGGGTTCGACCCGTTGAAGGCGGTGCACTTCGGCTGGGAGAGTAGCAATGAACTGCTGGCGACGGCGGTGACCGGCGCGCCAGCATCCGGGGCGGTTTTGCCGGAGACTGCGTGTAGCTTTATTTCGGTGACCCCGGCCAGCGCCATTCTGGCCACTTTGAAACCCGCTGAAGAGAACGGTCTGATCGTCCGCCTGTGGGAGTGCGCCGGGTCTGCGGCAGCAGTCAGCATCCAGGCGGCCAAAGCCCTGGCGGTAAAAGGCGGGGTGGGCACGGATCACATGGAACGTGACCAGGTCCCGCTGCAGATGGATGGAGACAGCCTGGTTGTACCGTTAAAACCGCGCGGGATCACTTCCATGCGCCTGGTCGGATAAATTAATCAGTGAAACTTTTCGAATCTAGGAGGAATGTATGGCTACTATTCAATCTGTGCGTGGGCCAATCGATTCAAACCAGCTTGGCCTGACGTTAGTTCACGAACACGTCTTTTTCCAACATGACGATTCCAGGCGCAAAGCATCGGTCGAGTTCGAAAAAAAGTTGTTACAGGATGCCAAAAATGTCGGCATCCGGACCCTGGTCGAGTTGACCCCGGTCAGGCGCATCGACTGGTTGATGGAAGTGAACAACCTGGTCGACTTAAATATCGTTGCCAGCACCGGATATTACCTGGAGCGCATTACCCCGCCGCCTCTGGTCGCTTACAGCGAGGCGCAGATGGTGGCGCGCATGCTGCACGAGCTGACCGAGGGGATCGATGGCACGCAGGTGAAAGCCGGCATCATCAAGGTAGCCGGGAACCTGCCTGAACTGACCCCCTGGGAGGTGCAGGTGTTTACTGCGGCAGCCAAAGTGCAGCAGAAAACGGGTGTGTGCATTGCCACGCATGCCTGCGCCGGTTCACGCGAGCAGGCCGAGGTGCTGCTGCGCGGCGGCGCCGACCTGAACCGGACTTTCTTCTCGCACGTGGAGGCGGAATTTGGCTGGCAAGGGCGCAGCGTAAAAGAGGAAGCCAAATACCTGCAAGACATCGCTCGCAAAGGCGGGTCTTTGTTGTTCAATAACTTCGCCTTTGAATGGGATACGCCCTGGCCTGACCTGACCTACCTGCTGCATTCCCTGTGCGATGCTGGCTTGCAGGAGAAAATCCTGATCAGTATGGATGTCAACTGGGTTTGGAACCAGAAGGGCGAAATCGAATTCGAAGCGCAGGCGGCCCACCCGGGAGCGGAGAAACGCACGTTTGCCTTCATGGTCACGGAGGTTGTGCCCGCCCTGCTCAAGGCAGGTTTCACCGAAAAAGATATCAACGAGTTCCTGGTAGGAAACCCGGCCAGGTTCTTTGCCCGCTCCGGGCAACCCATGTGAGTATAAGGAAATCACTTTTTTATATCCTAAAAACCACAGGTTTTTAGTATATAAAAAAGTGAATCCTTCCAAATTTTCGGATAGAAACTTGATGAATAGTCCAAACATTTCATTAAAACTGGAGGAAATCAATATGTCTCAAGTTCATTATTTTGGCGACGGTTATTTGCTGGAGCAGGACAACGATATCCGGCAGTCGGCCTGGGTGTGCATGTTCAACCCGGCCGCCAGGGAAGCGGTTTTGGATTTCACTTTCTACTATGCTGATGCTGCGCCGACCAGCATGACCCTCAAGGTGCCACCTAAAACGGGTATGAACCGGCATTTGCTGGAATGCAAGGAAATCCTCAAGAATCACCGCTTTGGAGCGCGGATCGTTAGCTCTGAGAATATGGTCGTCCAAATCACCACCGGTTATTACGGCGTAGAAGATAAGCACGACTGGTATACGCACGCCATGCATTCGGTGATATGTGGGACGAAGCTGTCCAAAACGAATTATTATGCCGACGCCCTGGTGATCGATCGCCCGGGTAACCGCCTGAAGGAACCCGAATGGGCCTTCCTGCTCAACCCGAACAAAGAAGCTGCTGAAGTCAAACTGTACGCCTATTACGGCAAAGGCAAACCCAAGGTTTATCCCTTCCACGTCGGCGCTGAGCGGGTCTTGCCGGTGTTTATGGACGAACTGGTGGTCAAGAACCAGATTTATGGCGCTAAATATGTCAGCAGCGTGCCGATCGCGGTCCAGGAAACGCGTTTGATCGAAGAAGAGGACCGCCATACCATCCGGGCCTGCTTCTCGGTGATGGCGTCCACGAGCCTGCGCGGCTAGGCTTTCAAGGAAAATAAATTAGCTCTTTTCTGGCTGTCATGTGGGCGTGTATAATGGGCAGATGGAGAGAGAATGATCTTCGCCCGGACCTTTGACCCCCGGCTGCTTACCGTTCGTCGCGGTGGCAGCCTGAGTGATGCCAACCATCACCTTCTTGCGGTATGGGCGGCCGGTTGCGCCGAGCATGTGCTGCACTTCTTCGAGGAAGCGCGACCCGGGGATGAACGTCCCCGCCGGGCCATCGAACTGGCCCATGCCTGGGTTCGGGGCGAGATTACGATGACTCCATCGCGCACAGCTGCCGGGCATGCGATGGCTGCGGCCAGAGATTTGTCCGGGGCGGCCAGGGAAGCCGCTTACGCGGCCGGGCAAGCCGCGGCGGTCGCCCATGTGGCCTCGCATGAGCTGGGGGCGGCGGCTTATGCGATCAGGGCCGCCCGGGCGGCGGCTCCGGCAAGTGAGCGCGACTCGGCGGGTCGCCTGGAGTGCCAGTGGCAGCGCGCCCGGCTGCCTGACGAAATCCGCCAACTTGTGCTTGACGATCAGCGGCTGCGCAATGAGTACTGCTGGTTCTTATTCAGCTGCTGACCGGCTTGCTCGGACCGTTTGGGAACTTTATTGTTTATGCACTGAGCAGATACACTTTTTAAAAGGAGGACAGATATGGAATACACACAATTAGGGCGCAGCGGCATTAAAGTCAGCCGGCTTTGCCTGGGGACGATGAATTTCTGCCCCGGTTTTATCTCCGAAGAAGAATCGGCGGCGATCATGAGCCGGGCTCTGGAAAGCGGGATCAACTTTTTTGACACGGCCAACGTGTATGGCGACTATTTTTCGCCGCAAGGGGTGGGCAGTGTCGAGGAAATCGTAGGGCGCTGGCTGGCGCAGGACCCGCAGCGCCGGCAGAAAATTGTGCTGGCCACCAAGGTCTACGGGGCAATGGGGGAGGGGCAAAACGAGCGCGGCCTTTCCGCTTATAACATCCGCCAGGCCTGCGAAAACAGCCTGCGCCGCCTGAAAACCGATCACATCGACCTGTACCAGATGCATCACGTCGATCGCTCGGTGCGCTGGGAAGAAATCTGGCAGGCCATGGAAGGGCTGGTACAGCAGGGTAAAGTGATTTATACCGGCAGCAGCAACTTTGCCGGCTGGCAGATTGCCCAGGCGGTGGAAACGGCGCGCAAACGCAACTACCTGGGGCTGGTCAGTGAGCAGAGTTTATATAACCTGAAAGATCGCACTGTGGAACTGGAAGTCATCCCAGCCTGCCAGGAGTATGGCCTGGGATTATTGCCCTGGAGCCCGCTCAAAGCTGGTTTTTTGGGTGGAATTTTGAAGAAACAGGTCACCAGCCGGCGCAAGGTGGATCCCTGGCTGACCGAGCTGATCAGCAAGAACCAGGCAGCCTTAGAGGCTTACGACCGGTTTTGCGAGGAATTGGGCGAACACCCGGCCGACGTGGCCCTGGCCTGGCTGCTGCACAATCCCGTGGTAACGGCGCCGATCATTGGCCCGCGCAGCCTCGAGCAGCTCAACGGCAACCTGAGAGCAGTAGAGATCAAGCTGGGTGCGCAGCAGATGAAGCGGCTGGACGAGATTTGGCCCGGCCCCGGCGGCCCGGCGCCGGAAGCGTACGCCTGGTAGGTTATGGCGTGATCACCAATTGCGGAGCATTGGCGCCGGATTCGCGGCTGGCCAGGCTGATAGCCGTCGCATTGGTGGTGGTCACGGCGAAAGTATACAGGCCATTCCCGCTGACCAGCGAGGTGATGGGGATGTTTACCCAGGTTCCAGACGTCTTAACCGCGCCTGAGGTGCCACCCACGCTGCCATCGATGACCGGGGCATTGTTATAGTTGATGGTGGTTTCAACCCAACTTGTGTTACTGACCCCGGTGATCGTGACCCCGGTAGTGGAAGTGCTGTTGAAAAAGAGGCGCAAGGTTACCAGGGATGGAGCGCCGCTCAGTCCCTCGACGTCAAATTTGAGGTAGCTGTGCAAATCCGGTGATCCATCCGCGCGCAAGATGGTGGCAGTGCCATAATTCATGGTGGGGCTGCCGCTGTTGACATACGAATCGGCGGTAGGCGTGATCGTCGTATTGATGGGCGTGGCCGTCGGAGTAGGAGTATTGGTCGGCGTATTAGACGGGGTGGGGGACAGCGTGGGAGTGAAGGTGTTCGTCGGAGTAAATGTATTCGTCGGGGTAGAGGTATTGGTCGGCGTAAAGGTGTTGGTCGGGGTAGCAGACGCAGTCGGCGTATTAGTCGGGGTAAAAGTGTTGGTCGGGGTGCTGGTAGCGGTAGGCGTGTTGGTTGGGGTAGGTGATAAGACCGAGGTAGGTGTCGCCGTGAAGGTCGCGGTAGGAGTTGCGGTGGGGGTCGCAGTAGGGGAGGTGCTCGCATTCTTGCAGGCGATCGTGCCGCTGTCGAGGACCGTGCCGGAAGTATTGATGTAATTATAGGTCGCGCTGGTCGCGGATAAATTCAAGCGCAGCGCTCCATAAGGCGCCGGGTTGGTTCTAGAATCAAAAGCTTTGGCTACCCGGCTGTCGGTAGTAGTAAAGGTCTGAATGCCATGCCCGGCGCTGCCGACCACAAATTCGGTAATTCCATTGGTCGCATCGGGGTTTCCGGAAGCATCCAGAGGCACCCAGCGCTGGTAATCGTGGTCATGCCCGTTTAAGACGATATCGACTTTGTCCGTTACCAGTAAAGACCAGATGGTCTGCATGGCGGTCTGGTTGCCTTCAGCCCCGGTATTGTAAAGCGGTTGGTGCCAATAAACCAGCGTGCAGGCGGTGGCGTTGGTCGCCAAATCTTGCGCCAGCCATTTGTATTGGGCTGAGTTAGTAGAATATTGGTTGAACTGAGAATTGGCATTCAGGCTGATAAAATGCCATCCGCCGGTAGTATAGCTGAAGTAATTGGGAATATTGTTCCAATAATCGAAATAACCCGCCGCGCCCGAGCCGCCAGAATATTCGTGGTTGCCGATGGTTGGGTCAGTGATCGCCTTGAACACACTGAAATTCTGGGCGTTGTTCCCATACCAGTTAAAGAATTCAGTCGGTGACCCTTTTTCGTATACGTCGCCCAGATAAAGCACCAGGTTAGGATTCCAGGAAGACACCAGGTTGACCACGCTGGAGGCGTTGGTTTCGCCGCCGGCGCCATCTCCAGTGGCCGCCACCACCAATGGGTTACCGCTGCCGGGGTTGGTTCCCAGGGCGGGGGTGAAAGTATTGTTGTTAACCGGTGGGGTGGTGACCCCATTGACAAAATTGACCGTAACGCTGCCGCGGTTGGTGGTCGTATACCCATCCCGCATCAACGCTTCAACGGCGATGGTATACGTGCCGTCGACCCACTTAGTAGTGGGCAGGGTAAAGGTATAGGGAGACTGGTAATCGGTGAGCAGATACCCGTTATTGAGATAAAAAACCATGCGTTGCACGCCGGGGTTATCCCCGCTGACGCTGACCGTGCCAGTAACGGTGATATTTCCAACCTGGCTACCGCCGGTAGGGGTGGTGAAGCATAGAGTGACCGTATAGGCTCCGCCCTGGGGGCTGCTGTTGGCGCAGCCGGTATCGGCGCTCACCGGCGTTATGGATGTAGCAAGGGAAGGATATGAGAACAGTCCAATAATCAGCAGAAAAAGCATACAGAGTTGCAAAAGCCTTCTTCTGGCGGACATATTCTCTGATCTGGTTGTGATGTTATTCATTTTGCGGTCCTATCTCAAAAATAACTATAATAAGAATTTTCCCGGCGCCTTTATTATTTTTTCCGGAGGCATCTGTGATGGCAGAAATATAATATAACAATTAATATAAGATTACAATACTTTGTGTATAATTATTTTCGACCAATATCAGATAGGGTTTTACTGGCAGAAATGTCTTTATGCAACATGCTCCTGCCCGGGACAGAAAAACCCGGTTTCTGTACTGGTCAGAAGCATGTTGCAATGCCCGCCCCTGGAAAAACTGTATGCCTTTTTTCTTTTCTAGGTTTGAATCATCCCCATCAACCCTCCCCGATGCGTCCCCGCAGCGGGTTTATGCAAGGAACCTCTCCCGTGAGCTATTTCCCCGGACCGCCTGCGGGACGCAGGCTGGAGGGTCTTTAAATATTTATTGCAACATGCTTCTGACCAGTACAGAAAAACCCGGTTTCGAAGAAGAAACCGGGTTGGAGAAGAACGGACTGGAAGAGCGTAAATTCACTCTACGGCGTGATCACCAACTGCGGGGCGTCAGCGCCGGTTTCGCGGCTGGCCATACTGATGGCGGTCGAACTGGTGGTGGTTACGGCGATGCTGATCGTGCCATTGCCGCTCACCAAAGAGGTAACGTTAATGCTGACGAAGGTGTTGGCCGTCTTGACTGCACCGGATGAACCGGCTAAAGGCCCGTCAATCGCCGGGGCGTTGTTAAAAGTGATCGTTGTCTCGCCCCAACTGGTATTGCTAACCCCGTTGATATTGACACCGGTGGTCGAAGTACTGTTGAAAAAGAGCCGTATAGTTGCCTGGGATGGCGCCCTGCTCAGGCCCTGTACGTTGAATTTTATATAACTATGCAAATTTGGCGACCCGTCCACACGCAGGGCGGTGGAGTTTCCAAAGTTCGTGGTGGGACTGCTGCTGTTGACGTATGCATCGGCGGTGGGGATAAGGGTAATGGGATTGCCTACTTTAGTAGAGGTTGGAGTGGGAGTAGGCATCGGCGTGAGTGTAGATATAGTCGTCGGGGTGTTAGATGCAGCCAAAGTTGGGGTTGGGGTGGGATTGAAGGTAGGCGTAGGTGTATTGGTGGGGGTTTTCGACGCAGCCGAAGTTGCGGTTGGGGTGGGAGTTGCGGTAGGTGTCGGCGTAAGCGTAGGGGTGAAAATATTGGTAGGGGTAGATGTATGCGTTGGGGTAGGTGTTAACGTAGGCGTATTCGACACGGTAGGGGTAAAGGTGGGGGTGCCTGTTGGTGTAAAGGTCGGGGGCGGGGTAGGAGTCGCCCCACTGGCTTTTTTGCAGTTGATCGTGCCCGTGTCGAGCACAGTTCCCGCGGTACTTATAAAATCATAAACAGCATGGTTTGAATACAACCTCAATCGCAAGGCGCCAAATGGTTCAGGGCGGGTGTGTGCATCAAATTCTTTTACTAACCGGCTGTCTGTATTTGTAATCGTCTGGATTCCATGCCCCGCGGTTCCCACGATAAATTCAGTCACCCCTGTGGTCGCATTGGGTTTCCCAGAACCATCCAGGGGAGTCCAGCGCTGGTAATCGTGATCGTGCCCGTTAAGCACAATATCGGCTTTATCCTGCACCAGTAAAGACCAGATGGACTGCATGTTAGATTGGCTGCCTTCAGGGCCAACGTTATAAAGAGGTTCATGCCAAAAAGCAATTGTACAAGGGGCTGTATTAGTGGCCAGGTCCTGGGCCAGCCATTGGTATTGGACCGAGGAGGTGGAAGTGCCGACAAATTGCGATATAGAATTTAAGCTGATAAAGTGCCAATTGTCGGAGGTAAAGCTGTAGTAATTAGGAATGTTATTCCAATAATTGAAATATCCAGTGGGCGGCCCATTGGTATATTCGTGATTGCCGATGGTCGGATCGGTGATCGCCAGGAATTTGCTAAAATTTTGAGAGTTCGTCCCATAATAGTTGAAGAATTCGGTAAACGAACCTTTTTCGTATACATCTCCCAGGTAAAGTAAGAGGTTCGGATTCCAGGAAGAAATTAAGCTGATCACGCTGGCAACATTGTTCTCGCCGCTAGCGCCATCTCCACCTGCAACTACCACCAGTGGGTTGCCGTTGCCCGGGTTGGTACCCAGGGCGGGAGTGAAAGAGTTGGAGTTGACTGGTGGCGTGGTGACGCCGTTTACAAAAATAACCGTGACGCTGGCCCGGTTGGGAGTAATGAACCCGTCCGGCATTAGCGCTTCTACTGCAAGTGTATAAGTTCCGTCAACCCATTGGTTGGTAGGTAGAGTGAAAGTATATGGGCTCTGATAATCGGTCAGCAGGTAGGCGTTGTTCAGATAGAAAATCATGTGCTGTACCCCGGAGCTTGAGCCGCTTAAACTGGCCGAGGCGGTAACGGTGACGTTACCGGTCAGGCTGCCGCCGGTGGGGGTGGTGAAGCATAGGGTCACTGTATAAGCGCCTCCCGAGGGACTGCTGGAGGCGCAGCCGGTGGCTGCATTGACAATGGTGATATCACCATTTGCGAATGGAATTGAAGATAGTCCAATTATTATAAGAACGATAATGAACAGAGGAAGAATTATTTTTCCTGGATGAACTATTAGATGATACAGTTGTTTGGATAGCACAGCGGCATCTTGCCTTTTAGATTAGAAAACTCTCATTAATTATCAACCATTAATAAAAAATTCTTGCTTGACCATCCAAAAGTTAGTTGGTCATCAGCAATAATTTATTTTTTATTACTTTATTTTTCTAAATAATAACCAAATTTTCTTAAATCTATCTTGTGTAAATGATTTCTTTACAAAAATTAATATAGTTATTAAAAAAGATAAATAAAGTGTACTTACAAACACGTAAAGATAATACAACAAAGTATACCTGATTACAATACTTTGGGTGCTACAAAACAAATTTATATACTTGACAAATAAGATAATATTTACTACTATAGTGCGTATTAACGAGCTGTTAACAGAGTGTTGATGCTTGATAAAAACTTGGTAAAAATTTGTTAAAGGAGATAACGTTATATGGTAGCCAAGATCGTTAATAAACAAGAAGCTACTGAACTATATAGAATGGGGGCCCGTGAGCTGTCGCTTTCAGTGATCGTGCCTACCCGTAACGAAGCTGGTAACATTGACATGCTTTTGAATAGTATTCAAAAGGCAGTCCAGGGAGCTGCTATCGAGGTGATCTTTGTGGATGACTCTAGCGACGATACCCCCCATGTCGTCGAAGTCGCCACGGAGCATTACCAGGATTTGAACGTGCAACTCATTCACCGTGCCCCTGAGGAGAGGACCGGTGGGTTGGGTGGAGCAGTGGTGGCAGGTTTGCGGGCTGCCCAGGCTGAGTATGCTGTGGTGATGGATGGCGACCTTCAGCATCCCCCGGAAATGCTGCCTGTCTTACTACAAACTGCCTACAGCAAGAAGGCCGATCTCGTCGTAGCAACCCGGCGAGACAAGGACAGCCAGGTGACCGGTTTGAATACGGCGCGTAATCTGATCTCCAGGTCGCTGGACCTGGTTGGACGGGTGCTTTTTCCGCGGGCTTTGCGGGGTGTGAGCGATCCTCTGACGGGGTTCTTTTTGGTTAGAGTCAAGGCGCTCAACCTGGATGACCTCCATCCAAAAGGCTTTAAGATTTTGATGGAGATCCTCGTCCGCAATCCGAGCCTGGTAAAAGCGGAAGTTCCTTTCCATTTCGGTGAACGTTTCGCCGGGCAGAGTAAAGCTTCGGCCACTGAAGTTTTCAGGTATTTGAACCTGCTCTGGACACTACGTTTTGGAGAAGGCTCTTTACGTTTTATCGCCTTCGCCCTGGTAGGGGCAAGCGGTATCCTGGTCAATTCTCTGGCGTTGTACCTGGCTACCGATAAATTAAAAATCTTTTACCTGATCTCTGCGGCGATTGCCACGGTCGTGTCAACGTTATGGAATTTCGGCCTGACTGAGCTGTGGGTCTACCGCTCGTCTAACCAGGCAGGAGGATTACTGCGCCGGTTAGCCCTGTTCTTTGTAATGAACGTGATCGCCCTGGCGCTGCGCAGCCCGGTCATTTATGGGCTGACGGCCTGGGTAGGTTTGAACTACGTGCTTTCCAACTTGATCTCGCTGGTCATCCTGACCGTCTTGAGATTTGTGCTGGCAGATAATATGATCTGGGGCCAGTCGATGGCGAGCAAGAAAATTTTCTCGTATGATATTCATGGGATCATAACGGTTGTATCCGAAGGCTTATTGCCTGAGTTGGAACCCTTCCGAGTTTATCGGGATATCGACCAGCCGACCATCCGGGTGCGCATCGGTATTCCTTCTAAAAAGAGTCCGAATCCTGACTCGAGCGTCCCATACCTGCATTACCGGGATGTGTTTGGCCACATTGGTTTTGAGGTT
>Ga0182027_10006443_pt1 | contig 17562 bp, 18 predicted proteins | sample 712E1DmetaG_FD_121300 | JGI IMG/M metagenome (GOLD analysis project Ga0182027, IMG submission 121300) | Permafrost microbial communities from Stordalen Mire, Sweden - 712E1D metaG (Illumina Assembly) | ecosystem: Environmental > Terrestrial > Soil > Wetlands > Permafrost | place: Sweden... | reverse complement strand
CGACCACCGACCTGCATTTCGAATACGAAGGCGAGACCTACTACTTCTGCAGTCGCGGCTGCAAGCTCGACTTCGAGGAAGACCCCGAGAAGTACCTCGACCCGGAGTACGAGCCGCACATGTGACCGGGCGCCGCGGGTGGGTGGCGGCGCCCCGCACCCAGGCCGCACGGTCGGCCCCGCTGGACGCCATTTGCGTGGTACGCTCAGGGGGAGCGTTGGGAGTGCCGCTGAGCCTCCTGCTTGATGAAGAACCCATGACTCCAGGAGTAGCCCGATGGCCTATGTAATCGCCGAGCCCTGCGTCGATGTGATGGACCAGGCGTGCGTGTCAGTCTGCCCCGTCGACTGCATCAAGTTCGATGAGGGCGTGGACCGCACCCTATTCATCGACCCGAACGAATGCATCGACTGCGGCGCCTGCGAACCCGAGTGCCCGGTCAACGCGATTTTCACTGAGGATGCCCTGCCCGCCCAGTGGGCAGCCTACACGGAGATCAACGCTCTCTGGTTCACCGACAAGGACGCCGCCCGCGCCAAGGTGAACGCCGCCAAGCCGGCCTGATCCAGACCGCAAACCAACTGGCGCCCGGCCCTCCAGCCGGGCGCTTTCGATTCTCGGGGAATCGCGGCGCGCGGCCGGGCGGCGCAACGGACAGGCCATCGGCGGCGGCTAGACTTGCGCGATGAGAATCGTGTCCTTGCTTCCGTCCGCGACCGAGATCGTTTGTGCCCTGGGGCTGAGCGACCAGCTCGTGGGCATCAGCCATCGCTGCGACTTCCCGCCGGAGATAATGGGAGTGGTCGTCGTGACGCGGCCGGTGGACGCCCGGGGAGCCGCCCCCGGGAGCCCCGACGACGAACTCGGGCCAAGCGAGTTGGATCGAGACGCCCTGCTTGCCGCGCAGCCGGAGCTGATCATCGTTCGCGAGGGCGGTTCCGGGCCGGGCCCCCGCCAACTCGAAGCCGCGCTCGTGGGCGTGGACGTCTCACCTGAGATCATGGCTCTGGATCCCATCACCTTGGAAGGTATCTTTCACTCCATCACCACCATCGGGGCAATGACCGAGTCCGAGGACGAGGCCATCGAGCTGCTCGAGACGTTGCGCGAGGACATCGGCGCGATCGAACAGGGCGTCGTAGCCCGCCACGATGCCGGCCTGCGGCCCAAGCGCGTCGTCATCCTGGAGGGCCTGGCTCCGCTCCTCGCGAGCGGCCGCTGGGTCCCCGAGCAGGTGCGGCGATCCGGCGGCTGGGATCTCCTCGGACGCGAGGGCGAGCCCGTTTCGCCGACGACCTGGGAGGCCGTGAGGGACGTGGACCCCGAGATGCTGCTGTTCTCGCCGTCGGGGATGACCCTTCTCGAGACGCAACGGCTGTGGCGCACCATGGAGCGGCCCGAGTTCTGGGACGACATCGCGGCCGTCCGGCGGGGCCAGGTCTTCTTCGTTGAGCCGGTCTACTTCTGCCGGCCGGGCCCCCGAGTCGTGGACGGAGTCGCCATGCTGGCCGAGATATTCGACCCCGAGGACTTCGTCGACACCTCGCTCCCCGACAGCTGGACGCCCCTGGTCGACTAGGTCGAGATGACGCCGACCGATCCCTGCGACGCCATCGGACATCGAACTCGTCACGACTGATCGCTTCTTCGTGATGGGATCCCGGCGGCGCGGATAGCTGGCCTCAGGTGGAGGTCGCCCTGCCCTTTCGGGGCGCCGATATCTGCATCGGGCCTTCACAGAACGTCCACCTTGTCTTCAGGATAAGTTCAGCAGTTAGCCCGAGTATTCGTCTCAGCTCCTCCCACTCCTCCCAGGGCTAAGACGAGATCAAACGGCCGGTCGCTTCCTCCCTCGGCGACCGGCCCTCGTCTGTCTGGAGCATTTCGACGGCAACCCCAACCATCGATTGGTGCGTCCCCGGGCCCAATTTCGCGCGAAACCGGCCCTCGTCGGCGGCCTAGCGCGCCTATAATCGCCGACATGTCGCCGCTTTCCAATCGAACCGTCGCGACAATCGGCTCCGGGGTGATGGCCGAGTCGATCATCGCCGGGCTGCTCCGGGGCGAGTTGGTCGAGCCCGATCGGATCGTCGGCAGCGAGCCGCGTGTCGAGCGGCGCGAGGAGCTGGCGAGCCAGTACGGCGTGCGCATGGTCGCCTCGAACCTGGAGGCCGCCCGCGACGCCGACGTGATCCTGCTGTCGGTCAAGCCGCAGACGCTGACGAAGGTTGGCCATGAACTGGGCGGGCACCTCCGGCCCGAACAGCTCGTCGTGTCGATCGTCGCCGGCGCCAACTGCAACGTACTCACCAATCTCCTCGACCACCGCCAGGTCGTGCGGAGCATGCCGAACACACCGGCCCAGATCGGGCGCGGTGTGACCGTCTGGTACGCCACGCCGGAAGTGACCGAACTCCAGTGCGACCAGGCTCGGGTTCTGCTCCGCGCTCTCGGTACGGATCTCCAGGTCGAGGACGAGCGCTTCGTCGAGATGGCCACCGCGGTCAGCGGCACCGGCCCCGCGTACGTGTTCCTCGTTATGGAGGCGCTGATCGACGCCGCCGTTCACCTCGGCTTCCCGCGGCACGTCGCCCACGATCTGGTGGTCGAGACGCTGGAGGGCAGCACCGCCTTTGCCAAGGCCACGGCCCAGCATCCGGCGGTCCTGCGCAACATGGTCACCTCTCCCGGCGGCACGAGCGCCGCGGCAATACACGAACTGGAATCCGGCAGGCTCCGGACGGTCCTGTCCGAGGCGGTCTGGGCCTCGTACCGGCGGACCGTCGAATTGGGCGCAGAGCTCGAAAAAGGGCTCGGGCTGAACGAAGGCCAGGCGCAGGAGCCCATCGACGGAAAGGCCAACAACGGCGCCCGACCGCGCGGATCGACCGCGCGGCATTCTGGCCGCTGACGTGGCCGCGGCAATCGAATCCAGCCCCTCCGGCACGCCTCGCGGCCTGCTGGCGATCTTTGCCCACCCCGACGACGAGAGCTTCGGCGCCGGCGGAGTCATGGCCCTTGCGGCCGAGGCCGGGAATCCCGTCTGGGTCCTCTGCGCAACGAACGGCGACCAGGGAGGGCGTCCCGGGGAGGTGGGAGTCGACCACTCCCTCGACCCCGAGATCCGGCGAGAGGAGTTGGCCTGCGCCTGCAAGGCGCTCGGGGTCGCCGAGCCGATCTTCCTGGGCTATCGCGACTCAGGCATGGAAGGTTGGGGTGCGCCCGAGGGTTCGTTGAGTCTGGCTCCCCATGACGAGGTGGTCGAGCGAATCCTGGCCGTGATCCGCCGGCTCCATCCCGCGGTGATCGTCACTTTCGATCCGGGCGGGGTGTACGGCCACCCGGACCACACCGCTTGCTCGGCCACGGCGAGTGCCGCATACCGGCTGGCTGCCGCGGAACCCGGCGGTCCGGTGGCGCTCTACCACCAGGCGCTGCCGCGCTCGTTCATGGCGGGCATGCAGACGGCGCAGGAGGCTGAACGGCGCCGATCCGGCGACGACAAGCCACCGACCGAAGACGACCTGCGCCAGCAGGAGGCTTTCGTGAAGCTGGCCCGACCGGACGAGGAGATCACCACCATTATTCCGATCTTGCGCGTCGCGGAACGCAAGATCGCAGCATTGGCCTGCCATGACAGCCAGATGCGCGGCCGCCAATGGGACGACCCTGAGCAGCGGGCCGAGATGGAGCGAATGTTCGGTACCGAGACCTTCATCCGCGTCGATCCGCCTCCCGCTCCGGGCGAAAAGGAGGATCGATTCGCCGGCCTGGAGTGGCGCGAACCATGATCGATCGGGAGGGGTCGAGAGAGACGGCCGCCGACGTTGCCAGAGCCGCCGACGATGCCCGTGCCGCCGACGATGCCCGTGCGGTCGCCGACGTGGCCCGAGGTACGTCCGAGAACGGCCGCATTCGCCGCCCCTCGCGCGACGGCCTGACGGTAGAGCAGGCAGCGGCCGTCGAGTCGCCGCGCGAATTCCGCCTGTCGCCCGATGGCCGTCGCGTGGCTTTCACGGCCGAGGCCGCCGGCGCCCGCCAGATATTCCTCATGCCCGTCCGCGGCGGCTACCCTGAGCAGCTGACCGCCACCGAGAGGTCCGCCTCGGATCCGCAATGGTCGCCCGACGGCCGCCGCATCGCCTTCATGCGTGACGATGCCATCTGGATGATCGAGGTCGAGGGATCGCACCAGGCCCTGGTCACGAAGCATCCCGCCGGCAACCGCTCGCCGCGTTGGTGCTCCGACGGCCATCAGATCGGCTTCATCTCGCGTCGGCGTGGCTGGGACCAGCTGTGGGTCGTGGACGCGCCCGTGCCGCGCCGGGGCCGCCCGGCGACTCGGCCGCGCTCGCCGGAACCCACGCCCCTGACGGAAACCGGCGTGGACATCGAGGAGTTCGTGTGGTCGCCCGACGGGCGCCGGATCGCCGTAACCTCACAGCGCCTGCCGGATCTGCTGACCATGCAGATCCACGTCGTCGACGTCGCCGCGGGCCGGGCGCAGCTGGTTGCCGGGGAGTCGGCATGGGAGACGGGACCGCGTTGGCTGCCCGACGGCTCGGGCCTGCTCATGGTCTCGGACGAGGATGGCTGGTTCCAGATAGTCCGCGTCTCCACCGACGGGCGTGACAGAACGGTTCTCACCACCGGCCGGCGTGAGCATGGCGAACCGAGCGGTGGCTGGGGCTACGTGCCCCTGGCCTCGCCCGACGGCAAGCGCTTCGTCCACATTGAGGTTCGGGATGGGCTGATCGACCTGCTCGTCGGCGACTTGCCCGACGGCGGCGCGGAGGCACTTCCAGTCGAGGGACGAGAGTCGGCGGTCGTGAGCCCGTTCGACGGCGTGTGGATGGCGGTTGCGTGGCTGCCGGACTCGTCCGCCGTCCTGGCACTCGGCTCGAGCGAGCGCTTGCCGGACGACCTGTGGCTGCTGCCGATGCCCGAGGCAGCGCCCGAGGGAGTCAGGCCGCGTCAGCTGACCCATTCCTTGCCGATCGTCGTCGACACCGATCGCTTCGCAGCCGGGACGCGTATCGCCTTCCAGGCTCGGGACGGGTTGCCCATCGAAGGGACTCTCTACCTGCCCGCGAGCGCAGTCGGGGAGGAGGCGACGCGCGTTCCGTGCGTGATCCACTCGCACGGCGGGCCGACGCATCAGGCTTTCCGCGACTGGCTGCCCTTCCGCCAGCTCGTGGTCGAGTCCGGCATCGCCTTCCTGTCCGTCGACTTCCGCGGCTCCACCGGATATGGCCGCGAGTTCCGCTGGGCCAACCGCGGCGAGTGGGGCCACGCAGACACCTTCGACATCATCGACGCAGCGCACTGGGCCGCCGCGCAATCGTGGTGCGATGGCCGGCTTGCCCACTACGGGGCCTCGTACGGCGGCTACATGACGCTGTCCGTCCTGACCGAGGAGCCGGGCCTGTGGCGCGCCGGCATCGACCTGTACGGGGACTCCGAGATCGCCGAGAGCTATCGCCACTGCGACCGACCGGGCCGCATCGATCTCGAGCGGATGATGGGCCGGCCGGACGACCCTGACGCCGCCCCGGCGTACCGGCGCGGTTCGCCGCTCTATCGGGCCGAGCGCATCGAGGCACCGCTGCTCATCCTCCACGGCCGCCAGGATAGGCGAGTAGCACCTCTGATGACGGAGAAGATCGTCGAGGCCCTGGAGATCGAGGGCAAGCACTACCAGGTCCACTGGTACGACGAGGAACCGCACGGCTGGAAGAGGCGCGAGAACCGACGCGACGCCTGGAAGCGCTGCCTCGACTTCCTTCGGCGCCATCTGCTGGACCAGGTCGACGAAGGGGAGTAAAGGAGGCCGGCGATGTTCGGACGGCGAAAGGGACCGAATCTGGTCGACACCGACGAGTTGGATGCCTTCTTCGACCGGCTCGACCGAATGACACAGGTCCAGCTGCTGGCCCTGCAGGCGGCCTGGAAGGCGACCAGCCGCGAGGACCACGAGAGCGCATGGACGGCCGTACGAGCCGCGGGCGCCGGCGAAGGCCTGGCGAAGGAAATCGATCGGGTGCGCGACAAAGCGATGGGCTGGGCTCTGCGCGGCGAAAACTCGATCCCGTACATGGGCGACAACGACAACCACGTGCGCGTCAAGCGCGAGGCTGAGGAGGCGGTCGTCGATGCCGCGTTGGCCGTGGCGCTGGGCAGCCGGCTTGACGCTGACGCTCACGACACTCTGATCGGGCCCTGGCTTCGAGCCACCGAAGCGTTCGAGTAGCCATCCAAACGGCCCGACAGCGGTGACATCGGTGGGCCCGCGCGCCCCGTTTCGGCTACTCGATGTAGGCTGCGGTCGTGGCAGACCTGCTCGTCGAGTTGCTTGCGGTTGAGGATTGCCCGCACCTCGAGCAGGCGCGCCGAGACCTGGAGAGCGTCGTCGGCGGCGGGATCATCGAGACACCGATTCAGCTGATTCTGGTTGGAAGCGTGGACGACGCCGAGTTCCTTGGATTCCAGGGTTCCCCGACGATCCGGGTCAACGGTGACGACGTCGTTCCCCAGCCGGGCCTGCCGATCGCGCTGGGCTGTCGGATCTACCGCGACGCCGAAGGCCGGGCGGCGGGCTCGCCGTCCATCGAGTCGATTAGGGCCGCCGTCGATGCCCACCGGCGCGACCGGCTCGCGGCCTTCCAGCGAGAGGAAGCGGCGAAGGTCGCCGAGTTCGCCCGGGAGGCCGACGTAGCAGATGCGGCCCGAGCGACCGGCGCTGCGGAGCTCTCCCGCGCAGCCGACTCGGCCGACGCCTCAACTGGATCCTCCACCGGTTCGGAAGGGCAGCATCGGGAGGGTTGACGGTGAGTCTGGCCGAGAATGTCCGTCTCCTGCCGCATCGGACGATGCGCTCCTTGTTGATCTCGCTGTCGCATCGACGGTCGCTTTCCCGCCTCGCCATCCGCAGTCCTCTGACGCGGCCCGTCGTGGCCCGTTTTGTGGCCGGCCAGACGCTTGACGAGGCGCTTCCGGCCATCGCCGCTCTCAAGCGCGCGGGGCTTCGGACAACGATCGATGTCCTGGGCGAATCCGTGACCTCATCCGCGCAGGCCGCCTCCGCAGTGGATCGATACGTGGCTACGATCGCCGCCCTCTCGGAACGCGGCTTGGACCCGAACGTGAGCGTCAAGCTGACCCAGCTCGGCCTGGAGATCGACCGCGACGCCTGCCGCGCCAATGCGACGCGGATCATCGACGCGGTACGGGGCGCCAACGGATTCGTCCGCTTCGACATGGAGGACCACGCCCAGACCGACGCAACGCTCGACCAGTGGCGGGCGGCGCACGAGTCGTACGCCGGTGTGGGAGTGGTGATCCAGTCGGCGCTGCGGCGCAGCTCGGCGGACATCGACACGATCATCGCCCTGGGCGGTCGCGTCCGACTCTGCAAGGGCGCCTACGACGAGCCAGGGGACGTGGCCTACCGGACCAAGTCGGCCGTGGATGCCAACTACGCTCGACTGATGGAGCGGCTGCTCCTCGCCGACACGCACCCCGCGATCGCCACTCACGACCACAGGCTGATCGCCAAAGCGATCGAGATAACCGACCGCAAGGGCATCGGCCCCGATCGGTTCGAGTTCCAGATGCTGTACGGGGTTCGGCGCGACCTGCAGCGGACGTTGCTCGACCGCGGCTACACGGTCCGCATCTACGTCCCCTACGGACGGGAGTGGTATCCGTACTTCATGCGCCGCCTGGCCGAAAGACCGGCCAACGTTGGCTTCATGCTGCGAGCCATCCTGAACGAGGAACGGCGCCGGATCCGGGGACGGTAGGCCGCCACGCCACGGCCTGCCTCCGGCGGAGCCGCTACTCCACGGGCTGGCGCAGCACCGTCTTGAGCTTGGCCGGATCGGCTCGACGCGGGTCGCCCAGGTAGATCTCATGGTGGGCACCGCGCGGCCTGGCGCCCTGAACGGCGATGAAGGCGTGGAGCCGCTCGATCGTGGGTCGCTCCTCAGCATATGGCCCCACGTGCATGACCTGGGCGGAGCGGCCTTCCCGCCATCGTTCCAGGCGCAGCCGATCCAGCGCGTCCGAGCCGCCCTTCTTGCGGCGAACCTCTGCCACCGCACCGTCGAAGACGGCCGGCGTGACGTCGTCAGAAACAGCCATCAGAACCCGCCAGCCCCACTTGTCGGCGGGCACGTTCATGTCGAAGCTGCCGTCCGCGTTGGTGAACCACAGCGCCTCGAGCGGCATGATCGGCACCACGACCCCGGCGGGTTTGAGCCCGAACTTGATGGTGTAGACGACCGGGAAGAGCGCCGCGAACGACTTCTGGAACTCGGTCGTCGGGTACTCGGCTCCTTCGTCGGGGGCGCCTGTGCCGTCGATCATGAAGTAGCCCAACTCGGGAAGGTCCACCATCACGGGATCCCGAGGCGGGTTGAAGAACGGCGCCATGGCCTTCTTGAAGTCCGGCGCGGCGGGGGCCTCCGGCGCCGCGGGGGCCCAGGACGCCGGGGGGGCCGCGCGCTTGGCTGCCGCTGACGGGCCGGGTTTCGTGGCCGGCGAATCGGTTGTGCCTGGCGTGTTTGTCACCCCCGTTGCCATCGTTCCCTCCTGCTGATGACGCGATTCTGAGGCCTCCGGCAGGGTGAGAGTCAAGCCCTGGCGGCCCCCTCGGCGTCGAGGGCGGCAGCCATCTGCGAGCAGTGCTCCTCGATGTGGCCGGCCAGCATGGTATCGACGATCTGTCGGACCGTCATTTCGCCCCGCGTTTTGTGCAAGCCGCGTCGGGCGACCTGGCGGTCGTCGAGTTCGAGCAACCGGCGCAGGACCCGTTCGAGCGAGTTGTCCAGGCGTCCGTACAACTCGGATACCGGCAGCGTTCGGTCTCGATCGACGGTGAGCAGGCGGACGAGATCCGTCGGCTCACGTCCGAACGGCACGGGCTCCACCGGCCCGACCATGACCCGCTCGATCTCGCCCAGCCAGTAGGGGAGCATCTCGTCGACATGGGCGAGGATCTCGCGGCCGACCCATTGGCGGCGGCGCGGAAGCTGCTCCGGCGGAGGCGCGCTCAGTTCGACCCGGCTGCGCATCCGGACCAGGTTGTCGCGGGCGGTGCGCATCCGTTCGACCTGAGCGTAGAGAGTTGCCATGTGTTCGGGCGTTCCCCGCTTGTGGGCCGAGTCAGGGTGCCGGCCGCGTAGGTGGGAAGAGTAGCGATTGCCGGCCCATTGTGGGCACCGCACGACGGCCGTTCTCACACGCACCGGGATAGTGCCCGCGCGCACCGGGCGCGCCGCGATGCGACGCCGAGGCGCGGGGCGGCGGCTACGGCTCCTCGAGCACGACCGGCCGTGACTCCGAAGGCGTCGCGAACTGGGCCAGCAGAACGCCCGCAAGGACGACCGCCGCTCCCACGACGCGGATCGGAGCGAAGGCCTCGTTCAGGAAGGTGATCCCCAGGAAGATCACCACGATCGGCTCCACGGTCGCCATCAGCGACGCCTGGGCGGCCCCGATCCGAGCGGCGGATGCGTAGAACGCCTGGATCGCGATGGCCGCAGCGAAGACGCCGATGCCCACCAGGCCGGGCCACGCGGCCGAGGGGATCTGCGTCGGCAGCAGCGGTTGTCGAGTCGCCAGACCGAGTGCCAGCGTAGCCAGCCAGGTCCCGGTCATCATGATTGCGCCCGCCACCGGCGGCGACACCTCGGCGCCTTTGCCGCGGGATCGCATGTCGGCTGTCTGGCCCGGCCGCTCGCCCGCCATCCAGGCCGTCAGAACGATGTACACGGCATATGCCACTGGCGAAAGAAGGGCGAGAACGATCCCGCCCTGGTTGGTGTTGGGGTTGACGCCGCCGACGGTGAGGACGGTTCCGGCGATGACAATGGCCAGAGATCCCCAGGCCAGTCTGCCTTCGAACCGGTAGCCGAGCCGGAGTGAGATGACCGCGACCAGGGCCGGGTAGGCGCTCATCAGCAGGGCAACCAGCGAGATGTCGATCTTCTCGATCGCGGCGTAGTAGACACTGGCGTTCACGATGAAGAAGGCCCCGGTGAAGAGCAGCCGAGCGACGGTCCGCCGGTCGAGCTCTCGAAGGGCGGCTCGAGCGCGCGGCTGGGCCGCCAACCAGGCCCAGCTCACCAGGGCGGCGAAGGTGAAACGCCACACCAGCATGGCGATCCAGCCGACACCGGCCGGAAACACGTAAGCCTTGAAGAAGAGCGGCCCAGTGCCGTACGCCGCGCCTGCCAGCGCGCCCAGCCCGATGCCAACGACGCGGCGGCGGTCCATGGCGGAAGACTACCAAACGGTCGGGCGTCGCCTGCTAGGGCCGGGTGGGCTCCGCCGGTCTGGACTCGGGGAGCTTCGCGAACTGGGCCAGCACGACGCCTGCCAGCACGAGCCCGGCCCCGGCCGCACGCACGGCTGAGAAGGCCTCACCCAGGAACGCAAGCCCGAGCGTTATCACCACGATCGGCTGAACGGTGGTCATCAACGAGGCCCGGGCGGCCCCGATTCTGGTGGCCGAAGCGTAGAAGGCCTGGATGGCGAGGGCACCGGAGAAGACGCCGATCCCGATCAGGCCCGGCCACGCGGCCGAGGGGACTTGGGTCGGTAGCATCGGTTCGCGAGCCGCCGTGGCGACCACGAGCGTAGCCATCCAGGAGCCAACCATCATGATCGCGCCGGCAACCGGCGGTGGGATGTTGGCCCCCTTGCCCCCGGACCGCATGTCGGCCGTCTGACCGGGCCGCTCGCCGGCCATCCAGGCCGCCAGCAGGATGTATATCGTGTATGCGACAGGGGCCAGTAAGGCGAGGAGGATCCCAACCTGGTCCGTCCTGGCGTTGATGGCGCCGATGGTCAGGATCGTCCCGAGAAGGACCAGGCCCAGCGACCCCCACGCCAGCCCGCCAGAGAACTTGTAGCCGAGGCGGAGGGACGCGACCGCTACGAAAGCCGGATAGGCGCTGGCGATGACGGCAACCAGCGAGATGTCGATTCGCTCGACCGCTCCGAAATAGAGGCTCGCGTCGACTACGAAGATGGCCCCGGTCAACAGCAGCCGGGCGACGTCGCGGCGGTCGAGCCTTCGAAGGGCCGCTCGCGCCCGCGGCTGGGCGAGCAACCAGACCCAGCTCACCAGCGAGGCGAGGCCGAAGCGCCACATCAGCATGGCGATCCAGTCGACGCCGGCAGGATGGACGGAGCCCTTGAACAGGAATGGACCGAAGGCGTAGCCGGCGCCGGCCAGCGCTCCCAGACCGATGCCAACCAGGCGGCGGCGACCCATGCCCGAAGACTACCCCGCAATGGGCGGCCTGCGTTGGGACTTTTCGGCCCCGCGAAGAGGGTAGGTACGTCGGTATCTGCATGGTGGTGACAGAACGCACTCGTGCGGTGACCGCACGCACGATGCGTTCGGATTAGTACCCATCCCCCTCTGGACCCCTCCATCGAGACTACCGCCCGAGTACGGGTGAAGCGGTACGAGTGACTCATATGCCCGGTTGGGCCTCGCCCCTAGCATCTCCTGTATCGAAGCGGTCGAGTGGCCGCCGTTCTGAGGTCGGATGCGATGACTCGGGCTCGCGAACGCTGCCCCCGCTGCGGAAGGCGCCTGGTGAGCACGCGCTTCGACACGACTTTCCGACTGCCCGATCGAAGCGAGCGACTCTGTTTCGGAATCCCGGGCGGCCTATGCGAAGACTGCCACCAGCTGTACATCGACCCCGAGCTGATCGAACTGCTCGATCTGGGCCAGGGCCGCTGCGTCTTCGCAATCGAGAGCGATCTCGTCGTCCAGGAACAGGCCTGGTCCAGCGCCGACTGATTCGGGCGTCGGGAGCGGGCCTCGTCCAGCGCCGACTGATTCGGGCGCCTCGGTGCTCCCCGTTCTCTACCGTGGTTGCCGCGTGCCCGACGGTTGACAGGGATCGGCGTTCGTGCAGGGTTGCGTGCCCGGCGCACAATCGACCGCGTGAGCGAGCCCAAGCGAATCGACGGGGTCCCGGTTCCCGCCGAGAGAGCCCCAAGCCGACGCCCGGCCGGCATGTGCCGCGGGCCCGGCCACGTCGTCGTCTACGGGAACCCGGCCTTTGTCGCCATCTATGAGGCCGCTGCGGTCGGGCTGCCCGCCCGCGAGAGCCTCCTCGATCTCCCGTCCGGCGCATTTGCTCTACTGGACGCGGTCCTGATGCGCGGCAAGCCGCTGGCGCGATGGATCCGCATCGGTGCCGAGGACTGGCGCCTGACCGTGGCGCCGCGCTCGGATCCGGGGACTGGGGAGACCTACGGCGTGGCATTCCATCTGCGGGCACGGTCCGACGTTCCTGTGGTGGCAAGCGAGCTGCCGCAGGGAGTGCCCGGGCAGATGCCGGGCGAGCTGCCCCACTACGGGCCCGGCAGGCGCTTCGCCTAGACAGGCGGTAGGCGCGCCGGCGGCGAAGTGTCGGCAGCCGGGCGGGCGCCCTCGTGGCTCAGTGCTGGCCCGGGCGCCGGACTCGTTCGGCGATCCAGAGGCTGATCGCGGCGCGTCGGCGAAGGTCGGTGCCGCCAGCGCGGCCCTTGAGCGCGGCGTCCATTTCCAGGAGTCCGGCCATTGCCGCGTCCAGTTCCGGCAGAGCCCAGGTCCTCGCCTGTGCGGCCAGCTTCTCGGCCACGTATGGGTTGAGCTTGAGAATGCGGATTAGTTCGCGGGTCGGCGTGCCGGAGGCGAGCAGGTCGGCGACGTCGATGAGCTGCTTGATGCGGCGATGGAGGTGGGTGATCAGAAGGGGGGCCGGAACGTCCTCGAGTCGATCGGCGAGTTCCGCGGCCACGTCGGCACGGCGCATGCCCACGGCGTCGAGAAACGCCCACGTAGACCCGGGCACTGCGTCGGCGACCAGCGCCTCTACATCCTCCGGGGTGATCTGACCGTCGAGGCGGTACAGGGCCAGCTTCTCCAGTTCCGTAACCGCCAGCTCGCCCTGCCGTCGGCGGTCGACATCGCGTTCACGAACGTTTGCGCCGACGCGCTCGGCGAGGAGGGCCGCTGCGGCCGGGGCGATCCGGATGTCGCGTTCGCGGGCTCTGTCGCCGATCCAGCGGGCCATCTGGTCGCGGGTTGGGGCCGGGAACTCGCGAACGTCCCCGTCCGCTTCCACCACGGTCTTGCGGAGCGCCTCGAGCGAGGCGGGGCGCTTGGCGGTTCCGTCGACGGTGTCGAGGAAGGCCAGGCCGTTGCCGGGCGCCACTGCCGAGAGGGTTTCGGTGAGGCGCGCCGCAAGCGGTTTCGTGGCGACGAGCGGCGTAGGGTCCGTCACCACGACGAGAACGCCTCCGCCGAAGAGCGTGGCCGTGGCCACTTTCTCACCGATCTCGGCGGCGGAGGTAGCGGACGGGCCGGTGCCACTCAGTCGGAGCCTATCCAGCGGCGGACCGTCGCCCGCCAGCCGAGCGGCGAGTGCATCGGGGGCGTGATTGACGCCGTAGGAGTCGTCGCCCCAGTAGTAGCCGAGCGGCGCGGTCGGTGGCATCAGCGACGCACCGCGGCAGCGGTCGGGGCGGTTGCGGAGGTCGCGGCAGCGGCCCTGGCTGCCGCGATAGCTCGGCCGGTCCACTCCAGGCGGCGCACGTCACCGGGGCCCACGCCCGCCAGCGCGCACGTCCGGCGCTCGAGCTCCTCCGACCGACCGCGGACCTCGTCCAGCGTCTCCGGCGTCCAGCTGGCGCGCGCGCGTCCGGCTCGTTCGGCGGGAGGATAGCGACGCTCCCATGACGCGAACCGCTCGGCCATCGACTCGAGGCGCTGGCCTGCTCGCTTGTCGGCATAGGCGACGATTAACGCTTCCGGAGTCGCCGACGCGATCCAGCTCTTGAACCAGGCGCCGTCGGCCAGGCGCGTGACGGGATGCCCGACGATGGCTGGCCCGAGTTCCGGGTAGCCCTTTCGGGCCAGCCAGTCGGCCGAGCCTTCGCCGTGGACAAGCCCATCCACCTGGGGCTTCACCCGTTCCAGCTTGTCGACGTCATGCAGCAGCGCGGCCGCCTCCACCAGGCGGCGATCGAGAAACCGACCGGCCGAACTGGCCCGCCATGCCAGCCAGGCGGCCGTTTCCGCAACGGCCCTCGAATGGCGCAGGTGCCAGGCCGGGGGCTCGAGCGACAGAAGCAGGGCCGCGCTCTCTCGACGGCTTGGGATAGACATCGACCGCATCGTACAGGAGCCCGGACCGGCGGGCCGCTGTGGACGACATCCCAGACCCGCCGGGCTCGGGCGCTGCCCGAGATGAGGTCACCGTAACCGATGCCGCATCCAGCGTCGTCTCGACCGTGCCGTCCTGGTCCGTCCGGAAAACGTGCGACGAATGCGCCCGCAGCCGGGACATGGTGGCCCCGTTCGGATGGCCATACGGGTTGTTGGCCCCGACCGAGACGGCCGCTACACCCGGCTGCAGAGTCGCAAGCAGCACGTCCGACGATGCCGTGGCGCTGCCATGATGAGCCACCTTGAGCATGTCGACCGCCGGCAGGCCCCGGCTCAGCAGCACCGGGTCGACGTCATCCTCGGCGTCGCCGGTCAGCAGGAATCGCCGACCCTCGTACTCGCCGAGCAGGACGATCGAGGCGTCGTTGGTCTTGCGGTTGTCGGTGGCGTTGGGATCCAGAAGGCTCGAATGAGTCCTGCCGTCGTCTGGCCAGAGAACGTGGAGATCGGCGTCGTCGAGGCGGAGCGTCTCGCCCGTCGACAGTCGTTCGGGTGCCAGCCCGCGGGAAGCCAGCGCGGCCTGCCAGGCTCTGTACGCCGGCGTGTCCACACACCAGCCCGACTCAAACGCTCGCCCGACCTGGTAGCGCTCGACCACGGCAACCAGCCCGGCGACGTGGTCGTCGTGGGGATGGGTCAGGACCACGGCATCCAGGCGGCGATCCCAGGCGGGTATGTAGCGGTCTAGATCCGACATCAGGACGTTTGGGTCCGGGCCTCCGTCGATCAGGATCCTTCCACCGCGATCTCCTTCGAGAAGGATCGCGTCGCCCTGGCCGACGTCGAGAACGATGACGTGGACGCTGCCGTCCGGCCTTGCCGCGACCACTGAGCCCGCGACGGCCGCCAGCAGAGCGGCGCCCGCGAGGGCCCATCGATACCTGGGCCGGAGGCGAGGTCGCGGGGTCGGCTTCGGCGCGGGCAGGATGGGTTTTGCCGGATTCTTCGACCGACCAGCGCCGGACAGCCCCCGATGCATGAGCAAGACCAGGCCGGCCGCCGCCGCCGCAGCGACGATGTTCGCCGGGAAGGGGAGCGTCTCGTTGGCGCCCGGAACTGCAGCAGCCGCCCACACCACTGCGTCGAGCGCGCCGCAGATCAGTGCCGCGGGCATCGCCAGCAAGCCCGTAAGCCACGCCGGCGCTCCGAACGCGGCCAGCCAGCCGGCACCGAATGCCACCGCGCCCGCGGCCATCGCCGGCGGCACGATCGGCACCGCCACGAGGTTGGCGAGGGGCGCGATGAGCGCCAGGCGCCCGAACGTGAGAAGCGCTATCGGAAGAGTGGCGGCCTGGGCGGTGAGCGAGATGCCGAGGCTCTCGCGAATCGCGCCGGGTATTCGCGGCGCCCGTGCCGTCAACCAGCCGGTGAGTGGCGTTGCCCACGCCACGAGGCCTGCCGTGGCCGCGGCCGACAGCTGGAACCCGACGTCCGTCACAGTGGCAGGCGCGACCAGGACCATGATCGCCACGGCCCATGCCAATCCCACCATCGCCCTGGATCCGCGGCCGCTCTCAGCTGCCAGGAGAGCCACGCCGGCCATGACCGCGGCTCGAATGACCGAGGCCGACGCCCCGGCGAAGACCGTGTAGGCCACGATTGCCAGGATCGTCACGATCGCCTTGTTGCGCCGGCGCAGGCGTCCGCGCAAGAGGGCCGCCACGGTCGCGGCCACGATCGAGATGTTCCAGCCGGAAATTGCCACGATGTGGCTGACGCCGGCCGTCGTGTAAGCCGCGGCCAGGTTCTTGTCCACCCTGTCTCGGAGGCCGATCAGGATCGCCGCGGCCAGGCCGCCCTCCGGCTCCGGCAACACTCGCTGAAGCGCGTCTCCGGATGCCTGCCTCGCGGCTTCGAGCCGGCCGGCCGCGGAGTCGTCGTGGCTTGCCACCGTGAGATCCGTGGCCTGGCAACTGGCGGTAATCCCCTGGGCCGCGAGGAACCGGTCGTAGTTGCTATCGGTCAGTGCTTTGACGGTGCCGGACCAGGAAATCGTGTCGCCGGCGATCAGCCGGGGATAGGCGGGCATCTGCGCCGAGCAGCGCCCGGGGCTTCCCGAAAGCGAGATCGTGGCGATCTGTTGTCCATTGGCCTCGTGTGCGCTCTCGACCGTTCCCGGCCATGGCCCGGTTCCCGGCGGCAGCGATGTGGATTCGGGCGGTGCGGTGCCGCTGCCGAAGACCAGGCCGATCGCAAGCCGCGCCGCCACGAGCGCCGCTCCCAGCGAGGCGGCGGCGAGCCCGGAGCCCAGCCTGCGGTGGCCGGCGGCGATCGCCCAGCACGCCGCCACGGCCAGTGCCGCGGTGGCCGACACGGCCGCCAGTACGGCCATGGCGGAATCGCCGGAGAGTGGCTCGTACGAGGCGGTGCCGGCCGCGACTACGACCCCAATGGCGAGCCACGCGGGCCGCGGCATCATCGGCGGCTCAGACCGTGACCTGGTCGCGGAACTTCGCGAGGGTGGAGGCGGACACGAGCTTGCGCGTCACCAGATCGTCGACCGAGGCGAAGGGCAGCTGCTCCCGCGAGGCGATGATCTTGGCCGCGCTTGCCGGCCCGATCCCGGGGAGCGTGTCGAGTTGGGCGGAGCTGGCCGTGTTTAGATTGAGAGGCCCGCTCGGAGCCGCCGAGTCACCAGCGCCGGAAGAGCCGCTCGCCGACCCGCCCGACGCGTCGCCCCGTCTGGGGACCACGATCGATTGCGCGTCCTGCAGTTTCGCGGCGAGGTTGAGTTTGGTCTCCGCCGCTCGAGGATCGACGTCGAGGGAGTAGCCGCCTGCGGCATGGATCGCATCCCCCACACGCGACCCCGCCGGCAGGGCGTAGACGCCGGGCCGCACCACGGCTCCAGCCACCTGCACGACGACCATCGTCTGCGATCCAACCGCTCCGGATCCGGCCGCTCCGCTCTGACCCGTGATGACCTGGACCTGCCCACCGGGCCGCAACTCTACGGTCGCCAGGAGAGCCAGCGATCCGAGCAGTAGCACCGACGTGGCTGCAAGCATCAAACGGAGCGTGGATGGCCTCGACCGGGTTTGAGTTTCGCCAGGGCCCTGTTCCGGCGCCTCCAGCTCCCGCCATGGCGCGCTCGTATCCATCGGCATCTCCGATCGATCATTCCCGGCGGAGTTCGCCGCGAACGCTATCGGAGCCCGCTTATCTGGCGCTTATCTGCCGCTCATCGCGTTCTCTACGGAGCCCGGGCGACGATGTCCTTGAGGAATGCGTCGATCGTCGGGACGGATCGGAGCGCGCGCTCGAAGTAGTCGTTGACCGCCTTCATGGCCGCGGTCTGGACGTCGCTCATGTCCTCCGCCCTG
>Ga0182027_10006441_pt1 | contig 17564 bp, 18 predicted proteins | sample 712E1DmetaG_FD_121300 | JGI IMG/M metagenome (GOLD analysis project Ga0182027, IMG submission 121300) | Permafrost microbial communities from Stordalen Mire, Sweden - 712E1D metaG (Illumina Assembly) | ecosystem: Environmental > Terrestrial > Soil > Wetlands > Permafrost | place: Sweden... | reverse complement strand
GGCGGCGGTGCGCCGGAGGCCCGTGCAGGAGCGCAGCGCGGACACGGTGGAGCAGATTCTGGCGGCGGCGTCGAAGCTGCTCGGCGGCATGGCGACGGAAGAGATCACGACCAGCCTGATCGCGCGGGAAGCGGGCATCTCGGTGGGCGGATTGTACCGCTTCTTTCCGGATAAGCAGTCGATTGTCGACGCCGTGGCAGTGCGGCATATGAACGACTTCAAGGCCGCGCTGCTGGGCCGCGTGGCACGGCTGGCGCTGGCGGACGGGCCGACTTTCCTGAGCCGGATCATCGACGCCTACGTGGCGTTTCTCGACCAACGGCCGGATTTCCGCAGCATCGCTCTCGGCCGCCACGTCAGCGCGCAGGCGCGAAAGAGCCAGGCCGGGCCGGATTCCGGGCCGGCGGCGCTGGTGCGCTGGTTCCTGATGAGGCGCCTGGGCGTGAAAAAGAGCGCCGACCTCGATCTGAAACTGCGGGTCCTGATCGAGACCGGCGAGCGGCTGATCGCTTACGCCTACACCCAGGAGACGGCGGCGGAGCGGCGGCGCATCATTGCCGAGATGAAGCTGATGCTCTCGAATTACCTTTTCGGCCGGGCGTAGCAAACGACCGGTGCTGGCTTTCTATTGGGCCTTGAGCGCCTGATCCACGGTGTCAAGCCCGGCGGTGGTGATGCCTTTCGCCGTGGACTGCGGCACGGTCCGGAAGTGGGCCCGTTCGCCGGCGTCCGGACTGGCGGGGCAAGGCGAGTCCGCCGGACAAGTTCCGGCGCAGCATTTACATTTCTCTTGATTCTGCGAGCATTCCCGGTGAAAATCCCACACAGTGCACCGCACGAATGCCGCCTGCATGCTTCCCCGGTGGCGTGCTGAGAGGAGGAAATCATGAGTCTCGATCTGCAGGTCCACGATCATGGCGACCCCAGCGGCTCGGCCTGGGCGCCCGCGGATGGCCAGCCGGTCGCGCTATTTCCCGGCACGGCCCCGCCACATCGCTTTACCAGGGTGGAGGCGGGCGGCGAGGCGGGCGTGTCGAAGAAAAAGACGACGACGAAGAAGGCGCCCGTCAAGAAAACCAGCATCAAGCAGCAAGTCACGACAAGAGCTCCTGTGAAGAAGGCGGCAGTTCCCAAGCAAGCTGCGGCCAGGAAGACGGCGGTATCGCGGAAGCAGGCTGCCCCCGCGAAAAAGGCCGTTGGCACCAAGAAGGCAGCCTCTAAGAAGCAGAGAGTCAGGAAAGGAGTCTGAATGACACAGGCAACCAAGAAGACGGATGCGCCCGCGGCGCAACCGGCAATGGCGAAAGCGCCGGCGCCGCCGCCGAAAAAGGCAGCCAAGAAAAAGAAGAAGTAGCCAGGTTGACGATTCGGCATTGGCTGGGGCCGGCGGCGGCTCCAGCCAGTGCCGGCATGAGGGGGCCGAAGTGTACAACCAGGAACCGGGCTGCGCAGCCGATTGAACTCCGGGCCGGCGACGCGTCTCCGGCGAACTGAGTTATCGCCCGGTCACTGCCGCGCGCCGTAGTCCCGCACGGCGTCGAACATGGCGATGATATTCGCCGGCGGCACGTTGGCCATGATGTTGTGCACCTGCTGGAAAACGAAACCGCCGTCAGGCGCCAGTTCCTCGCACTGCCGCAGCACGTGCGCCCGCACTTCGTCCGGCGTGCCCAGCGGGAGCACGCGTTGCGTGTCGCACCCTCCGCCCCAGAAGGTCAGGTCCCGGCCGAAGTCCCGCTTCAGCTCCACGGCCTGCATGCCCCGGCAACTGATCTGCACCGGGTTGATGGCGTCGAGCCCGGCGTCGATCAGGTCCTTGAGCAGCGGCCGCACCGCGCCGCAGCAATGCAACATCACCTTCACATTGGCCAGTTGCTTGGCCCGCTCCCACATCAGTTTGTGCCGGGGCTGGAAGAACTCGCGGTACATGCGCGGCGAAATCTGCGGGCCGTTCTGCGCGCCCAGGTCGTCGCCGAATTGAACGATGTCGATGTACGGTCCCACCGCGCCCAGGAAACGCTCCAGCTTCCGCAGATGCCGCTCCACCAGGAGATCCAGGAAACGGTGCGCCCGCCGTGGTTCGCCGGCCAGCATCACCAGGAATTCGTCCATCCGGAACAGCATCTGTCCGTTCTCCAGCAAATTGCCACCGAACAGGCCGATGATCGCGCGGCCGGTTTTCTCGCGCAGCCCGCGCGCGCCCGCCGCCAATTCCTCATCCGTCGCGGTGGGCTGCGGCGGCGAGCCGAACACGGACCACATGCTGCCCTCCAGCGCCGTTTCCAACTGCGCGCCGCCGACGTCGCCGGCAAAGGCCGGGCCATCGAGGAACGGCCAGTAGACCTGGTCGAAGTGCAGCGCGCTGGCGGGCATGCGCCCCAGCACGCGGCTGTCCGGAGCGCGCAGCACCCACCCGTCCGGGCGGGGCTCCGGAGAGGACCACGCCGGCATCTTGCAGGGCGTGCCGTCCGGCAGCGTCCAGTCCGTCCACCACTTGTCTTCAAGGCAGAAACCGCGCCCCATTTCGATCGTGTCCACGCCGAATCGTTCCAGCACATCGTCGTCGACGATCGCCAGTTGTTGTATCGGGTCGTAGACGTAAATTGTCCGCGGCTCCAGGCCCAGGGCAGCGCGCAGTTTGGGATAAGCGATGGCCGCGATGCCCGACGAACGGTGTCCCGAAAAGTCCACCGGAACCCGGTCGGGCTGGCGATGATTGAGTGCCGCCAGCACACGTTCTCTCGATGTAGGCATGTCTGGATTCAAGCTACACCAACGCCGGTGGCCGGGGATAGAGCCGGGCCGGGCCGCGAGGCGGACAGAGGAGGCTCAGAGGCGCCAAAAACAAAAAATGAGGAACAAAGCCAATTTTGTGCAACCCATTTCTCTACATGAGGATACACCCTATGTCAAGGGCCGGATCGTGCCTTGGGGCAGCGATGTGGCTGGGCGGCGAATCGGTAGCGCGGGGACACACCTGCGGCGTCCGCGACGGACGCCTTGGCGTCGCCCTCGGAATAGGCCCGACTGGTCGTGCGCGGGAGCGAGTCTCTGCCTGGTGTCCCGCGCGCGAGAGGCGTCTCCGCCAATCCCGGTGTTTTCGCCTGCGGATTTGCGGATGACTGGCAGGGACAAGGCTGCCACTTTGAAACGTGCGGGCTAAGCCTCGATCCTGGTCCCCAGCAACGTCAGGAACTGGCGCATCCAGGCCGCATGCGCGGGCCACGCCGGAGCGGTCACCAGGTTGCCATCGGTGAACGCTTCATTCATTTTCAATTCGACGTACGTGCCGCCAGCCAGCGTCACCTCCGGCGCGACCGCCGGATAGCAGCTCACTTTCCTACCCGCCACCACGCCGGCCGCCGCGAGCACCTGCGCGCCGTGGCAGATGCTGGCAATGGGCTTGTTCGCCGCGGCGAAGTGGCGCACCAGCGACAACACCTTCGCGTTCAGCCGGAGGTATTCCGGCGCGCGCCCGCCCGGGATCACCAGCGCGTCGTAGTCTTCTCCCTTCACCTGCTCGAAGCTGGCATTCAACGCGAAGTTGTGGCCGCGCTTCTCGGAGTAGGTCTGGTCGCCCTCAAAGTCGTGGATCGCCGTGCGCACCACGTCTCCGGCCTGCTTGCCCGGACACACGGCGTGCACGGTGTGGCCGGCCAGCTCCAGCATCTGAAACGGCACCATTATTTCGTAGTCCTCAACGTAGTCTCCAGCCAGAACCAGAATCTTTTTTACAGCCATCGTGCGCCTCACTTTCCCTTCTTTCCGGCTTCTCTGTAATGCGCGGTCCCGAGTCCGCGCCGCTACGCCCGCGCCCGCAGGCCCAGCTTCAACGTCTCCTGGCAGTACTTCAGGCTGCGCTCCAGGTCCAGCCGCTGTTGCTCGCGCAGCGCCGCGGCGAGCGGCTCGCTGTGCTGGCCCGGACCGCCGATCACCATCGGTCCGAGATAGGCATGACCCTGTCTCGCCAGTCCCACGAACCGCGCAAGGTCAGCTGCGGCCGTCGTGCGAAAGCCCTTCCACCACTCGTCCTCGAGATATGGCAGCACCTGTGGCGGCCGCCCGGTAATGATCTCGAGCAGCACCGATTTGCCCGGGCACAGCTTTTTGTACGACTCGACGACGCCCCCGATATTTACCGCGCCGTCACCCATCGCCACCCACTGGAACGCCGCTCCACGCGGGTGTTCGAACAGCGCCGAATCGCGGAAATGGCTGGTTACGACAAACGGCGCCAGCAACTCCAGCGTCTGCGCCGGATCTTCCATCACCCACATCGGGTTCCCGCTGTCGTAATTCACGCCCACCAGGTCCGGCCCCGCCGCTTCCACCAGTGCCCGCAGTTCGCGCGCGGTCAGATCGCCGTGATTTTCGATCGCCACCTTCAGACCCAGATCCTGCATCCGGGCGCGCGCGCTGCGCAGGACCTTCAACGTGCTTTGGATATGTGTTTCGATCGGGATCTTGGCGTGGCGGTCGGTGGGCGAGCCGATGAAGACACGCATCGCCTTCAGGCCCAGTTGATTGGCCACGGCGCCGCTGCCCGCCAGGTATTGTTCGGGTGAGCCGTGGGCCGGATTCCAGGCGGGATTAGTGGGACAGATGCAGCCCGTGCCCACGCTGAGTTCGATGCCCTTCGCGGCGGCGTACTCCCGCACCTCGTGCAGATGCCCGGCTTCGACCGACTCGAAATCCTCGGGAATCGATAGCTGCACCGCATCGAGCTTCAGCGCGGCCGCATAGTCGATGTGCTGGCGGTCTTTCCACTTCAGATCGCGGAGCGAGTACGCGTCGTAGCCCAGGCGCACCTGCGTCTCCGCCGCCGCAGTCTTCGACGCGGTTCCGGTTTCCGCCCGGCCCGGCGGCGCCTGCGCCGTCCCAACGGCCGGCAACGCGGCGGCTACACTCAGGAAATTGCGGCGTGTCATGGGATCATTCTAGCGGGCCACGCGAGCGGCGGACCAGGCAGGCGCCGGTCCCCGGCTGGTCCCGGCGCACGGAGAAGGCAGGGAAACCGCGGCAGGGTCTCTCGAAAACCGGTGGACGCAACCTACCCGAGGCGGCGGTAGGCGCTGGCGAAGTACACCAGCGGCGTGCCGGCATGCGTCGCGGTGCGTTCCACCTGGCCCACGAAAATGGTGTGGTCGCCGGCGTCGAAGTGCGTGCGCGTCGTGCACTCCAGCGACGCCAGAACTCCAGCCAAAATGGGCGCGCCATGCAAGCCCGCGCGCCACTCAAGCCCTTCGAAGCGATCGCCGGTAAACGTGGCGAAGTGTCGTGACAGATCGATCTGATCCTCTGCCAACACATTGACGGCAAAGCCCCGCGCGGCCATGAAATGGACATGCGCGGTGGCCGCTTTATCGATGCACACGAGCACCATGGGCGGCTCCAGGCTCAGCGCGGTGAACGAATTCACGGTGAGCCCTTCGGGCGTGCCTTCCAGCCCTTCCACCGTCGTCACCGTGACGCCCGTGGCGTAGCGCGCGCAGGCCCGGCGGAACTCTTCCGGGCCCGGAACCGCGTAGGTTGACTCAGGATTCATGCACGGACCGTGGAATTGGCGCTTGACAAGACTGTAACCCTAATCCTATCATGCACTTTGACGGGGAGTCCGCGAGAGCCGGCAGGGTCCCGGCGTCAGAAGGAGGCGCAACTTGATCAAACTCGACATCGTCAATGAGGTCGTCAACAAGACTGGCATCACCAAGACGAAGGCCGAGATGGCCGTTGAGACGGTGTTCGAGTCCATGAAGCGCGCGCTCGCTCTGGGCGATCGCATCGAACTCCGTGGATTCGGCATCTTCACTGTCCGGCCGCGCAAAACGGGCATCGGACGCAACCCGCGCACCGGCGCCGAGGTGGCCATTCCGCCGGGCAAGGCCGTGCGTTTCAAGCCTGGCAAGGAATTGCAGGCGCTCGACTGAGCGCCGCCGGACCCTGGCTCAAAGTGTGCAGGCAGCCCTTGGCGAAAGCGAGGAACACGCGCCCGTGCAGAGTGACGATCGTCCGCGGCCGACGCGGGCGGTCCTGATTCCGATTGGGCTTTTCCTGCTGACTCTGGTGTGCACCACCGCGCTTGGTTCGCGCGTGGCCTTTCACTTCGAGCGCAACCTGCCCGGGCTGGACTTTCTCGAGGACCTGAACACCTTCCCCGAACTGCTGCGCCGGCCCGCGTTGTTACTGGACGGATTATCCTATTCGCTGACCCTGCTGCTGATTCTGCTGGCGCACGAGTTCGGCCACTACTTCGCCTGCCGTTATTACCGCGTCTCCTGCACGCTGCCCTATTTCCTGCCCGCGCCGAGCTTCATCGGCACCTTCGGCGCATTCATCCGCTTCCGCTCCGCTCTCAAGAGCCGCAAGGAGTTGTTCGACGTCGGCATCGCCGGCCCGCTGGCCGGTTTCCTGTTCGTGCTGCCGGCGCTAGGTATCGGGCTCGCGCTTTCGCGCATCGTCCCCGGCCTGGGCGCAGGCGCGGAGACGCGGCTTGGAGTTCCGCTGCTGATTCAGTGGCTGGGCGCGTGGATCTTTCCGGGGGCGCGGATGATGGATCTGAACATGCACCCGGTAGCCCGCGCAGCCTGGGTTGGGTTGCTGGCGACGGCGCTGAACCTGTTGCCGGTGGGACAGCTTGACGGCGGCCACATCGTCTACTCCTGGCTCGGAGAGCGCCACCGCTGGGTGTCGCTCGCGGTGATCGTCGGGCTGGGCCTGATGGGCTTCCTGTTCTGGCCGTGGTTTTTCTGGGCAGGCATCCTGCTGCTGGTCGGCCGCCGTCACTTTCCGGTGTATGACGACCAGGGCCTCGACCGGAAGCGCAAGATTCTACTGGCGCTCGCCGGCCTGATCTTCCTGCTCAGCTTCATGCCCGCCCCGCTGCTCTATACCACTCCAGTAGAATGACCCGCAGGAATTGCCGCGATTTGCATCCCGGATTCGCATGAACATCTCGGCGACGATCATCACGCAGAATGAAGAGCGCAACCTGCCGCGGGCCATCGCAAGCCTGCGCTGCTGCGATGAAATCCTGGTCGTGGACAGCGGCTCGACCGACCGCACCGTCGAGATTGCGGAAAAGCACGGTGCGCGCGTCCTCGACGCCAACTGGCGCGGCTACGCCGGGCAAAAGAACTACGCCTCCGGCCAGGCGGCCCATGATTGGGTGCTCTCGATCGACGCCGACGAGGCGCTCAGCGAGGACCTCGATGCCGAGATCCGGCAAATCAAGAAAAACGGTCCGCGCTACGACGCCTATACGGTTCCGCGCATGGCCCAGTATCTGGGCCGTTGGATCCTCCATTCGGGTTGGTATCCCGACCGGAAGCTTCGGCTTTTTGACCGTCGGAAGGCCAAGTGGGTGGGTGAGTTCGTCCATGAAAGTGTGGTCTCGACCGGTCGCGTCGGCGCGCTCGAGGGCAACCTCCTGCACTACACCTGCGGCTCGCTGAGCGAGCACCTGAAATCCATGGATCGCTACACGACCCTAGCCGCTGAGGAACTGGTGGCGGGCGCCAAATCCGTGGGCGCTCGCCGGCTACTCGTCGACCCGCCCTGGACGTTTTTCAAAACGTACTTCCTGCAAGGCGGGTATCTTGATGGTCTGGAAGGATTTGTAATCGCTCATATGGCCGCGCAGTACACCTTTCTGAAGTATGCCAAGGCGCGCTACATGCGCCGGCGCTAACGATGCGAGTTCTGCACATCGACGCTGGCAAAACGCTGCGTGGGGGGCAGTGGCAAACGCTGCACCTGGTGGGTGGCCTGGCGGAGTACGGGGTGCTGGTCAGGCTGCTGGCGGTTCGGGGCTCACCCCTGTTTCGCGAGGCGCAAAGCCGGGGCCTCAAGGTGCTGCCGCTTAACTTGTTTTCGGTATGGCGTGAATCCGGCTGGGCCGACCTGGTGCAGTGCCACGATTCGCGGTCCCATACCATGGCCTGGCTGGCCTCGATCGGGCCCGGGCAACACGCGCCGGTCGTGGTTTCGCGGCGTGTGGCATTCAGCGTGAAAAACACGATTTTCACCGGCATGAAGTACGGCTCCGCCGCGCTGTTTTTGAGCATTTCCCGGGCGGTCAGCGCACAACTCTCGGCGGCGGGCGTGGCGGAGGATCGCATTGCACTGGTCCCTGACGGCGTCATCGTCCCGCCTTACACCGGCAACCGGACGGGCGGGATTGTGGCGCTCGACTCACCGGACCCGGCCAAGGGCCGGTCGCTGCTCAGAGGGGTCAAGCCCCGGATCGCGTTCGTGAGGGATCTTGAAAAGGCTTTCCGGACGGCGCGAATCTTCCTGTACGCTTCTGAAATGGAAGGGCTTGGATCGGCAGTGCTGCTGGCGATGGCGCATGGCGTGCCCGTGATCGCGAGTAACGTCGGCGGCCTGCCGGAGATTGTCTGGAACGGCACCACCGGGCTGCTCGTGGAGAACACCCCGCTAGCATTCGAGTCGGCCATCCGCCGCCTGGACGCAGACCCGCCGCTGGCGGCGCAGATGATCCGCAGCGCGCGGGCAATGGTCGAACAGTGCTATACGGTGGAGCACATGGTCGAGCGGACGCTGGCCTGCTACCGGAAAGTGCTCGGGTACCCCATTGGAATACAAAGATTTCATTGAAATTTGCGCGGCCCTTTGCGGGCTCCTGCTGGGCAGTTTCGCGAACGTCTGTATCAGCCGTCTGCCAGACAACGAATCGGTCGTGCAGCCGCGCTCGCACTGCCGCCGTTGCGGCGCCATGATCGCCTGGTACGACAATATTCCGCTACTTAGCTACGTGCTCCTCGGAGGACGCTGCCGCTCCTGCAAGGCATTGATTTCATGGCGCTATCCGACGGTTGAAGGACTGACCGGAGCGTGGTTCTGGCTGGCCGTGCGGCTGAACGGCCTGGATTGGGTGGCGGCCAAATGGTGCCTGTTCGGATTCATCCTCATCGAACTGCTGTTCTCCGACCTGGAAACGCACATCCTGCCGGACGAATTCACGCTGGGCGGGTGGATCGCCGGGGTCGTACTGGCGCCGCTTGCGCCGCCGCCACGCGGCATCGTCGCCCTTTTTCTGGAAGGCCAGGGCCCGAAGTTCGTTGGACTGGCCGGGGCGGTGCTCGGTTCGGTGGCCCTGGCCGGGCTTTTGTGGGCGGTGGGCGGGGCGTATATGCTGGTCCGGAAGCGCGAAGGACTGGGGCTCGGCGACGTCAAACTGTTGGCTATGATGGCCGCGTTTCTGGGGCTGGACAGCGCCATCTTGGCACTGCTGGGCGCCTCGCTGGCGGGCAGCGTGATCGGCCTGCTGTGGATCAAATGGAAGGGCGAGGACGCTTCCACCTATGAGTTGCCGTTTGGCTCGTTTCTGGGCGCGGCGGGACTACTGGTCGCGGTGGGGGCTATGCTGCAGCCGGCGGCGCATTAGCGGTTGGACGCGACAGGCCTCAATACCGGTCGGGCGACGGCCTTTTCGCGCACGCTGCCGGAAGATATTTCACTTCGCGCGGACGCGATTACGGCCAATTATTGCCAAATTGACAATCTATTCGAGCGAATTTCAACGCATAATTAACTCGATTTCCCGGTGACTGTCGTTCTGGCGATGCACCAGCTTGTTCTTTACGAAGAAAAACAGTGACCCGCGCGTTAGAAAAGCGCGCATCCAGAGTGGAAGCACAAGCAGTCCGGGAGCAAGGCTCCCGTTCGCCCTTTGAATGTTCCTAACGATGGAAGGCCATGGCGGCGAAGGAGACGACGCTCGCGTCGTCGATATTCCACTGCTGGTAGCGGCGGAGCAGCCCGGAAGCAGGCTGGGCGGCGCGCAGGAACGTATAAAAAGGCGCAGTGCCACACCACTTGAGATCGTCTTCGTTCTGGCGCACGAGATCCCAAAAGCCTTCGGCGTCGCCCTGGCTAAGGCGAGCGATACGGGCGTGGTCGCGTTGGGCCACTTCGCCCATCGCCTCGTCGCCCACGCGCACGGCGCGGTCGCCGTAGCGGCGGCCCATATGGGCCATGTCCGCGCCCAGGACGAAGCAGGGGCGGGTGCGCTCGCGCACGACGAGTGCGCCCAGCGATTCGAGAAAGGCGCGGATGGCGTCGTCGTCCTCGGGTTTGCGGGCGGCGGACATGCTGAGCGCGAACGAGCCGCACAGGATCGGCAGGATGCGGACGGAAGGGCCGAATAGCGACTGCAGGAAAACGACCTGGAATTCGATGGAGTGTTCGACGGCGTGGCAGTAGTCCTCCATCAACACGGCGTCGGGCGCCTGCTGGGCGAGCCAGTCGACCCACGCGGTTTCAGTGTGAGCCTCGCCCAGGGGCGTGAGGAAGTTTTTGCGCGTAAGGCCGAAGCGGCCCGGCTCGCCGTAGTGCGAGGTGCCCAGGATGATAAATACCTTTTCGCCGCGCGCACGGTCGGCGCTGGGCAGTTCGAGCACGTTTGGGGAAAGCGCGCGGAAGGCCTCGCGATAGGTCTCCCATCCACCTTCGGGACTGATGTGGGGCGCGGCGATGCCGACCAGCGTGGCTGCATCCGCGGGGCCATTTTCCGGGGTGGAAAGATAGTCCGTGAGCAGCTCGCGCAACTCGCTCTCGTCGTCGGGATAGGCGGCGCCGGCATGCGAGGCCAGGCGAACGGGCGATTCCGCAAACTGGCGATGGCTGATGTCGCGCAGCTCTTCGAAACGCTGCGTGAGCAGAAAGCCGCCGTTGTCGAGAGTCGTGATCAGGTGCTCCACGAGGTCGCCCACCTCGAGCTCGCCGGTGCTCTGGGTGAGCATCTGGCGGAGGTCCAGATCGGTTTGTTCGCCGTCGAAGCAGCGCAGGGACTGGATGAGTGCCGGAGGAATGATGAGCGTCGAGTCCGAGTAGCCGAAGGGATCGCGCAGCATCAGCCCGGGTCGCTGGGCGACCGGCGAAGGCAAGAACTCGATGTCAAACCGCAGACGCGGGAGGTGCTCCGGCATTGCTATATGATAAACGCGCCATCGCCGGTCCAGCGCAAGCAGATTACAGAATTAATCAAATCCATGGACGATCGTGAAGCCGCGGGCACGCATCCGAAAAAGCGGAGAAGATGAAAAGATGCCTGTTCCCAAACTGACGGCCGCGGAGATCGAGACGGCGCTGAAGGCGTTGCCCGGATGGAGCGTCGCCGCCGGCAAGCTGCACAAGGAGTATCACTTCCCGAATTTCATCCAGGCCTTCGGTTTCATGGCCACATCGGCCCTCAGCATCGAGAAGATGGACCACCATCCGGAATGGTTCAACGTCTACAATCGCGTGAGCGTGGACCTGACGACGCACGACTCCGGGGGCATCACGCACAAGGACGTCGAGCTGGCCACGCTGCTGGATTCCGTTGCGGTAAGGATGCAGTGATGCGGGCGGCGCTGGTCGTGGCGCTGGCCTGCGCGAGCTTGCAGGCGCAGGCGCCGTTCACCGCTGGACCGGCTCTCGACGCGGCCATCGAAAAGGCCATCGCGGCAGGCAGGACGCCGGGGGCGGTGGTGCTGGTGGGGCAGCCGGGGCGAGTGCTGTATCGAAAAGCGTATGGCGAGCGGGCCGTGGAGCCGCGGCGCGAGCCCATGAGCGTGGATACGATCTTCGACGCGGCTTCGTTGACGAAGGTGATCGCCACGACGCCGTCGATCATGAAGCTGTTCGAGCAGGGCAGGGTGCGGTTGAGCGATCGCGTGACCGGGTACTTGCCGCAGTTCCAGGGCGGCCAGAGCGACATCACGGTGCGCGATCTGATGACGCACTTCTCGGGACTGCGCCCGGACCTCGATCTGAAACCCGCCTGGAGTGGGTACGAGACCGGCATCCGGATGGCGCTGGCCGACAAGCCGCGCACGCCGCCGGGCGAAAGGTTCGTTTACAGCGACATCAATTTCATTCTGCTGGGCGAGATCGTGCGCGTGGTGAGCGGCCAGCCGCTGAATGAATTCGCGGAGCAGGAGATCTTCCGGCCGCTGGGCATGAGCGAGACGCGGTTCCTGCCGCCGGAGAGCTGGCGCGCGCGCATCGCGCCGACGGAGCGCGAAAACGGCGTGCCGCTGCGCGGCGTGGTGCACGACCCGACGGCGAGAATGATGGGCGGCGTGGCCGGGCACGCGGGGCTGTTTACGACGGCCGACGACCTGGCGAAGTTCGCTGAGATGATGCTGAACCTGGGCGAATATCGCGGTGTGCGCGTGTTCAGTCCGCTGACGGTGCGCAAGTTTACACAGCCGAACACACCGCCGCACCAGCCGGTGCTGCGCGGGCTCGGCTGGGATATCGACTCGCCGTTCTCGTCCAATCGCGGCGAGCTGTTTCCGCTCGGTTCGTACGGGCACACCGGGTTCACGGGCACGTCGATCTGGATCGATCCGTCGACGCGGACGTTCGTAATTCTGCTCAGCAACAGCGTGCACCCGCAGCGCCGGCCGCCGCTCAACGGTCTGCGCGCAGAAGTGGCCACGATCGTGGCCGCGGCGGTGGGCATCGACACGCCGGCGAGCATCCTGAGCACACCGATGGAGACGCTGCAGGGAGCGCCAAGGCGGGTCACGGCGAGGACGGTAGAGACGCTGAACGGCGTGGATGTGCTGGCGGCCGATGGCTTCGCGAAGCTGCAGGGCCAACGCGTGGGGCTGATCACGAATCAGACGGGCGTGCTGCGCGACGGCCGCCGCGACGTGGACGCGATGCTCGCGGCGCAGGTCAGAGTGACGGCGCTGTTCTCGCCGGAACACGGCTTCGCGGGCCGGGATGACCGGGAAAACGTCAGGAACGCGAAGGACGCGCAGACAGGGCTTCCGATCTGGAGCCTGTACGCGGGCCAGCGCCAACGGCCATCCGCCGAGATGCTCAAGGACGTGGACCTGCTGGTGTTCGACATCCAGGACATCGGCGCGCGCTTCTACACCTACATCTCGACTCTCAAATACGCCATGCAGGCGGCGGCGGAGGCGAAGCTGCCGATCGTGGTACTGGACCGGCCGAACCCGCTGAACGGGGTCGACGTGGAGGGGCCGGTGCTCGATCGGGAACTGCTGTCCTTCATCGGTTGCAGCCAGATCGCGTTGCGGCACGGCATGACCGCGGGCGAACTGGCGCGCTGGTTCAATGGCGAGGACCAGGTGGGCGCGAAGCTGGAAGTCGTGCCGATGAAAAATTGGCGGCGCGCGGACTGGTGGGATGCGACGAGCCTGGTGTGGATCGATCCGTCGCCGAACATGCGCAGCTTCCAGGCCGCGCTGTTGTACCCGGGGGTCGCGATGCTCGAAGCTTCGCCGAACTGGTCGGTGGGGCGAGGAACGCCCGCGCCCTTCGAGCAGGCCGGCGCGGATTGGGTGAAGGGCGCGGAACTGGCGGCCTACCTGAACCGGCGGTTCGTGCCCGGCGTGAGATTCTATCCGACGCGCTTTGTGCCGCAGAGTTCGAACCTACAAGGAAAAACCGTGGAGGGCGTGCGGTTCCTGGTCACGGACCGCGAGTCGTTTTCACCGGCCCGCCTGGGACTGGAAATCGCCTCCGCCCTGCAGCAGCTCTATCCCGGCAAGATCGACCTGGAAGCGAACGCAAGACTCATCGGCAGCCGCGAGGTGATCCGCGCGCTGCGAGATGGAATCGATCCCCAGGCGATCGAAGAGCAGTGCAAGCCGCGCCTCGACGAATTCATCGCCCGCCGAAAAGCGTACCTGCTTTACGAATGATCCAGAACTGGATCCGTTACGCCGAAGCCTCAACCGGCTTACGGCCACGCCCGCGCTGAGCCAGGGCGGCCGGCGCGGGGCGCTCGGGGGCCTGCTTCTTGCTTAACTCGTTCATCCAGGCAGGCGGCCGTCCGCGCCGCTTGACCTGCCCCTTGGCCAGCCGCTCCAAGCTCACGATGGCCTCTTCAATGGCCTCGCGCTCCCGTTTCAATTCTTCCAACATCCTGACGACGTCCATAGGAATCCTCACGACGATCGCGCCGCTTCCGCCTGATCGTTCCGTTTGCCCTTCGAAACTCCGGCGATAGGAAGCGGCTGCTTGTTTACTAACCTCTGTCTATCGCACTTCAGTGGAAGAAAACAACCGTGATTGGACTAATACTCTGGTTGCGCGGAGATAATCCGTCTTAAACTCGGGTGGAATCCCGCAGCCGGCGCTTCCAGTTTCTGTAAAATGGGACGCCTGCGGCGATCAGGATCAGACCCAAAATCGACTCTCTTGGCGAGTTTTTCAACGTAAATCCCAGAAAAAGAGCTGCAACGAGTACAAAAACGACCGGAACAACAGGGTAGCCAATCGTCCGATAGGGACGCGGCATAGCGGGGTATTTGCGCCGAAGTACCAGGACGGAAGCGGTCGCCATTCCATACAAAATCCAGCTTGGAAATATCACCAGGGTGAAAAGTTGGTCATAGCGGCCGCTCAGGACCAGCACGGCGCTCCAGGCGCTGAGGGCCAGAATCGAGAAGCCCGGCACGTGCCGTTGCGGGTGAACGCGGGCGAATGAGCGGAAGAAATAGCCATCGCGCGCGAGCGCATAGGGCACGCGCGATCCGCTGAGAATCGAGCCGTTTAGCGCGGCGAAAATCGAGATCAGCGCCACCAGGCTTACGCCGGCGGCGCCCGGTGAACCGAACAGGCGGCGCATCATTTCCGCTGGAACGCGATCGCTGGCGGCGACGGCGGGGGCAGGCAATACGGCGAAATAGGCTACATTCGCGGTCATATAAATGAGAATTACGAGCAGTGTGCCGAGAACCAGTGCCCAGGGCAGGTTGCGCTGCGGATTACGGATTTCGCCGGAGACCATGCCGACGTTATTCCAGCCGTCATAAGCCCATAATGCCGCGACTAATGCGGCAAAAAAGCCGGCAACTCCGCCGGGCGCGGGCACCGATGTCGCGAAATTCTCCACGTGCGCCGCGCCGAGAAACAGGCCGCAGCCGATGATGGCGGCCAGCAGCGCAACTTTCACTACAGTGGCGCTCACCTGGACGCCGGCGCCCTGGCGCACGCCCAGCCAGTTGATGAAACCGAGACCGAAGATCAGGACCATGGCGAAAAGTTGTCCGGCGCGGATCACCAGCAGTGAGCCCGGCTCGACGGCGAGCCAGCCGAACGAGAATACGATGGGACCCCAGTGGACGGCCAGCGGGGCCCCGCCGGCGCCCGATGGCAGCGGAATCCGCGCCACGACGCGGCCCAGCGCCGGGACAAAGTTGGCGAGGTAGAGATAGAAGCCGGTGGCCAGCGTGGCGACCGATGCGCTCTTGGCCACCCACATCTGCGTCCAGCCGTAAACGAAGCCGCAGAAAGGACCGTAGGCCGCTTTGAGATAGACGTACTCGCCGCCGGCCTCGGGCAGCATGGCGGCCAGTTCGGCGTAGGTCAGCGCGCCCGCCAGGGTAAGCAGGCCGCCGAAGACCCAAACCAGCAGCACCGTGCCGGGCGAGCCGACCTGCAGGATCATGGTCTTCGGCACGATGAAAATGCCGCTGCCGATGACCGTGCCGACTACAATCGACATCGCGGCCCAGAGGCCCATGTCGCGCCGCAAGGGGGTGGTCGCGGTCTCAGGCATGGCGTGCCTCCTGGGAAATCGCAATCGGGCGGCGGCCGCGCTCCATTCTGTCCGGGGCGGGCGCGCTCATGCGGACTTCTCCGCTTGAGAATGCGAGAAATCTCCGTGGACCGCCGCGGCAGCTAAGGCCACCAGCACCGTGAGGGATGTGCCGATGGGCACGTACCAGGTGAAGGCGATGGGCGTGGCGAAGCGCACGATGAGGTTGCCGGTGACGCCGGCGGCCATGCCCGCCATGGCGGCCAGTTCGCCCACGTTTTTGAAAAGAACGCCCAGCAGGAAGACGCCGAGCAGGCCGCCGTATAGAATCGACGCGATACCGAGTCCCGCCTCGAGCACCGAGTCGACGCGCTGGGCGACGATGCCTACGCCCAGCAGAACCACGCCCCAGCCGAGCGTCGCAAAACGGGCCACCGAAAGGTAATGGCCCTCGGACCGGAGCGGCCGCATCGGGCGGTAGAAATCCATCACGGTGGTTGAGCTGAGCGAGTTGAGCGCGGCGCTCAAATTGGACATCGCCGCTGCCAGAATGGCCGCGATCACGAGGCCCGCCAGTCCGACCGGCAGATGTTCCCAGATGAAGCGCGGGTAAATGGCGTCCAATTTCGCGGGCACGCTCAGGTGGTTCGTCTGGTAGAGCGCCCACAGGATGACGCCGATGGTCAGGAACAGAGCGAACAGAACGCAGACGACGGCCCAACTCGCGAACAGCGCCTTGCGGCTGTCGCGGATATTGCGCGCGGCCAGCAGGCGCTGCACCATCAATTGCTCGGTGCCGTGGCTGGCGGTGGTCAGAAAACAGCCGCCGAGAACGCCCGCCCAGAAGGTGTAGGGTTCGGAGAACCAGGCCAGGCTGAACGCGAACCGGAAGTCGAATACCTGGAATTTGCCGGCCGGGACGGCGAGCGCCGTCACCTGGGCCCAGCCGCCGGGCAATTGGCCGAGGATTGTGGCCAGGCTGAGGACGGCGCCCGAAATGTAGAGCACCATCTGGATCACGTCGGTCCAGATGACCGCTGTCATTCCTCCTTCAAAAGTGTAGAAAAGCGTCAGGGCGACGATGACCACGATGGCCCACGTAGGGGCCAGGCTCAGGATGATGGAGACGACAATGGAAATGGCGAAGACGCGCACGCCCTCGGCCAGCGAGCGCAGCAGCAGAAACAAGCCGGCCGTCAGACGGCGAAGCCGCTGCCCGAAGCGCCGCTGCATCAGTTCGTAGGCCGTGAAAAGCTCACCGCGGAAGTAATGCGGAAGGAATAAAGTCGAGATGACGACGCGCGCGAACAGGTAGCCCAGTACGACCTGCAGGAAGCCGAAGTTGCCGCGAAACGCCAGCGCCGGCGTGCCGATGACGGTCAGCGTGCTGGTCTCGGCTGAAACGATTGAAAAGGCGATGGCCCACCAGGGCGTGTTGCGGCCCCCCAGGAACTAGTCGCGGAGGGTGCGCTGCGATCGCCGGAATCTGGCGCCGAACCAGGTGATGCCCACCAGGTAGAGGGCCACCACGGCGAGGTCGATGTGGCGCATAAAGGGCCGAGTTTAACATACGTTCGCAAAAATTTCGGTGGAATCGCGAATCTCGTATATGCTTGATAGTTGCGCCGGAACCCGGAGACGCGATACGGTTTCTAAGTTGCCAGGAATGTTCGATCCATGAGGCACGGGAGGATCGGCCGGAGAGCGCGCTGGCGGCCGGGGACGGCTTGCTAGGCAGATTGCGCTTCGGCTATACTCCCCATTTGCCAAGCTCTTCGGCCGCCGTTCAGGTGAACCGGTCGCAGCGGAGACAGCCGGTAGCGTTGGTTTTCAGCCCGACCCCAGGAGGCATGACGTGCAATATTCATTGAAACGCGTATTTGCGATGATCGCCCTCGGTTCTCTGGCCACACTTGCGGTTGTGGCACAAGACCAGAAGAAGCAGTGGAAGGATCGCGCCGAGTACGATCTGTTCGATTCTGCCAACAAGGAGCAGAACGCGAACACGAAGCTCCAGATCCTCAACAACTGGAAGCAG
>Ga0182027_10006440_pt1 | contig 17565 bp, 16 predicted proteins | sample 712E1DmetaG_FD_121300 | JGI IMG/M metagenome (GOLD analysis project Ga0182027, IMG submission 121300) | Permafrost microbial communities from Stordalen Mire, Sweden - 712E1D metaG (Illumina Assembly) | ecosystem: Environmental > Terrestrial > Soil > Wetlands > Permafrost | place: Sweden... | reverse complement strand
CATATTTCATAGCCTGATAAGGCGAAGTTGCTGCTTCGCCCTAATTCAGGGCGGCGCGGCAGCGCCGCCCTACCGTACAGGATGTGGCATGTTCCCCCAGGGATATGAAATATCCGGGTTAGAACAGCCCTGACCCCACCCTTGGGGTCTGGCGCGACTCTTCAGGAATGTCATAAAATAACACGATTAGGTTTGACCAGGCTTGACTGGCTTTGACTGGCCTTGATTACGAAAATTCGCAATTAGTTGTAAGTTGTTCATGGATAATGACTTGTGCTGATTTGCCGCAAAAGGCCGGTCTTCCAATGGGAGAGGTTGGGTTCGTTGACGGGCTGGCCGTCAAACTCCGCCGCCAGCAAGGCCCTGACTTTGGGCAGGGAATTGAGCCATCCGACGATTTGTTTGCCTTCGACGCCATTTTCCAGGCGGCGGTTGACCATTTCTCTGATGGCCAGCGGGAGCCGGGCGATTTTGCCTCTACGTGTCATGATTTATCTCCTTTTTTAACTGTAATTAAGTGCAATCAGCCTTAATTAGCCTTAATTAGCTTTAACTTCGGGGGGAAAAGCTGAAATGCTGAAATGCTGAAAGAACTCAACGCAAAGGCGCAAAGGCGCAGCGCGGCAAAGCCGAAACCAAAGGTTTTTGCAGAAGGAAACGAAGGAAACGAAGAGCGAGCCAAATTCTCCCAAAAATGCGCAATTCTCGGAAATGGCACTGCAAAGTCGCACTGAAGGAATCCTGACTCCGAATCGGGAACACCTGCGTCTTCGCTCCTTTGCGTTTACCACCGGGTGTCCAAAGGTCTTGGGATTTTCGCAGACATGCTCGATTCGGAGGAATCCGCAATCCGCAATCCGCGTTTGCCGCGGGCCGTTCGCCTCCAACCCGCGGCCATCCGACCTTACATGCCTTATCATACGCGGGACATTTTAGAGATTAATGTCCAGTTTGTCAACGGATAATTTAATAATATTTCGGCTGGCGTGAAACTCACACAGTATTAGCCACTTCCGTAACTTGCCGGCCACAAAGTCAACGGCCGGGAGCCGGCCAAGACTGCCCCTCTGCGACGCCTCCGGGAGCTACGGAGGAGACCGCAGGATGGAATACAATGAAATAGCCGCGAAAAGGCGCAAGAACCCGTGCTTTTGCGCTGTTTTGTTCAGGGCACTCCAATCCTGGCGCAAGTAAATCTCGCTGGCAAAGGGCGCGAAGAATTTTGTCCTGCAGGCAGTGGGAACAGGGCATCTCTAAAGTTGCCGCCGGGCTGTTGGGCATGACGTAATTCAGCGGCTTTCTGCCGAAAGCCGCTACGACTTTAGAGCAGCCCCGCAGTAGAAACGATTCCCATTTTATTTCCTTGCCGATTGCATGGCGGATGCGCCATTCTTTTTCCCACTATTTTCATTTCAATTGGGCATGAAAACTAAGCGCGCCAAACACCGTCCCAAGGGCCGACCCAAGGGCCGCCGTCCGGCTTCCCCGCCACGGAAGCGGCACCGGGTCGTCGCGCCCGCGCGGCCCGCCCCGGTGGAATTGGAACCCCCGTCCGCGCCGCCGCCGGAGGAGCCGTTGCTGGCGGCGGACAGGGAACCGCAGACTTACGACGGCGAGACGGCCATCAAGCTCTACTTGCGCGAAATCGGCCAGGTCAAGCTCCTGAGCCAGGCGGAGGAAGTCGTGTTGGCGGCCCGCATCAAGAAAGGCGACAAGCGGGCGCGCGAACTGATGATCAAGGCCAATTTGCGCCTCGTGGTCAAAATCGCCCATGATTACGAGAACTTCGGCCTGCCCCTGCTCGATCTCATCAGCGAGGGGAACATCGGGCTGATGAAGGCGGTGGAACGATTCGACCCGGCCAAAGGCGGCAAACTTTCCACCTACGGCTCCTGGTGGATCAAGCAATCCATCAAGCGCGCCCTGGCCAATCAATCCAAAACTATCCGTCTCCCGGTCCATCTGGTGGACAAGATTTCGCGGATGCGCCGGACGGCCTTGAAGTTGCAGGAGATTTTCGGACGCGAACCTACCGACGACGAATTGGCCGACGAGATGGGCCTGTCCGTTTCCCGCGTCGCCCAGATGCGCACCGCGGCCATCCGCCCCGCTTCCCTGGACGCCCCCATCGGCGAAGATGACTCGAACAGTTTTGCCGAAGTGGTCCAGGACGAAAGCGCCAGCACGCCTTACGAACATCTGGAGGAGAAAACGGTCACCGGCATGCTCCAGGAGATGATCAAGTCCCTGGACGAGCGCGAATCCACCATCCTCCGCTACCGTTTCGGCCTGGACGGCGGCAGCGAAAAGACCCTCGAAGAAGTCGGCGCCAAATTCGGCGTCACCCGCGAGCGCGTGCGGCAGATCCAGAACATCGCCCTCATCAAGCTGCGCAAAATGATCGAGAAACTTGAGGCTGTCAAATCCTAGGCCCTTTGCTATCATGGCCCGGTATGACAACCCGCATTGCGTCCATTGAAGAGTTGGCCCGCGCCATCCGTGACGTGCCGGACTTTCCCAAGCCCGGCATCCTGTTCAAAGACATCACCCCCGTTCTGGCCGATGCCCGGCTGTTCGCCAGCTCCATCGAGAGGCTCACCGAACATTTCAAGCCTGGCGATGTGGACGCGGTGGTGGGGATTGACGCGCGCGGCTTTATTTTCGCCGCCGCCGCCGCGCTCCAACTGCAATGCGGTTTCGTCCCCGTCCGCAAAAAAGGCAAGCTGCCTTACAAGACTTACGAGGAGAGCTACGAATTGGAATACGGCTCCAACACCATCGCCGTTCACACCGACGCCGTGCGGCCCGGCAGCCGGGTGGTCTTGATTGACGATTTGCTGGCCACGGGCGGGACGGCGGCGGCGGCGGCCAATCTGCTGCGGCGCCTGGGCGCGGACATTTTGGAAATCACCTTCCTCATCGAACTGAGTTTCCTCAAAGGCCGCGAGAAACTGAGAGGCTTCCCTGTGCGGTCGCTTGTTGTCTATTGAGTGGTAGGGCGGCGCTGCCGCGCCGCCCAAGAATTTGAGAGATATTCTTATGAGATTTTCAAAGCCAGAATCTAAAATGATGGCGCGTCATGATGATCAAAGAGATTAAAATTTCCGGCTTGCTTTCCTTCGGGCCTGAAGGCGTGGCCCTCCCGCTTAAGGATCTGAACGTCCTGATCGGCCCGAACGGCTCCGGCAAATCCAACTTCCTCGAAATGCTGGCGCTGTTGAAGGCCGCGCCAAAGAACCTGTCGGGACCTGTCAACGAAATGGGTGGCGTTCGGGAATGGCTATGGAAGGGCCAAGGCCGCGCATTAGACGGCGTGCTGGATGTTCTCGTGACAGATGGGAATGGTAGAAAAAAGGAAACGACTTACGTTCGGCATCGACTGAACATCACCGAAAAAGGCCGGCGGTTTGAAGTTGTGGAGGAGTTGATCGAAGAAGACAAAGGCGATTCAGTGGGTCCGTCTGGGGTTGCCCTAATGCAATACATATTCCGCAAAGGACGCGCATTGTTGCTAGACGGACAGCAGGAACGCACGCTGCGGCGAGAGAATATTCATCCCGAAGAATCAATCCTTTCACAGATTAAGGATCCTGAACAGTATCCGGCGTTGAGGTATTTACAGGAGAAGTATGCCGACATTAGGCTTTTCCGAAACTGGTCGTTTGGCCCGCACGCGGCGTTGCGCCGCGCCCAAAGCGCCCAGGGGAGAAATGACTTTTTGGCCGACAGTGGAGAGAATTTGGTGCTCGTGCTTTCGAAAATACCAATGAGGGTTAAGAGGGAGATGCTTGAAGCGTTGCGAGAGTTGTATGGTGGTATCACGGATTTCGATCCGCGAGTGGAGCTTGGTGGCAACATGGAGCTTTTCTTGGAGGAAGACGGCGGGAGAGAGATACCCGCTTCCCGACTTTCGGATGGGACTTTGCGTTATTTGTGCCTGCTGGCAATTTTGCTGCACCCGGAGCCGCCAGGCTTAATTGCGATTGAAGAGCCGGAGCTTGGTTTGCATCCCGATGTTATTCCATACCTGGGGAAGCTCTTGGTGCAAGCGTCCAAGCGGACTCAACTGGTTGTCACCACTCATTCGCCTATGTTGGTGGACGCATTGGGCGACGAACCGGAAGCCGTCGTGGTGTGTGAAAAAGTGAAGGGCTGCTCCAAATTCACGCGGTTGAAGGGAGATAAATTGAAGGAATGGCTGGAGAAATACTCCCTGGGCACGCTCTGGAGCATGGGGGAGATCGGAGGCAATCGGTGGTAGCAAAAATATACGTTGAAGGAGCGGCCCAGAATTCGTACCGCGCCCGAACTCTTTGTCGGCAGTCTTTCACGAAGTTCTTTTCCAAGGCAGGTTTGGAAGGCAAACTTCCGCGGATAGTCCCCTGCGGCGGACGCAAGAGAACGTACGACAACTTCAAGACCGCGATGAAGACCCGCCAAGCGGATGAGTTGCCCCTCTTGCTGGTGGATAGCGAGACCGCTGTGAAAACAGGCAAGACAGTTTGGGAACATCTGAAGGCGCGGCCCGGCGACAATTGGGACAAACCGGAGGGGGCGAAGGATGACCAGGCATTCCTCATGGTGCAGGTTATGGAGACCTGGTTCCTGGCAGACTGTGAGGCGTTGAAGTCCTTCTTCGGTCAACACCTTCGAGAGGCGGCCTTCAAGAAGTGGCCGCATCTGGAGGATGTGCCGAAAGAGAGCGTGTATCGCGCGCTGGATCAGGCCACCGCCGCTTGCGGGCCAAAGCGATACGCCAAAGGCGATATGTCGTTCTCCCTGCTTGCCGAAACATCGCCAGCCAAAGTGGAGAAAGCTAGTCCGGCCGCGAAGGCTTTGTTTGGATGTCTAAGAAATCTGTAAGGAGCCTGTCGTGCCGGGCCAAACAATCTTGTGATACCCATGCCATCAATTCCCGTTAGGGCGCACGACAATATCCTTCGTCTCTTCGGTAGGGCGGCGCTGCTGCGCCGCCCAAGAGTTCAGGGCAGAGCAGCAGCTCTGCCCTACCAGGAAGGTGAAGAGATTTGTCCTGCACCCCATCCCTCTGTTCGCGCCACAGATCATGATTGATTTCCTCCAGTCGGGCGACGACGCGGTGTTTCGGTTTGTCAATCACACGTTGAGCAACGGGGTGTTGGACGCGCTCATGCCGCTGGCCAGCGATACGCGGGGTTTTGTCCCTCTTGTCCTTTTGGTCCTTGTCATTCTTATTTGGAAGGGCGGCGCGCGCGGGCGCATCTGCGCCGTCATGCTGCTTTTGGGTTTGTGCGTGGGTGATTGGCTGGTCGCCGACACCATCCGGCACGCGGTGGGGCGCCTGCGTCCCTTTAACCGGCTTCCCGACGCGCGTCTATTGGTCGGCAAGGGCGGCAGTTTCAGCATGCCGTCCTCCCATGCGCTCAACTGGTTTTCGGGGATCCTCATCGCGTTCATTTATTACAGGAAGAGCATTTATTACATGCTCCCGCTGGCGGTGGCTGTCAGCTTCTCCCGGATTTACAACGGCGTCCATTATCCCAGCGACGTGCTGGCCGGCGCGATTCTCGGCGCGGGTTCCGGCGCCGCCGTCGTCTGGTCGGCCAACGCCCTCTGGGCCTGGGCCGGCCGCCGCTGGTTCCCCGTCTGGCATGCGCAATTGCCCTCCCTTGTTCAGCCGGCATGCGAAAAGCCGCCTCCGTCTGACAAGCCGCCCCTGTCCGCCGTAGCTTCAGCGAAGGCGGACGCCGCGCTCGAAAAACAGTGGCTCAACCTCGGCTTCGCCGTGACCGCCCTTCTCCTGCTCATCCGCCTCGCCTGGCTGGCATCGGGAAGAATCGAATTGAGCGAGGACGAGGCGTATCAGTGGATTTGGTCCAAACACCTGGCGCTTTCCTATTACAGCAAGCCGCTGCTCATCGCCTGCGTCCAATTCCTCGGCACGCATCTCTGGGGCGACAACCCATTTGGCGTCCGTTTCTTTTCCCCGCTTATTTCCGCCATGTTATCGCTGGTGCTGCTGCGGTTTGTGGCCCGCGAAGTCAGCGGCCGGGCTGCGTTTTTCGTCGTGGCCATCCTCAACGTCACGCCGCTCATGGCGCTGGGTTCGCTGGTGATGACGATTGATCCGCTGTCGGTGTTGTTCTGGACGGCGGCGATGGTGGCGGGTTGGCGTGCCGTCCAGCCGGGCGGCTCCACACGGCAATGGCTCTGGGCGGGACTCTGGATGGGCTTGGGATCGTTAAGCAAATACACCAACCTGTTCCAGTGGATTTGCTGGGGCGTCTTCTTCACGGCCTGGCCGCCCGCGCGTCCGCATCTGCGCCGGCGCGGACCCTGGCTGGCGCTGCTGATCGCGGCGGTTTGCCTGCTGCCCATCGTGATTTGGAACGCGCAGCATGGTTGGATCACAGTGGAGCATGTGAAGAGCGACGGCCGTTTGGGCCAGCCGTGGGAACGCACTTTCACATTTGATTTCTTGTGGCAGGAAGCGCTCGTGCTGCATCCGTTCTTCTTTTGCGGCGCGCTCTGGGCGGCGGCGGCGTTTTGGCGGCGGAAACCTCGCAACGCTTTCCCGCTCTTTCTATTCTGCATGGGCGCGCCGCTGTTTTTGCTTTATCTGGCGCTGAGTTTCCACAGCCGCATTGAGCTGAACTGGATTGCGCCCTCCGTCGTGCCGCTGTTTTGTCTGATGGCCGTTTATTGGGAGGCGCGATGGGCGGCGGCGCGGCGCGCGCTCAACCCGCTCCTGGGAATCGGCCTCGGCCTCGGATTGTTCGTCACGGTGCTGGCGCTTGATGCGAATTTGCTGACGAAGATTCTTCCCCGCGCCCTGCCACCCGGCCTCGACCCGTTGCGCCGCGTTCTCGGCTGGAAGGAACTGGCCCAAATCACCGGCAAGGAGCGCCGCGACCTGGAAGCGCGCACTGGCAAACCGGTCTTCATCATCGGCGGGCATTATGGGTTCACCTCGGAAATCACCTTCTATCTGCCCGAGGCCAAAAGCCGGGTGGGCGCTGAGCCATTGGTCTTTTGCTACGCCAGCCGCGAGCCGCGCAACCAATTCTACTTCTGGCCCGATTACCTCGGACGCGCCGGCCAGGACGCCCTTTTCGTGCGCGAAGCGGACCGCCCAAAATTGCGCCCCGGCTGGTTTTCCGGCTGGTGGAACGGGAGCAACAACCTTTATCTCCCCGTCACAACGGCCTCGCAGGCCATTCCGCCCGAACTTCTTGCTCAATTCGAGACCATCACCGATTTGGGCGTCCAGGATGTCATCTATCCCGGCAAAGGCCTGCTGCGCCGCGCCCAGTTCTTTGCCTGCCACAACTTGCTTTCTTCCCCCGCTCCTGCAAAAAAACCCGCGAACACCATGAAAACCATGATGCTCACCTACGGGTGTTCTATCGCTGCGGTTCCAGTCAAACCCTCGAAATCTGATGGATTCCGGGTCAAAACCACATCCGCGCCGGCTTTTACGGCGGCCAGCGCATGGCCGTAATCATAGACGCGGGCGCCAACCACTTTCGAATCTGCCTGCTCCAGACCATCCAGCCATTCCCCGGCCGACAATTCTACAATCGTGACCTTCGATGCAAAATCACGCAGCCATCTTCTGGCGTCCTTCGGAGACCAAACAGCCCGCGCTCCTGATCCTCGAATCTCCACGCCCCGGCCCGTCATAATTGCAAAGAACTCTGACAGATTATGAACGCGGGCAAAGTGCGTGTCAGAATCAAGGCGCTGCGCCACCGCATCTGAGACGGCGGCGTTGATCATTGCCGAACTGTCCCAATAGTACTTTTTCATGCCCGCGAATCACGTTCCTCGCGCACGGCCCTGGCGATGGCCTCAGCGGCTATTTCTCCGGGAACATCCAGCATCAGGCGGCCGTTGCGCCGGACCAATTTTCCAAGGACGCGTTTCGGCTCCTCAGGCACCAATCGCTTCAAAATGATTCGTGTCCCCTCCACCTCGGGTTCAAAGCTCGTGCCCGGCGGAAATAACTCCAGGCTGGCGATGCGGCCCCTGGAATCTGCGGTTAAAGTCATAATGGGATTTTCCCATCATGTTCAACGAAAGTCAAGACGGGTGCCTTTTCAGTCTTTTCTAATCAGCGCATGCCTGTTAAAGGATCAGCGTGAATGTATGAATATCAGATTCCTGTCAATCCGTTGCGCAACGATCCTTTGCCTCATCGCGGCTGGCGCCTGTCGCGCCGCGTCCACTAACGCGCCCGCCGAAATCAAGCCGGGCGAACTCTGGCCCGACGACCGGGGCCGGCACATCCAGGCCCACGGCGGCGGCATCCTCAAATTCGGCGCCGCCTATTACTGGTTTGGCGAGGACCGCGCGCGGGACAATGACCGCAGCCTGCATTATGTCAGTTGCTACTCGTCGGAAGACTTGGCGCATTGGAATTTCCGCAACCAAGTTATCAAGCTGGCCGACCCGGAGAATTTCGGGCGCGCCTGGGTGCTGGAAAGGCCCAAGGTCTTCTACAACGCCACCACCAAAAAATTCGTCATGTACATGCACATTGACGGCCCGGAGCCGGGAGGACGCGGCGGCGGTTACAACCTCGCCCGCGTCGGCGTCGCCGTCTGCGACACCGCGGACGGCGATTACAAATACCTGAACAGCTTCCGCCCGCTGGGACACGAAAGCCGGGACATCGGCCAGTTTGTGGACGACGACGGCGCGGCGTATTTGATTTTCGAGGACCGCCCGTTCGGCTTTCGCATCGCGAAACTTTCCGGCGATTACTTGACTGTGGAAAAGCAAATGTGCCTGATCCCGATGCACATGGAAGGCGGCGCGCTGGTGCATTACCAGGGGCTTTATTACGCGATTGGCTCGGCCTTGACCGGCTGGGACGCCAATCCCAACAAATACGCCACCGCCAATTCGCTCGAAGGCCCGTGGTCCGAGTTCAAGGACATCGCCCCGCCCGCCGCCAAGACCTACGGCGCCCAATCCACCATGATGCTCAAAGTCGTCGGCACAAAAACCACGACCGTGATTTTCATGGGCGACATCTGGAAGCCCTCCACGCAATGGGACTCGCGCTACCTCTGGATGCCGCTGGAAATTGGCGGCGGCACCCTCCGCCTGCCCGAACCCAAACCCTGGACCCTCGACATCCAAACCGGCGAGGCGGTGATTGAGAAACCATGAGCCTGCTGACCGTGAATTTACCTGACAGACTGCACGAGAAAGCCCGCCAACTGGCCGCGTCGAAGAACTTAACCATGGACGCTCTAGTGGCCATCGCCCTGACGCAAAGCCTCTCGCGTTTGGTCCCGGAACCACATTTGGAAGAGCGCGCCGCCCGCGCGACCGGCAAGGGCCTGGATGAGTTTCTGGCCCAGGTTCCGGCCGCCGAGACGCCGGAATGGGACCGGCTGCCCGAAGGCTACCAACGCCAGCATTGATCAAGACTGGCTCCTTTTCGGCGCTTGTCTATTCAGCGTCTTCCTGCTAGATTATGATCGTGAATGTGAGTGACGAAATTCTGGATTTTCTGGTGGAGCAAATTCCCGCGCAATCGCTCGCAAATTTCAAAGCTTCGGATGCGGCTCGCCAGCGTGTCTGGACTTTGATTGCCAGGGAGAAGGAAACCGGCCTCCTACCCGAAGAAAAGGTGGAGTTGGACGATTATCTGAGGCTGGAACACTTGGTCATCCTGGCGAAAACCAGGGCCTTGTCACCCAAACATGGCTGACGCGATCAGCCAGCAGCAACGGCGCGAGATTCGGGCGCGGGCCAATGGGCGCTGCGAATACTGCCGAATCATTCAAGCCTCTTGCGACTTTGAGTCCATTCGGTTACTTTCGGGATATGAGCAGTGTGGAAGAAATTGAACGCGCGGTTGAGAAATTGCCGCAGAGAGAATTTGCCAAGCTGGCTGCCTGGATGGATCAACATGAGGCAGAAGCCATCGGCGATTTCTCGAGCCCTGCTGCCAAATCAGACGCGGGCTGGTTCGATACCTACATGTCGTGCCCGCATTCGTTTAGAATCCCGCCTCGTAAGAAACAGCTATACCGGCCCAAGTCATGAGCTGGCTCGTGGACACCGATATATTGAGTGAGCGCACCAAGGCGACGCCAAACTCACGGGTTGTGGGCTGGCTCCGTGACAACGCAGACAGCATTTATACAAGTTCCCATGTTGTTGGTGAGATAGCCGCCGGCATTGAGAGGTTGAGTGGCCGGCGCAAAGTGGCGCTTCAGGAATGGCTCCAGCGACTCATCAAGAGCCTGGAAGGACGAATTCTCAACTTCAACGACACTGTCGCCTTGGTCTGGGCACAACAAGAAGCTGAATACGAACGGCTTGGGTGCGCCATGCCGATGCCAGACAGTTTTATCGCGGCCACGGCACGCCGTTACAATTTGACCATCGTAACGCGCAACGTCGCCGACTATCAACGGCCCGGATTGCGCGTTTTCAATCCGTTCACGCCGTCGGCTTCTTCAAGAACGGCGTAATGAAATCTATCGGCACCGGGAAGATGGTCGTGGTGTTGCGGTCGCCGGAAATTTCGTTGATGGTCTGGAGATAGCGCAGTTGGAGGGCGATGGGCTGCTTGGCGATCATTTCCGCGGCCTGGCAGAGCTTCTCGGCGGCCTGAAATTCCCCCTCGGCGTTGATGACTTTGGCGCGGCGCTCGCGCTCCGTTTCGGCCTGGCGCGCCATCGCCCGCTTCATCGTGTCGGGCAGCACCACGTCGCGCACTTCGACGGCGGTGACTTTCACGCCCCACGGGCTGGTGTGGCGGTCAATGATCTCCTGGAGCGTGGCGTTGATCTTGTCGCGCTTGGCCAGCAATTCGTCCAGTTCGCTTTGCCCGAGCACGCTGCGCAGAGTCGTTTGGGCGATAAGCGAGGTGGCTTGGAGATAGTTCTCCACCTTCACCACCGCCGCCTCCGGCTCCATGATCATGAAATAGATCACCGCGTCCACCGTGACCGGCACATTGTCGCGCGTCATCACCTCCTGTTTGGCGACGTTGATGGTGACGACGCGCAGGTCCATCCGCACCATCTTGTCAACCATCGGAATCAGAAACACCAGGCCCGGCCCCTTCGCGCCGATGAGCTTGCCGAGGCGGAAAATAACACCGCGCTCGTATTCGCGCAGAATGCGCACGGCGTTGGGCAGGATCATCACGGCGAGAATGGCGATTGGCAGAAACTAGGCGATCAGGTTTGCGGGAATGGCAGGCATATAAGTTTCGTTTTTAGGTTTTAGGTTTGACATTTAAAGTGAGTCCATTGCGTCCGATAATCTCCACCCACTGCCCCTGGGCAATGGGCGCATGGCTGACCGCGCTCCACAAAGCGCCGTCCACGAAGACCTGCCCGCCGTGCTCATCAATCGCGGTCAAGGCCGGCGTCATCTTGCTGATCAGGGTTTCGGGGCCGGACTTCACGGGCAGGCGCTGCGCGCGCAAGCCCGCCCCAATCACAAACAAAAGGAACAGCCCCGTCAACACGGTTGCCGGAACAATCAGCGCCGGCGACAACGAATACGCCGGGTCGCGATCAAACAGCATCAGCGAGCCAATCAAGAACGACGCCAGCCCGCCCACCGTCAGGACGCCGTGGGTGGGCGCGTAAATATCGCCGACGAACAGCCCCATCGCCACCAGGATCAACACGCCGCCGGCGACATTGATCGGCAGCACGGCGGACATGTAAAGCGACAGCACCACCGCGATGGCCCCGACCACGCCGGGCAGAATCGCCCCCGGATGGCTCAGTTCGCCGATGATGCCATACATGGCCACCAGCATAAGAATAAACATCACTTCCGGCCGCCAGAGCATTTGAAAAACCTCCTCCCGCGCCGTCATCGGAATTTCCACCACCCGCGCGCCCGCGGTGCGCAATGTCTTTCCGGCCGTTTCGCGCCCGTTGATTTGTTGGAGCAAATCGGGAAGGTCCGGCGCGATCAGATCAATGACCTTGAGCCGGAGCGCCTCGGCGGCGGTAATGGACGCGCTTTGCCGAACGGCGGATTTGGCCCACTCGACATTGTGGTTGCGCTTGGCGGCGATGGTCTCGATGAAGCTGGACCCGTAATTCTCCATCTTCTCGCGCATGACGCCGTTGGTCGGTTCGTCCTCCCCTGCCCCGCCCGTCAACGAGACCGGATGGGCCGCGCCGATGCTGGTGTCCGGCGCCATCGCCGCGATATCCGCCGCCAGCGTGATAAACGTCCCCGCGCTGGCCGCGCTTGCGCCGGAAGGGCTGACATATACGACCGTGGGCACCGCATCCGTGAACAGCTTCTCGACAATCTGGCGCGTGGAATCCAGCAGGCCCCCCGGCGTGTCCAATTGGATAATCAGGCATTGATCGCCCCCGGCGGCGGCCTGGTCAATGGCGCGCGAAATATAAATGGCGGTCGCCGGCCCGATCGCCCCGTCTATTTTGATCAGACCGACTTGTTCCGCGCCAGCAAGAGCGGGCGTGCCGAGCGCCAGGGCCGCGACTGCCGCCGCCAGGCGCCTGCAACAGATTTTCGGTGACATAATCCGTTGTCCGTTTAAGTCTTTACGAAAGATACCATGCGCCCAGGCGTCAGGCGAGTACAATATTTCTTGCCGTGTTTGGCGGGCGCAGGACAAAAATCTTCACCGAGGACGCAGGCGGTTGACCATCCCGGCCTCCAACGCTTCAATGCGCCGGGGGGAAACCGGCGGCACACCCGCTGCACCGCTACACCCATTGAATACCAACGACTTACAACTTACCGACCCGCTACATTGTAGCGGCATGTAGCGCAACAATTCTTGGGAGTCCCGATTCCGAATCGGGAACAGCCCTACCGTGAAGAAATTTGTCCTGCGCCCTTCTCGGTGGACTTGACCCGGAAATGACGATTCCGGGGAGCCCGTGCGTCCCTCGCGCAGTGTTTGGCGTCCCGCCAAACACTTTCCGTCCCACGCCTCCGCAATCGCAATCATTCCGGCGGAGAATCCAAAGTCGGCAAGTCTTGGCGACAGGGCGGGGCAATGGGGCGAGCAGGGGGAACACGCGGGGTCCGCGACCTAGCCTGAAAGGCACGGGGTGGAGGGGTGCCCCATTTGGGTAGACACAGACGCACAGTGCGAGCAATGGCCGAGACATCCCTTTTCTACAATAGGCGGGTGACCCCTTTATGAAGGGGGACTTCATTTTGGCTGCTGACCGGGCCATTTAATCGTGCTGGTCACCGGCGGAATGTCCATTCTCACGACAATATCCCTATTCGTGGATGAACGGTGATAAATCTTCGGCCAAACGGTAAGTTGATAATCTCCGGGAGATTTTAAGTCGAAATAATCGCTCAATTGAAAAACGGGCTGGTACAGGTTGGGAGGGTTGATGACATCATTGGTTGCCGAACCTCGACGCAGCTCGAAGCGAGCCAATTCCGTGCGGAAAGCATAAAGAAATACTGGAAGAGGAAAAACATGCGGCCCTGAGTATACCATGAACTGACTAAAATAATTTGCGTTCTCATTCATCAAACTATAGCTCAGAGGATACGCAGTTTGCGAAGACATATCGGGAGCGTACAGAATCTCCCTTCCTGGATAAACAGAAACCTTAGGCTTAATGGAAGGCACGATCATACCGGCATTGTCTCTCAATTCAACAGGCCCACAAAAGGAGTTCGTCGCCATAAAATAGTCACAACGCTCCAGGAGTTCCTCCATGGTAGCAACCCCCGGGAGCGGCATGTTACTGGTAGCGACATTGTTAACCGAAATTTGTATTTCGAGCACGTTCGAACTAGACTGCATAGGAGCAACGGCGATTTCCCCGCGAATCCCGTTCGTGAGACTGCCAAAGGCTGATGCAGGAACGCCATTTGTAAGCTGTCCACTACAGGTCAATTCTGTATTGATCAGGCCGTATGAAGTAAAAACCAAAACGAATGCAAACAACGATATATATTTCATATAAACATCAGGCTTTCTTCTAATGGATATTCCTCGCGGTATTTGTGAATTGTGGAAATATCTGCGAATCTGTAAACGTAGCGTCAATATGTGCATCCGGGGTCGCGGTCAGCACGTATATGCCATTGGACAATCCGGCTGTCGCATAAACGTGCCAATTAACGATGCCCAACGTCACAAAGAGGTTGGAAATGCCTGCGTTTGGTCTAAAGCGGATGTAATCTACAAAATCCAGGTGTATAGCGGTATTGCCGTTGCAGTTAATGGCGGGTACATCCTCGAAAGATGCGAGATTGTTACTTGAAGTTCCTTGTCCACCAGCATAAACATTTGTAAACCCAGACCTTGCTCGCATGCTCAAATAGAACTCATCATTATCCGCCTCATACGTGTTGCTGGTTTGCACTCCTCCACTGGAATTAGTTATGTAACCCTTCAATAATTGCGTGATCCCATCGCAACCGTCAAAGGCTGAATGAATATAGGCTGTGAATTCAGGGTCCGGTATAGTTCCGAGCGTGATGTTGGTGCGAGAAATGGTAACGTTAGTTCCGTCTATCCGGAATCTAGTGTTAGTGAAGACAAGAGCGCCAATGTCTGTTTCGGAAGTACTGTAAAAGACATTACTATAATAGTAAATGTCCGGCCTATACATGGTAAATCGGCCTTGCCCGGTGTTGGTCATTGGCGGGCTCCCATTTGTGAATATTAAGATGTTGGTCAGGCTCGCCGTGTAGACAATACCAGTGCCCGTGCGCCCTCCGGACGTCCACCATGCAGACACGTTTTGGTTAGTGAGAAAACTAGGATCATTCGTATAAATTGGTGAACCAATCGCCGGTTGGTGATAGGAGTTGACAAAATCGCCATTAAAGCCCCATGTGGTAGTGCTCCCTTGAATACCTGGAGGTGCGGATTGGGACCAATTCCAAGTGAAGGTCAGTTGTTGTCCGACACTAAAGGCTGCGTTTGGATTTGCTATGTTGGGGTCGAGTGCTATTCCGTTGGCGCTTATGACCGGGATATATTTCGTAGCGGAGACAGGGTTCCCATTGGTCTCGCCAAACGTGATGTAAGGCAAGCCGGGAACGGTGGGTGTTATGTCGACCTGCGTATTGTCAGGTAAAACGACATAAAGCTTTCCATCGGCACCAAGGTAGCCCAGAGAGCCTATCATGATGTTCGTTGGCCATATAGGCGTAGGCGGGCCATTCACCTGATCCCAATCTGGCGGCGGTGCTTCAATTATGGGCATGTTGGTCGCTGTAGTGCTAATGACGAAGAGATTTAGATTCGTGGAACCAGGAGGCCCGCCCGTCTGCATCTTTATGGTGGGCTGGTCGTGACGGGATCCTTTAGCGGATGCCGTGACGGAGGAGGAGCCGTATATGTAGGTCCCCGATTCATCCGGGGAAGGAACCAAGATGCTGCAATGCTCGAATACAATCGGCGGTACGATGTCGGTGTAGGCACTTGTTCCGTTGGTCGTCTCGGTGGCATAGACGTCGGTGTAGTAATCCAGACAGGCGCCATAGGGAATATTCGGCCATGAACTCACCGGCCAATAGGTGAGAGCCGAAGTCATGTTCGTGTAATTCAGATCACTCGCAAAGCAGATTAGCTGCACATAATTGCTTTCATTTTGGACTCCAGAGGCCCCGTCTGTCCAGTTGATCGTCTTCGTCCCGCTGCCCGTCCAATTCCACCAAGTACCCGGTGTGGGGAAATTTGTGTACCGTGTTTGGTACGAATAGGAACTGGTTTCGCTGTAGCTTGCGACATAGACGCGGATTGGTTTAGGCTGAACGAAGCTTATCGCGCCGCTCGGCGCTGTTTGCCCTGTCGCAAAAGCTGTAACGTCAAAATTCGCCGCGCCGTTCACATTGACAGGCACAGCCTCTGCACACCAGTCGCCGTAAACGTCGCAGGTTGCTTCCACTCCGTTCACCCATACGGAGCATGTGGGATCGGAGATTACGCCGTACAACTCGACTGTCGGCTGCCAGAGTTGAGAATCCGGGTCGAGGGGATACACCGTCAATTGCAAAGCGCTTTGCGTGATGTTGATGTTGGTCACCGTGTTGCTGCCAAGCACGTCCGTGACGGAGATGGCAAATACGGTGGTCCCCGCATTCAAGGGAATGTTTTGCAGCCAGAAATTGCCGTCGCGGCCAACCGGTCCTGTGTAGAGGTTGGTGTTTCCGTTGGCGTCCACCGCCGACGTCGTAACCGTGGCCGTCGGATCGCTGACCCATCCCCGGCAGGTGAAGCTGGCGCCGCTGACAAGCGAACCATCGGCCGGCCAGATGATCTGCACGGCTGGCGGATTGGTCTTGCTGGAATAATCCAGGGTGAGGCTGAAGTTTGCCGCCGTCACGTTCCCCGCCAAGTCGGTTGCATGGAGCGTGAACGTGTTCAAGCCGTTCGTGAGGGAGACATCAAACGCTTGAAATGAGTTGGTGGTGAAGGACCAAGTGGTCGTGTCATAATACTGGTCCACCACAAGAACCTGCTGGTTCGTCACCAAGCCGGTAGCGTTTGTCAAATCGTAGCTGATGCTGCTCAAGGGCTCCGGGCAGAAGCCCTGCAACTGAATGACCGGCACGGAAACCGTGCTCACGGCGGGATTGGTGATGACCAGCAATGGCGGCGTCAAATCCAGATTGACGCTGACGGCGTTCCAGGTTTGCTGGGCGTTGGCGGGCAGGCCGCGCAGGCCAACCCACACCGTATGCCACCCCTCCGCCGTGCCCAGATTTGCCGTGATGTTGGACGTCGTGTAAGGTGTCCAACCGGCGGCCCCGAAATTGGTGTTGTCCAATGTCACGGCCCAATTATACGGCACGCCGCGCTGAATGCCAAGCGACAGTGGAACATTGACCACGTTGACATATTGATTGGTGCATGAAATCGTGAAAGCGATGACGTTGGGGTCTGCGCCATTGGTGTATGCCTGCAAGTCGGTAATTCCATCGCCGTCGAAATCGCCGTTGGTTGGCTCAAGAAGATTGCCGAAATACTCCATCTGCCACCAGTCCGGCAGGCCGTTGGTGGTGGTGGACCAGACGAGGGCGGCGTCGAAAAACAGGGCGTTGGGGCCGGGATTCAGCGGAGGGCAGACAATGACGGAGTTGGATGCCAGCGAAGTTTGCCAGACGCCCCAATCGGCCAGATTGGGGTCCAAGACGCTGTTGGTCAGGGTTTGGTAGGTCAGATTGCTCTGGGTGTTCTGGATCGTCAGTTGCGAGGCGGAACCGGGCGTCCCGATGGCGAGCCAAAAATTGGTGTAGTCGGCGTAGTTGGTGGTATAGGTGGCGCCGTCCAAGTAGCCGGGATCGGCCTCCATTGCCATGCCGGCGCCCATCCGCAGCATCGCGCCAAAGCCGCTGCTCATTCCCATCGTCATCATGCCGCCAAAGCCGCTCGTTTCCAATGCGCCTTGCCAGGCAACGATGGCGTTTGAAAACTCACTCCAACCATTCGTGTACCATGCGCCATACTCTTGACCCCAGGTTGACATATTCCATACGGCCCCCCTGGCCTGTTCGTAGCCCGCATTTTCCGAGCCAATGTAAAACCCATTGCTCCAGGTGCTCCGCGCCGGCACATACATCACGCCGTCACCCGTG
>Ga0182027_10006439_pt1 | contig 17568 bp, 11 predicted proteins | sample 712E1DmetaG_FD_121300 | JGI IMG/M metagenome (GOLD analysis project Ga0182027, IMG submission 121300) | Permafrost microbial communities from Stordalen Mire, Sweden - 712E1D metaG (Illumina Assembly) | ecosystem: Environmental > Terrestrial > Soil > Wetlands > Permafrost | place: Sweden... | reverse complement strand
GGTTACAGGTTACAGGTTACAGGTTACAGGTTACAGGTTACAGGTTACAGGTTACAGGTTACAGGTTACCAGCTGTGGAAATCAAATATTATATAAATGAAAGGTTATCAGGATTTAGACATATATAAAATAGCTTTCGAACTTTCAGTTAAAGTTCATCATTTGAGCCTAAAACTTCCTGCTTATGAATTGTATGAGACTGGTTCACAGGTACGTCGTTCATCAAAAAGTGTTACTACTAATATTGTTGAAGGTTATGGAAGAAAAAGATATAAAGCTGATTTTATTAAATTTCTTACTTATGCTCATGCCTCATGTGACGAAACCTTGTTACATTTAACTTATATTGAAAATCTTCATTTAAAAAATGAACCCGAATTATTAGCTTTGAAAATTAGTTATATTGATTTAAGTAAAAAGATTTTTAATTTCATCCAATTTGTAGAGAAAAATTGGAATTCATCTAAAGAATAACCTGTAACTTGTATCTTGCAACCCGCAACTAAAAAATATGAAAATTTCCGACATATTCAAAGCTCAGGAACGCACCTTTTCTTTTGAGTTTTTTCCGCCTAAAGATGAAATTGCTGCTGTTGATTTTGGCATTAACGTAGGGCAACTTCTTAAGCTATCGCCTTCATTTGTTACCGTTACTTATGGTGCAGGCGGTTCAACCCACGAACGCACGTTTGCCTTGGTCGATTTTCTGCAAAATAAGATTGGGCTTACTACCATGGCGCATTATACCTGCGTGAATGCATCACGGGATAAGGTAGCAACCGATCTTGATTATCTTCACCGGATTGGCATTGAAAACGTGATGCTGCTCCGTGGCGATCCTCCCAAGGGGCAAGGAAAATTTGTACCACACCCACAGGGGTTTGCTCACAGCGCCGAACTGGTACAATTTGCCAAGCAATGTCATCCATCATTTTGTGTAGGAGGGGCTTCTTATGCCGAGAAACATCCTGAGGCACAAAATATTGATATTGATCTGCAGAACCTTAAAAAGAAGGTTGATGCTGGCGCTGATTTTCTGATCACTCAGCTTTTTTTTATTAATAGCAATTATGTTGAATTTGTGAAAAAAGCACGTGCCATTGGCATAAAAAACAGGATTATTCCGGGTATTATACCAATTACTGCTTTCAGTCAAATTAAGCGTTTCGGGCAAATGAGCGGAGCTGTGGTACCCCAGGAATTAATTGAACAGATGGAACCTTACCAGGATAATCACGAAAAAATTTATCAAATAGGCATGGACTATGCCATTCATCAATGCCGCGAATTGCTTCTTTTGGGAGCGCCCGGAATTCATTTCTATACACTTAATAAATCGAGGGCTACTGTTGAGATTTTTGAGGCGCTGGTGAGGTGAAAACAACTTTTCGGAGTAAACGCAACAATATTTATTTTAATGTTATCTTTAAAAATAATTAAGTATCTATACAGGTAGATAGTCATTAGACTATTAGGCCAGAGAAAAGCTTCTTAACCTGCATTATTCATACCTTTTTCAGATATGAATCTAAATGCAGGAAACCCCGATTCTATGAATAATTCGGGGTAAGACATTTTACCGTTCCGGGATTAATAAAAAAAATGGTACTTTCATTGATTTACATTTTTCTAAATGCCTGACAGTCGATAGTCTAAACAACCTGAATAGTTAAATAAATTTTTATTGCCATGTCCAAATCGAAAGATGAAAAGAAATCGAAAAAAGAAGCAAAAGAAAATAAACAAGGCAAACTAACCCAGGAGTTTTATCTTAAAGAATTCCAGAAACTTCAGATAGAGCTTGTTAAATTACAGGAATGGGTTAAACATGAAGGCCTGAAGATTGTGGTAATTTTTGAAGGTAGGGATGCTGCCGGTAAAGGAGGGGTCATAAAAAGTATAACCGAATGTTTAAATCCCCGATATTGTCGTATTGTAGCGCTGGGCGTGCCAACTGAAAGGGAAAAGACACAATGGTACTTTCAGCGTTATACTTCGCATTTACCGGCAGCCGGAGAAATGGTTTTGTTTGACCGAAGCTGGTATAACCGAGCAGGGGTCGAAAAAGTAATGGGGTTTTGTACGGCAAACGAATATGAAGAGTTTTTACTTTCCTGCCCGGAATTTGAAAGATTGATTATAAGATCAAATATTATTTTAATCAAATATTGGTTTTCAGTAAGCGACGAAGAGCAGGAAAGCCGTTTTCAGGCCAGGATTAATGATCCGACCAAACATTGGAAAATCAGCCCGATGGACATCGAGTCCAGAAAACATTATGTCGATTACAGTATAGCCAAAGATAAAATGTTCGCGCATACCGACACAAAGCAATCACCCTGGTATGTCGTTGAAGCCGATGATAAAAAAAGGGCAAGGTTAAATTGCATTAGCCACCTGCTTTCGTTAATACCTTATAAAGAAATACCTTATCAAAAGCTTGATATACCGCAACGTCAGGATAATAGCAATTATGTGCGGCCTCCTAAAGATACGCAAACATATGTGCCTGCTGTATATTAAATCATAAATTAATTGGCCAAATATGAATTCGAATTCCATATTTGGCCATACATTTGTTTTATGATAGTAAGGGAAGCACAAATAAAACTGGAACAATTGGTTTTTTTTAATTTTGCAACAGAAATAGCAATGAAGCAAAAGGAAGAAAAGCATTTGCTGTTTAATTATCAAATTTGTAGTCATGAAAACAAAAACAATAAAAACTAAAAAAAAGAGCTGGGCATTGCCCGGCGAACCAATAACCATTAATGAGTTTAAGGCCGGTATTAAAGAAGCGGTAGAAAACGTAAAATTGGCTAAGCAGGGCAAACTGAAAGCTAAACCGTTAAACGAGCTTCTCGATGAGCTATAGTGTTTTTACCATACCTCCGTTTGACAGGCAGTTAAAACGGCTTGCTAAAAAATATCCTTCGATTAAAAGCGATTTGGCAGAACTCGGCAAGCAATTAACCGCTAATCCGCATTAGGAAAACCTATTGGGCAGGATTGTTACAAAATCCGCCTTGCCATATCTTCCAAAGGTAAAGGTAAATCAGGCGGTGCAAGGGTGATTACCCATGTTTATGTTGCAAAAACAACGATTTACATGCTTACCATTTGATTGTCAAACTCATTCGTCAAAAATATTGGATAATTTCAGGGTTTCAACGTCTTACCTTTTTATTTAAAAAATGTAATTTGAAATTGGCCTATATATATTAATGACAATTTTGAAAAAAGGTAACCCTCTTTTTTTAACTTTTTTTGAAAAAAATAGAACTTTATAATCATTCTAAATATAAAATTATGATTAACAGTATTTTATATATTTTAGCTCTATAGCCCTGTATGCCACAGGCATCCCTTTGGGAAGGGCGGTCTATTTGTAGCCCAGGGCATCGCCCCGGGTGCGGAATCGGGTAGATTGATTTTTCGACGCAAGAATCATCATGATAGTAGTGTTATCCATGCATGCGTCGAAAGGTACAGCTCTTGGCAAGAACGGTACATTTAATTATATTCTATTTTAATTTGCCTTGAGAGGAATGAATTGTTTCTTATTGTTTTGTCACTTTTTTGTGATCAAAAAAGTAACCAAAAAACTCTTTGACTGCGAGAACTCGTTCCGCCTCGTCCCTCGTCTTCACTCGAACAGCTTGCAGCCGATGTGGAAACTTAGTTTTAGCCTTCGGCAGCGCTGTAATGAGAACTAACGTAAATTACATAAGTTATGTATAAAGAGTAGCCCAAGCGGGAGAGGGACTTTGAGTCCGTACAAATCTAGCGCCCCCTCTCTTTTAGGAGAGGGGTTGGGGTGAGGTAATTAAAGAAACTTGTGAACCTTTAGCTCGGCGAAGCCAATTATTCAGGCTAAAAAAAATAGTTTTTTATTACTTTGAAAATTCAATTATTACCAATATTTTAGCCAGGATAAGCTTAAGCTTTATGCCCGACGAATTATTGAAATATAAAATTGGGATCAGCCTTATTCCCGGGATTGGCAGTATTAATGCCAAAAAACTTGTTGCCTATACAGGCAGTGTTGAAGGTGTGTTTAAGGAAAAGAAAAAAAACCTGGTGAAAATACCCGGCATTGGCGGATACCTTGCAGATAATATCGTGAACCAGCAAGTGTTGAATATTGCAGAAAAGGAAATAGATTTTATCAACCGTTACGAAATCCACTGCTCTTTTTATCTCGATGAAGCTTATCCTGCGCGTCTGAAAAATTGCGAAGATGCACCGGTGATACTATTCTTTAAAGGCGCCGTTGATTTCAACCAGGCGAAAGTTTTAAGCATAGTAGGCACTCGGAATGCCACCGATTATGGCAAGGAATGTTGCAACAAGCTAATAGCCGATCTGAAATCCCGTAAGCACCAGGTTATAATTGTTAGCGGGTTAGCTTATGGTATTGATATTTGCGCCCATCGCGCTGCCCTTAAAAATGGGTTCGACACTGTGGCAGTGCTGGGTCATGGGCTGTCCACCATATACCCGCCTTTGCATAAGCCCATGGCGAAGGAAATATGCAAACAAGGGGCCCTTCTTACCGACTTTATCAGCCCTACCTTGCCCGATCGTAGCAATTTCGTGAAACGAAACCGCATTATTGCCGGCCTTGCCGATGCCACCATCGTGGTTGAATCGGGCATTAAAGGTGGCGCGCTAATTACGGCCGATATAGCAGGATCGTACAACCGCGATGTACTGGCATACCCTGGCAGGGCAAACGATTCGTATTCCAAAGGCGCTAACTGGCTTATCAAAACAAATAAGGCTGCTTTAATAGAAAGCGTTGAAGATTTGGAATACCACCTGGGCTGGGACATGCCGTTAAAAGAGGCAGTATCCATGCAAACCCAAATGTTTATTGAACTGTCGGCCGAAGAACAATTAATTGCCAACATGCTCCGCGAACAGGGCGAACTTCCCATTGACTTACTCTGTTTGCGAATAAACATGCCTGTTAGTAAGGTTTCGGCTATGCTGCTAAACCTGGAGTTTGCAGGCCTGGTACGTAGTTTACCCGGCAAGGTTTACAGGTTGGTGAGATAAGAAGCAACGTTCAATAAGTGGGTAGTTACCAAATTTTATCTATTTGGAAATGTAACTATAATTTGTTAGATTTAAATTTAATTATAAACTCTGTTGTACAATTTTTTATATTTATATAATACTTTAAATAAAAAAATACGCTATGAAAAAAAATCTACTCATTCTTATCAGACAAAAGCTTAATGCATATTTTGGGTTCCTTCCTTTTGTTCAAAAAGGGTACTATTTTATAGCAGGTGTACTGCTGCTTTTATTTCTTTTAAAGCCATCTTTGGGCTTTGGCCAGGCCGATGGTGATTATCGTACCACAAAACACAATGGTGGCTGGAATACTTCCGGTTCCTTTGAAGTTTATTCGTTTGCTACCGATAGTTGGGTGTTAGGAACGCAAACAGGCTGGGCTCCAAGTACAGCATATACTGTAGGAATACAGCGAGCAAATGGTCCGAATTTATATACCGTTACAGTTGCTGGCACCAGTGGAACAATATTAAATGGTGGGCCAACCGGTACAGGAACCGGCATTATAGACGGTGGGGTAACGTGGGATTACGCTAGTGTTAATCCTTCTATATATCCATCACCAAATACCAATCTTCTCATTATGGACGGTGTTACGCAAACCAGTAATTATGCTAATATTTTTGCAAAAAACATAACCGTAGGACAAGGGAATGCTTTTTCGGGCACTGCCAATCTTGCCGCCGACACTGTTACCAGTGTTACTATTAACAATGCAGGGGCATTAATGGCCAATCCGGGGGTAACATTTCTTGGCCCCAGCTCTGCTTCTGTTCCTTATACTCTTTGGGCAGCAAGAACCATTTATACCGTAGGTACCCTAAAAAGTAACGGAGGAAAAATGTATATCGTTGTAACCGCTGGTACCAGCAATTCAGCCGGCGGTCCAACGGGTAACGGTACAAACATTTTAGATGGTCCGCCAGCCTGGACTGCGGCTAATCCGGTTACTATAGGTGCCCAAAGATATAACTTAAGCAATATATATGTTGCTACAACCGCAGGCACAACCGGGGCAACAGCTCCAACAGGTACCGGAACCGTTTCAGATGGCGTTGTAACCTGGAATTATGTCAGTGCAGTTAACCCGGCAGCCTGGGCTGCAGGTGCTGCGATTAGTATAGGTAACCAAAGATATAGCGCAGGAAATATATATGTTGCTACAAGTGCCGGCACAACCGGGGCAACAGCTCCAACAGGTAACGGAACCGGCATTTCAGATGGCGTTGTAACCTGGGATTATGTCAGCGCCGTTACAGGTTTAACGTGGAATTATGTTGGCCCTACGGCTGTTTCTGCTGCCGGATACGCGACTTATAAAGCAGTGGGTGCTTATTACAGGAACAAAGGTATAAACTATACTACTGCAACTGTTGCTTTCGCGACAGCCTGGGCCCCAAATACAGTATATGCCTTAAATGCCCAAGCCACTAATGGAGGAAATTTTTATAATGTTATAACTGCAGGTACCAGCGCTGCATCCGGCGGACCAACCGGCACAGGCGCAAACATTACAGATGGTGGTGTACATTGGAGTTATGCCGGTACTGTTCCCACCGCTGACGCAACAATTAGCGGAGGCAAGGTTACAGGGATAACGATAACAAACCCGGGGTCTCATATTAATTGTGCAACACCTAATCTTCCTCCTATCACAATAACAGGCGATGGCTCAGGGGCAAGTTATGCCCTTCAGTGCGGTGTAGATAGTATTGTAATTACTGCAGGCGGTAATTATACCGTTGCACCAACTGTTATTGTCGGTTCAGGTTTTCAGATTAGTAATTCTGGCACCAATGGTAGAACGCTCACTGCTAACGGAGATGTTGCTTTTAAAAGGGGCTCAAGTATGATCACCGGGGGAGGTACCGCGAACTTAACACAGACTTTGAAGATTGGGGGAAATTTAAGTGCAGTAACACCCATATCTTTTATTGAGGCAGTGCCAACTTCAACTTCTGCAACTAACGTAATCTTCACAAAAGCAGGTACTGACACCATATCAGGCGCTGGTGCGTTTATATTTAATGATCTGTGGATTGGTCAACTTGGCTGGGTTAAAAAAACTGCGGTTACCGTAGGTACCCAAAGATCTTACGCAGGAAATATATATGTCGTTGATACCCTTGGCACAACCAGCAATGCAACCCCTCCAACCGGTAACAATAGCAGTCCCGGAACCATTAAAGATAGTACTGTAAGATGGCATTATGTTGGTCCTAACACTACCAATTTAATCAACAAAGGTACAGCAACCGTCCAGGGCAACACCAACTTCAATTACATTACATCATTTAATATTGCAACGCCTTCGATAACCGGTGTGATAAGTCAGGCCGATTCTACTGTTACGATAGCTGTTCCTGACGGAACTGACGTTACTGCTTTGGCGCCAACTATTACCCTTTTTGCAGGAGGTTCAATTAGTCCGCTTTCCGGGGTTGCCCAGGACTTTACGCATCCTGTAACATACATGGTTACTTCAAAAGACGGTACAGTAACAAAACACTGGACTGTAAATGTAACCGGTTTAAGTACTGACGCTAACTTAACTGCCCTGTCGGTAGCAGGTAATACCCTTTATCCGGCATTTAATAAGGATACTTTAACATATAATGTTGCACTACCGGTTGGTACAACTGTTGGTACCCTTCCGGCAGTTACTGACACCACTGCTGCTTTTGCAACTGCTGTTAAAACAGATGCAACTGCCATACCCGGGGCTACAACAATAGTTGTTACAGCGCAGGATGGTATAGCTACAAAAACTTATACCATCAACTTTATCATTGGTACACCGCAGACCATTACTATGGCATTATCTGACAATATTACTTACGGCGATGCAGACATAGCTATTGGGGCAACTGCCTCATCGGGCCTTCCGGTAACATATACCAGCAGCGATTTAAACATTGCAACCATTGTAAGCGGTCAACTTCACATTTTGGCTGCAGGTACTTCTACAATTACTGCTTCCCAGGCAGGAAGCGCCACCTATAATCCGGCGCCGGATGTTCCGCAACTCTTAACGGTTAAAAAAGCAATGCTAACAGCTACAGTCCGCGATACAAGTCGTGCTAGAGGGGTAGCAAATCCTGTCTTTAAGATTGATTACACAGGGTTTAAAGGGACTGATAATGTTAACAGCATTACCGCACAACCAACAGCCTCTTGTTCTGCAACCACTCTAAGTATTGCAGGTACTTATGCTATAGTTGTTACAGGCGGTTCGGATGTTAATTATGATTTTACCCGTGTTAATGGAACGCTTACAATTAAGTCAGGAGTGGGCATTAATTCAATTGCTTCGCAGAAGGTTGAGGTATATCCCAATCCTGTAGGTAGTTATTTATACGTTTCATGCACAAACCTCCTGCAAAAACAAACCATCGGCATTTACTCGATAAACGGTAAACAATTATTGATAACAAAAATCGATAGTGATTTAACTACAATAGACATGGGTAAATTTGCACCAGGGGTTTATATCATAAAGATTACGACTCCTGACAGTGTGGTTATAAAACGAATTACAAAGTTGTAATCCGATATTAATAAATAATTGTAGGGGCTGGGATGCGTTATCGTGTTCCAGCCCTTTTATTTTGGACACTAATCATTTTCTTTATAAAATCTTTATACTTACGGTACATTTCTTTATAATTTCCTTATAACACGCTGCCTACTTTTGTGCCTTCTTAATTGATAACACTGATGAAAATATGTAATCCTGATATTTACTGTTATTGGCATAAGTTTTTTACCCCCCATAAAATTATTACAACCCTGAAGGGGTTGAATATAAGCAAATTCAACCCCTTCAGGGTTGTAACTGCATTTATTGTGCTAACCACCGGTTACACCGCTGGTTATTCACATTAAAGTCCTTCGGACTTAAACAGCAGACCCTAAACAACCTGAATAGTTACAAATTATAAAAACAGGCGAGATTAAATTATCGGATTAAAATAAATAAGCTATTCTATAATAAAAATAAGTTGTTTTGCCCGTGCGAAACGGATTTATAGATTTTAAGGATGGGTAATAGTTTGGATTATGACTGATTCTGCGGTAAGTTTTCCTATTCTGGAAAAAATGAAGGACATCTTCATTGGTAAAGCAAAGACTTTGCAGGATAAATCCCTGTTCCATAAGCTCTCACTGGTTGCTTTCTTTGCATGGATCGGACTTGGAGCGGATGGTATTTCATCATCATGTTACGGGCCTGAAGAAGCATTCCGAAACTTGCAGGGACATCCCATGCTGGCTATTTTTGTGGCATTGGGTACTGTTTTTACTATTTTCATTATTAGCTCCAGTTATAGCCAAATCATTAAACTTTTCCCCCATGGCGGCGGTGGTTATCTTGTAGGAAGCAAACTTTTGTCACCCACAGTTGGAATGATATCAGGTTGTGCCCTCATTATTGATTATGTGCTAACCATTACCATATCCATTTCGAGTGGTTCCGATGCTCTTTTTAGTTTTTTCCCTGCCTCATGGCAAACGTATAAATTGAGTGTAGCCATTATAGGGGTGTGCCTGCTTATCCTGTTAAACCTTCGCGGGGTAAAGGAATCGGTCTTATCACTTACGCCCATCTTTGTTATTTTCATTGTGATGCATGTATTTGCAATTGTTTATGCAATTTTTGCACACTCTGGTAACTTTCAATCAGTTACACACGAAACGGTTAACCAATGGCATTCAACAGTATCACAAGTGGGTGTTTTAGGGACTTTATTTATTATACTAAAAGCATACAGCATGGGTGCGGGTACCTTTACCGGTATTGAAGCGGTGAGCAATGGTATGCCCATACTTCGGGAACCAAAAGTAATTACAGCAAGGAGGACCATGACCTTGATGGCAATATCTTTGTCATTTATTGTATTAGGGCTTATGGTTGCTTATGCATTATACAATGTTCAAATTAGTTCGCATAAAACACTGAATGCAGTGTTGGTTGGTGATATTACTGCGCATTGGGGAAAATTCTGGTCAGGTGGTTTTATCCTGGTGACACTGATTTCCGAAGCAGCTTTGTTATTTGTTGCCGCACAAACAGGTTTTATTGATGGACCGAGGATTATGGCAAATATGGCTATTGACCATTGGTTTCCTAAAAAATTTGCAGCTCTCAGCGACAGGTTAGTTACCATGAATGGGGTATTGCTAATGGGCGCAGCATCTATAATCCTGATGGTTATTTCGAAAGGTTCCGTAGCGCTGCTGGTTGTACTCTATAGTATTAATGTATTCATTACTTTCACTATTTCCCAGCTTGGTATGGTAAAGCATTGGTGGATATCGCGAGGCAAACTGAAGCATTGGAAAAGAAAAATGTCGGTGAATGGCATTGGCCTAATTTTAACTTCATTCATTCTCATTTCAGTAACCGTCATAAAATTCGGACAAGGTGGTTGGATTACTTTGCTCATCACAGGACTATTCATTTTATTGGCAATTAACATTAAGCGGCACTACTTCAAAACAACCACACGTTTACAGAAACTACGCCTTAAAGCTTATGCCGACCTTAAAGTAGCCCTCGATAAGGTACCTTGTAACGAACGGCCCCAAACAAAAGTGGAGTTTGACCCGAATGAAAAAACAGCAATTATATTAGTTAGCGGCTTCGGTGGTACCGGGTTACATACCTTTTTAAGGATTAATGAAAGTTTTAAAGGAATTTATAAAAATTTTATTTTTATCAGGATCGGTATCTTAAATTCCAAAATCTATAGAGGGTCGGAAGAACTTGAACATTTCAAAGCATCTGTGAAAGAAGACGGACAAAAATATGTTAAAATAGCCAACCAGTTTGGCTTCTACAGTAAAAGTATCTGGACTATAGGCACAGATCCTGTGAATGAAGTTTACAGGATTGTAAAAAAGCTTATGCCAAAGCTTTCTACTGCCACATTTTTTGGAGGACAATTGGTGTTTTCCAAAGCCTTTTACTTATCTCAATTACTTCATAACCATACCATTTTCTCCATCCAGAAAAGATTTTTCAAATTTGGGATACCGATTGTGATCTTCCCGATTAAAATGGAATAGCTATTCAGGCTATAGGCTATAGGTGTTCGAAGATACTAACTGCCAAACCTATAGCCTATACCCGATTCTGTGTTAAGTAACTTAGGTTTTGCAGGGTTTTCTTCAACCTTTTTGCGTAACTGGGCAATGAATACCCGCAAGTATTGGGTTTGTTCGGTGTAACCCATTCCCCATACTTCTTTTAAAATGTACTGATGGGTCAGCACCCTTCCTTCGTTTTTGGCCAAAAGCGCTAAAAGTGAAAACTCTGTGGAAGTGAGTTTTATTATTTCGTTATTCTTACGTGCTATGTGGTTGGCTAAATCTATGGTCAATGTGCCGAATGACAAACAAGGATTGTCAGAAATGCCCTGACTTTGCCGTATAGCAACCCGGATACGGGCCAGTAATTCGCCTGTACGAAAGGGTTTGGTAAGATAATCGTTTGCCCCCTCGTCAAGCGCTTTTACTATATCATCTTCTGAATTACGGACCGAAAGTATGATAATGGGTTTTTGGTACCATTCACGAAGTTTTTTTAGAATATCAAGACCATCAGCATCGGGCAAACCCAAATCGAGGATTATTAAAACAGGTTGCCCGGTTGCTGCCAATGCCAGGCCTTCTTTGCCCGTTGATGCTTCGGAAATTTTATAACCATTTGCCGAAAGGGTTATTTCAAGTAAACGACGTATTTGTACTTCATCATCGATAATTAGAAGATTCTCTTGCATACTTTTAATTTGAAAATTTGAGAATTTGAAGATTAGTTGATTTGAAAATTTGAAGATGAAAGACTACAATTGAGTAAAGTTCTACAAATAATTTTCAAATTGTATTATCATTTTCAAATTGTTTTATTTTCAAATCATTAAAAGTTGTAACCGGAATTTTAATTGTAAATATAGCACCGCCATTTTGTCGGTTCTCGGCAATTACCTTACCTTGATGGGCCTCCACAAAACCTTTTACTATTGATAATCCTAAACCTGTACCTCCTGCTTTGGCATCTTTTCCACGATAAAACTTGTTAAAAACCGATGATAATTCAGATGCAGGAAAGCCATTTCCCCTATCCATCACCTGAATTGTAAGAAAGCCATTGTCATAAAAAAATTTAAGCCTTATTTTGCTACCAACCGGTGCATTTTGTGTTGCATTAAGTATAAGATTGTGGAGTACTTGCTCGATAAGCCCAAAATCAATATTTACCAGTGGCATGTCAGCAGGAATGACTATTGACAGATTGAATGGCTGCAACTCTTGCTTAAGGGTTTCGGAGACCCTGTTTGCCAAATCGTTGACATCGCACCAGTCTGGACGTGGAGTTATGCGGCCCGATTCGAGCCGCGACATATTTAGCAGGTTTTCGATAAGACGGTTGAGCCGTACCGAGGCTGTATTAATTTCAGCATACAATTTCACTTTTGTTTCTTCGGGATAACTCTGTGATAAAAGCGTGTCGGAAGCTCCCATAATAGTGGCCACCGGAATACGCAATTCGTGTGATATGGAATTGAAAAGGGTTTTGTAGAGTTTATCCGATTCGTTCAATATATATGCTTTTTTTGCAGTGTTCCGCAAAAATTCACGTTCGTATTTCCCTGATATTTGTGAGAGAAAAGATTCCCAAAATTGTTCTTCACCTTGCGTAAAAACATTGGTATGTTTAACAGCAATAACCCCCATATTATCGTTATTTCCAGTTAAGGGATAAAATGTATAATCGGTGGATGGCAAAGTGTCAGTATGCTTCCCGGCTTTAGCCGAATGACGAAAAACCCAGGCAGCAATGCTCATATCATTTTCAGACAATTTTATGTTAGTGTCGTGTCTAACGTAGTTTTCAATCTGATTTAATTCGTTTTTAAGAATAATTGCACAATCTAAATTAAAATTCTTTTTAATATAATTTACAGCAATTTTTAATACCTCATCAATCCCTGATGCCATGTTTAAATCTCTTGTAAGCTGATAAAGTGCGTGGGTACGTTCTTCACGAATCCGTATTTTCATTTCCTGGCGGCGTACCCTTGAAGTTAAAATTCCATTAAGCATGGCAATGATAAAAAACATGGTAAGCATGAGCATATCTTCAGGTTTTCCGATATGCATGGTAAATTGCGGGGGTATAAAAAAATAATCCCAAATGAGGGCACATAGTGTTGCTGCAAGCAATATAGGGCCGGTACCATAGAAAAGGGCAAGAATAGAAATCAAAAACAGCAAACCAAATGAAACTACCTGGTAGCCGATAAAGTCTTTCAAAACATAACAGACAATGGAGGCTAAAATAACAGTAAGTGAAGTAATGATATATTGGGTAATATTTGAGGTAAAAGACAGAACTGAAACCTTTTCCTTAAAATGATCTTTTGCCTGACTATCAGAACCAAGAATGTAAACGTCTATATTTCCGCTATACTGTATTAACCTGTTTACAAAGTTGCCAAGCCTGAACATAGATATAGCATTGCGGATACGGGGCTTGCCAACTATAATATGTGTTACGTTTTCTTTTTGGGCAAAATCGACAATTGCTTTTACAATATCATAATTGGTAATAATCCGAAATTTAATACCCAATTGTTTTGCCAGGTTGATGTTTTTATCAAGCTGTTCCCGTTCTTTAGTTGTAACCTGATGTGAGGTTTCAACATAAATGGCCTGAATATTTGCTCCCATGGAATAGGAAAGGTTTTTAGCCCATCGCAATAACCTTGTTGATTGGTGACTGTAATCAATTGCCACCAAAAGGTGTAATCCTGATTTCCAGGGGCCACGGATACGTTTATGTTGCATGTAATCGTGCAGTTGCTTGTCCACACGGTCGGCAACAATGCGCAAAGCCATTTCACGCAAAGCGGTAATATTTCCTTTACGAAAAAAATTTCCTATGGCTTCTCTTGAACGCTCAGGAGTATAAACTTTACCCTCGGATAATCTTTGCAGCAGTTCATCGGGAGAAAGGTCAACCACTTCAACTTCATCAGCATTTTCAAAAATCTCATCGGGCAAGGTTTCGCGAACAATAATACCGGTAATTTGTGCAACGGTTTCGGAGCGGCTTTCAAGGTGCTGCACGTTTAGCGTTGTGTAAACATTGATGCCATTTTCGAGGATTTCCTGAACATCCTGATACCTTTTTGTATGACGGCTTCCGGGGGCATTGGTATGTGCCAGTTCATCAACCAGGACAATTTTTGGCTTTCGGGCAATGATGGCATCCAAATCCATTTCCTGAACGGGAGTAGATTTGTATTCGTAGGTTTTGCGCGGTATCAGTTCAAAACCTTCTACCAATTCGGCAGTTTCCTTACGCTTGTGCGTTTCAATATATCCGATGATAATATCACTCCCTTTCAATTTCTCGGCATGGGCAGTTTGCAGCATGGTGTATGTTTTGCCCACACCTGCACACATACCGAAAAATATTTTCAGCTTTCCCCGTTTGCTTTTCTCCTCTTCGTTAATCAAAGAAGCTAAAAGTTCATCGGGATTGGGGCGGTTATCATCGGGATTGTTCACTTTTTAAATCTTCTTGTTTTCTAATTTGGAAATTAACCCTACGGCTTGTTCTTCAATACTTTTCATGCGGACCAGCATCCCTTTCAATGCCAGAATGTCGTTTACACTATAATCTTTTTCCGAACCTGCCTGTAAAGTTAAGTTCATTTTTTGATTTTTTTCACTTAGTTTCTCTGCCATTTCGTTAAATAACAATGAAATTTCATGAAATTCATCATTTCCTTCGAAATGTAACCTATGGCCATAATTACTGGAAACTATTTCTTTTATCCCACTATACAACTGAAAAAATCGTTCGTTGAAATAGGACCCAAAGCTAAAAGTAAAAGCAAAAGCTATCAAAAAACACAAACTTGCGACAAATGTCATTTGTATCGAAGCATTTTTTGCCGAAACTTTGGCATCATTGGTTTTTACTTCAATGGCATTTTCGTTTATTTGAGATAATAGCACCAACTGATGGTAAAGGTTTTCAAATTTCTTTTGCAGGTAAATAGCCTTGTCAACCGGTTTTGGCGATCTTATAAATTTTTCAACAGAATCGTGGTATTCATTAAAACCTGTTTCAATACCCATTGCAAGTTTGTCTTCGCCAGTTTCTGTTATGTTATTTTTTTCTAATTGAAGCGATTTGTCAAATAGCTTTAACTCGTTGTTAATAAATAAACTATCAGGTTTTTTGTTCGTTAAGAAATAATTTGTGATTTCCTGATTTATATTTGTCAGGTCTTCCGACATATCACGGGCAAAAATAACGGAATAATGGTTTTCTTTAAGGATTGCACTTGTTTTCCCCGACAACCTGTTTAGGTAAAAAGCCGATAAGATCGATAACAACAAAATGATTACTAAGAAAAACACTACACCCAGAATAAATCTTTTACGGATTGATGTTTTTTTCATGACATATACGAATTTAGTGTTAAAAAATAAAGAACAAATTTAATAAAAGCCTGGAATTTATTTACAATTACACTGAAGGTAATGAGTGACATTTAAATAAAACTCAAATCTATAACCACGAAGAGGTTGAACTTCGCTTACATAAGTTCAACCTCTTCGTGACATGTCATATTGTTTTTAAATACTATCCCGTTAAAGCTTATTAAGTTCAAGATTTAAAACCAATACATTTATTCGCTCTTCGCCCAAACACAAAAACTGTGGAGCTTCTGTGATATCTTTTATACATTTAATCAGCTTTTGTTTTTTATCAGCGTTGAAATTCCGGGCTTTCACAATCCTGTCAACTTGCATTAAAGCAGCTTTTGGTGAAATATGCGGGTCGAGGCCGCTTGCCGATGCAAAAATCATTTCCTTGGGAATTGCCAAAGTATCTGTAATCGAATTCTTGCTTGCAAATAAAACGCGTCGGTCTGCAACCTGCTTTTGTAAAGCTTTGCTTGTTGGCCCAAAATTAGATGCGCCGGAAGGTATTGGGTTGTAATCGATGGCAGAGGGCCTTGACCAGAAATAGATACTGCTATCGAGCTTTTGTCCGATTAACTCTGAGCCTATAATTTTACCGTCTTTCATGATCAACTCCCGTTCGCTTTGGCTGGAAAAGTAATTTGTGCCACCCCGGTCATAAAAAGGGGGTAAATTATTCCTGTCAGAAGGGTCATTACCATTAAAAATTTTAGTGCTATAATTGTTTGTGTTTTCATAATAATATTTGTTTAAGCAATTTGAAAATTTGGCAATTTGAAGATTTGAAAATATAGTACCAGAACCATTCATCTTCAAATTGTCTCATTTTCAAATTGAATTAATAATTATATCAATCAACTTTATTCCAATAAAAGGAACAATGATACCGCCAATACCATAGATCACGATGTTCAGTGCAAGTACCCGATTGGCAGAGATTGGCCGATATTTCACACCCTTCAGTGCCAGCGGAATGAGGGCTATAATTATAAGGGCATTGAATATTACTGCACTTAAAATGGCGCTTTCGGGAGTAGCCAGTTTCATGATATTCAAGGCGCTTAAAGGTGCTATTCCTGAAGATGTTACATACAATAAGGTGGCAATAGCAGGAATAATAGCAAAATACTTCGCCACGTCGTTGGCAATGCTGAAGGTTGTCAGCGCTCCCCGGGTCATAAGTAACTGCTTTCCGGTTTCTACCACCTCTATGAGCTTTGTTGGGTTGCTGTCCAGATCGACCATATTTCCTGCCTCGCGGGCTGCCTGAGTTCCGGTATTCATTGCTAAACCAACGTCTGCTTGGGCGAGGGCTGGTGCATCATTGGTGCCGTCACCAATCATTCCCACAAGGTGGCCATTCGCTTGTTCTTCCCGGATACGGCGCAGTTTGTCTTCAGGTTTTGCCTCGGCCATAAAGTCGTCAACCCCTGCTTCGGCAGCAATAGCAGCTGCTGTTAATGGATTATCACCTGTAATCATAACGGTTTTAATACCCATTTTCCGAAGTTCGGCAAAACGTTGTTTAATACCTCCTTTTACAATGTCTTTGAGATGAATTACCCCCAAAACCTTGTTATCTTCAGCCACAACGAGAGGTGTTGCCCCTTGTCGTGCTAACTCGGAAACAATATCTTCGACCTTTTGAGGGTAAAATCCATTGTTGCTTTGCACAAAAGTACGAATAGTATCTGATGCACCTTTACGTATCTGATGAAGTTTCCCATCATGAGTTTTGATATCGGCACCACTCATCCGGGTTTGTGCCGAAAATTCGATAAACGAGGCTTGCAGATTATGAACATCACGGCCACGGATATTGAATTTTTCTTTTGCAAGTACAACAATGGAACGCCCTTCAGGTGTTTCGTCCGATAAGGAAGAAAGCTGGGCAGCATCGGCGAGTTCTTCCACCGTTACACCTTCAGCAGGTAAAAAGTCGGTTGCCATGCGATTTCCCAATGTAATAGTACCAGTTTTATC
>Ga0182027_10006438_pt1 | contig 17569 bp, 13 predicted proteins | sample 712E1DmetaG_FD_121300 | JGI IMG/M metagenome (GOLD analysis project Ga0182027, IMG submission 121300) | Permafrost microbial communities from Stordalen Mire, Sweden - 712E1D metaG (Illumina Assembly) | ecosystem: Environmental > Terrestrial > Soil > Wetlands > Permafrost | place: Sweden... | reverse complement strand
TCAATGCCCGCTGGAGCTCGCTGCTCGAAGAAACGGAAAGATCGGTCGCCAGCAGGCCGGCCGGGATAGCGATGGACGCCAGACAGCGGAAAACCCTCCTCAGCATATGGGCCCTACCCAATAGGCGCTAAAACAGCCGTTCATAATCTAACACTGTACTAACAGGGCACTGCGTATGTGACCTGCCGCATGTTCCAGGTGGCGAGGTTTCTGTGCCCCCAGCTTGGATGCCCGGAACACGCCCCGCGCAAAAGGGAAGTGGGCGAGCCATGCCCCAGCGAAGCAACCAAGAAGCAGGTGAATCCCCACCGCAAACCGATGGTCGTGCGAGATAAACACCGCCACCAGGGGGGCATAGCTCGCCAGCAGGAGGACATAGAGCGCCTTCGCCTGGGACGGCGCCCCACGCATCGCCACCCACGCTGCGCCCACAACGCCCGGCGCGATAAAAACGAGAAAATACAGGAGCATCGCCCATTTTTCCCAGCCACGAAGATGCTGCCGGGGATGCCAGGGATCAAACATGGTCCAGGCGCGCCTGACGCTCAGCTTCAGGTACTGCCCGGGATGCCCCAAGATATAGCTCCAGCCCAGAGCAGCATCAGCGCGGCTTCTATATACGATCTGCGTGCCCTTGTTCCAACTGGCCAGGAGCGCGGCCTGTTGTGCGTCCAGTGAAGCGCAGGGGTCATCTCCATAGAAAGGCGTGCCCCATCCCTCCGCGGCCACGCAGGAGTTGTTCCCGGCGCCCACCAAAAACAAGGAGGCCGTCGAGATCGGCACCAACTCGCCGCTTGTCAGGTAATTTCGAATCGTCCACGGCATGACGATAGCGGTCAATCCGATCGCCATGGCGATAGCCGACCCTGAAGCCGCGAGCCGGTTCTTGTGCCACGCCGAAACCACGGTCCACAAAATAAGAGCGGCGAACGGGACCAGGATCGATTCCCGCACCAGGGCCGTGACGCCCGCGCAGCATCCGCACGCCAGCGCCAGCCCCAGCGAAGGGGTCCGAAGCCAGCGCATATAAACCCAAATGCATAGGAACAACAGGCAGAAATAGATATTCTCGTTGTACAACTGCGATGCGGCGTTGACGAGAACCGGGTGCACCGCGGCCCCCACCCCGGCGAATAGGGCGGCCAGAGGGCCGCCGAACGTTTCCGCGGAAATCAACACCACCAGCACGCTCAAGCACCCGCCAATCAGACACTGCACTGGAAAGAATGAAAAGCAGATCCCCGTGATCCGGAAAAGGCCGGCCAGGAAATACTCATACCCTGGCGCCTTTCCAAAGGCCGGCTCCGATTCCCCCGGGGGGCCGTCCCGGTCGTCCCTGGGAAGGGTATAACCCCGACCGTTGAGGATCCGTTGCGCTATGGTCACATGAACCAGGGCGTCATAGTGGTTGAGGTCGATGAATTGCTGGCCGGTAGCGCCCAGCACATGGCGAAAGCGCACCAGCCCTCGGCCGGCAGTCAACGCCAGGGTGAGACAAAAAACGAATAAACAGATGTGCCAAACGGCCGGCGGGTTATGCTGCATATTGGCTCCGCACCCGGTTTCCTCCATCATCCCCGGTCACAGGCGGAAGCTGCTGGGCGTCCAGGTTTCTCAGTTCGCGTTGCCCCGTGTATGCGACCGCAAGTGCGAGCCCGATTACCATGTGCGGGAGAATCTCATACGCCATGTGAATAAAGAAAAGAAAAAAGCAGAGCGATCCCAGGCACACCTGCGCTGCTTGCGCAGTTTGATAGATGTCCCGGGCCTCCGGGCGGTCGTCGTGACGCGTGGCCCGGATCAGGTGCGTGAGCGATCGCCAAGTCACCGCCAGAATGCCGAGCCAAATCAGAAGCGCCGGGATACCGGCTTCGGAGGAAATTTGCGCGTAGGTGTTGTGTGTACCGAGCCACGCTTCCATTCTCCGTCCCTGGTCTTTGTTGATCTGGAAAACATACGCGGCGAAGTTTCCCACGCCGACTCCGAAAATAGGATGTGTCAGCGTGATGGTAACGCTTTGGCCGAGTACGTGTTGTCGCTGTGTTGTCGAACCCGCGGCGGAACCGCCCACTTTAGCCGCGAACTCGTCCGCATACTCCTTGCCTTCCGTAGAGGAGAAGGTGAAATACCTTTCCCGCAGGTAACTGGGCAGGACCGCAAACATGGAGACGAACAGAACGCCGGCCACGAGGGCGATCTGAATCTTCCGCAGCGGCTTCGCTCGGACGATAGTCAGGAGAAACATGACACCCAGCGAATACAGGCCGGCGCGCGATCCCGACTTGAAAAAGGACAGAAGGATCAATCCCCCAAAGCCGGCTGCGAGCAATCGCCGGAACACGCCGGGCCGCCCGCCCCCCGAATAGAATCGCCAGGTGAGAGGCAGCGCGATCAGGAGTTCCAGGGCGAAGTAGTTCGGGTTCGCGAGCAGCCCCTGCTCCAGGCCGAGCCGGCCTTCTACTTCCCCCCCGCCTCCGGCGAGAGCCATGAGCGCGGCGGTCGCGGCAGCCACAACAACCGTGTTCAGCAACACCTTGCACTCGCGGTAGGTGACTGTCAGCCCTACTAGAAAGGCCCAAATGAGCAGCGTCCGAAGCCAATCGCTGACGGTGCCCGCGCTGCCTCCGCGCCAGAACGCGAATGGCACGCCCGCTACAAACCAACCCGTCAGGCCCAAGTACAAGAGGCCCGCCCGCGTTTTGAACGCCTTGAAGAGACTGCCCGCAACAAAGGCGCAAATTCCGGTCGTCACGGCCAGGATCATCGGAAGGTGCAGGTAATAATAATGCAGGTCCAGCACCCTGCTGTTGAACGCGTAAACGAAGCTGACCATGGCGGCGAACCCAATGGCCTGGATCCCGTTCGACTCGTTGCCGATTTGCGATGAAGAGGGCCCCATCAGCTCGATCTGCGCGCCATCTCCGCCCGGGGCATGAATAAAAGGCACACCTCTATTACCGTAGCACAGTGACATAACAGCCTACCGTGGGGACCTGGAGGCGGCGGCTGCCGGTTTACGCAGAGAGGCAATGATATCCGGCCTGAACGTCGAGAACGCCTTCCGTTGGGTCAGACGGATGAACAGCAGCTCAAATAGCACAAGGGGTCCCAAAGCCTGCGTAACGGCTTCGGTAGTGACCAGTTCGCAGAATTCGATATGGAAACCCGCGTCTACGCCGAGCCGTCCGACCCGCTCTGCCGTGTTGATCCGATAGGTCGTCGGATAGGTGTCCTCCTCCCCGCGCACCTCCAGCAGGGGGATCAAGCGTTTCTTAATCCATTCCGGGGTGTGTGCGGCCACCTTGACCAGCGGGCTGGAGAGGTTGGGCGTGTGGAAGAGAAACACTCCGTCCGGAGAAAGGACGCGATACGCCTCGCTCAGAACGCGCACCGGGTCCTGCGCATGTTCCATCACCATGTTGGCCGTGACAAGGTCGAACGAGCCAGCCGCAAAAGGCAGGGAGTGAATGTCGCACAACGCCCGGTGTTTCAGATACTGGTGTTGACTGATGCTGCTCCGATCGCCATCCACGCCCACGATTCGCGGCAAAGACGAAAGCAAATTCGCGTCCGGCGTCCAAGCCCAGTAAGGAATAAACTGATGCCCACAGCCAAGATCCAACCACCGCGGCGCTTGCTTTAGGTAGCTCAGCAGGGCATCGCGATAGGCGAATTGGGAGCTGACCACTCCCGGCGCAACACGCTTCTTCACGGCCCAGTAAAAACGCTGTAGAATCCGCCTCATCCGGCATTGCATATTATGCCATGAATCGCCGGCGGTTGTTCCGGGCTTGATTCTGGTTGCATTCGGCCGCCGGCGCAACCAATCCGAGATTCAGTCGGGATGATAGACTACAGGCGATGCCCCATTTGGCTTCTGCCGCGCTCGATTTCGCCCCATGTCCCCACCACAACCCGTTCTGCTGATGGCCAGGGAACTGGACCAGGGCGGCAGTGAGCGCCAACTCGCCGAAATAGCTAAGACGTTGGACCGGTCCCGATTTGCCGCCCACGTCGGCGCTTTCCGGTCCGGCGGTCTGCGCTGGCGCGAACTCGAATCCGCTGGCATCCCGCTGGTCCGTTTTCCCGTCCCGTCGATCGCCAGCGTGCGGGGCGCGTTTGCGATCGCCAGCTATATCCACCGGCATGCTATTCGCCTGGTCCACGCGTTTGACACCCCGACCAATGTGTATGGCGTACCTGCGGCGCGCCTGGCGGGCGCGCCCGTGGTGCTTTCCAGCCAGAGGGGGCACCGCGATCTGATGCCGAGGTTCCGGCGCTTGTTGCGGCTTACGGATTTTCTGGCGGACGGTGTCGTTGTGAACTGCGAGTTTCTCCGCCGCCACCTCATCCAGGATGAGCGGGTGCCGGCGAATCGCATTCATCTCTGCCACAACGGCATCGATGTAGGGGTTTTCTGCGACGCCCCCCGTTGCCGTCCCGGGCCGTTGCGTGACGCTTCGCTTGTGATCGGCGTGGTTTGCGCCTTGCGCCCGGAAAAGGATCTGCCTACCCTGCTGGAGGCCTTCGCCAAGGTCCGCGCGCGGCGAACCGGCTTGAAGCTGGGCATCGTCGGCAGCGGCGAGTGCGAGCCCGATCTTCGCGCTCTCGCGGAGACCCTGGGCATTTCCGCCGAATGCGTCTTCCAGCCGTCCACCGCCGAGATCGGCGCCTGGCTGCGCGGCATCGATATTTTCGTCCTGCCCTCGTTGACTGAAGCGCTTTCCAATTCGCTCATGGAAGCCATGGCCTGTGGTTGTTGCGCGGTCGCCTCCCGCGTCGGCGGCAACCCCGAGTTAGTGACCCACCGCCAGACGGGTCTGCTGTTCGAGCCCCGTGACAGTGCCGGGCTGGCAGCGGCGTTGGAACTGCTGGTCGATCAGCCCGCCTTGCGTTCCGAGTTAGCCAGCCGCGGAACCCGGCTGATTCACGAGAGATTCCGCCTGGAGACATCCGCCCGCCGCATGGAGCAGATTTACTCCACCCTCCTCGACCGCGTGTTCCCCTGAGCCGTGAACCCGTGAACTACAATCCGCCATCGTCTTCGCGTGCCGGCCGAGGCGTGACGCCACTTGGGACCCCTTCTCTTCGAAGGTTCGTACCCGCACAGCTTACTCTTTTGCGACCTGCTGGTAGAGCTCCGACCAGGCGGAGAGCACGGATCCGGGCTGATAACTTGCGCACTCGGCCAATCCGCTTTCGGTAATCCGGCGAGCCAACCCGGGCTCGTCCCAAAGCCGCAGGGCGGCTGCGGCCAAGGCGGGAGCATCGTTGCTGGGGACGAGCAGAGCTGTGTGGTTGTGCTGGACGACCAAAGGAATGCCACCTGCATCCGTGGAAACGATCGCCAGGCCGCTCGCAAAGCATTCGAGGAGGGAACCGGGCATATTGTCAATCGTGGGCGCATTGAGGTATACGTCGGCCTCGTTGTAGAGGTCGGCAATCGCGTCAGGCGCAATCTTACCCCGCCATTCCACTTGCTTCAGGCCCAACTCCGCCGCGAGAGCCTCCAGCGCTGTCCGGCACGGGCCATCGTGAGCAATCAGCAGCCTGGCTTCCGGCAGCCGCCGCTGGATGATCGCGAACGCACGCAGGATACAGTCGACGTGGTAGAGCGGCTCCAGTGCCCGATTACTGAGAAAGATCGGACGCAGTGGCTCGCGCTCCCGGAAGCGATACCGGCTCGCGTCAATCATGTTCGGGATTACTGTAGCGACCAGGCCAAAGGGCGCCATGACAGTTGCCAGATACCCGGAGGGTGTCACGATCCTGGTGGCCATTCGCAACGTGCCGACGGCTCCGGGCCAGTGGCGCAAATGATCGTCGCAGCGGCCGTCCCGGTAGTTGACGACTACGGGCTTGCCGCAGAGCCGCGCTACGAGAACAGCCGGCGTGGTCCAGAGGAGAAAGCCCCAGTAGGCCGCGGTGAAAGCGTGGATCACATCATGCCGCGGGACGTGGAGCATCAGCCTGGTCCATACAATCACGGCCCCGAGAACGGTGCGGAGGACCGGCACGGCTCGCAGACCGAACGGGAGCACCGGATCGATTGGCACGAATGTCATGAGGACTTCCCTCCGCTCGGCGAAGCCGCTCCGGAGGCGAGTGGCCTGGACGCCTTGTCCTCCGATTGTCCGGGCCGAAGGGGCGAGAAGAAGAACGCGTAGTGGGATGTCAGACATGAACGGAGCGAAGCCAGTGCTCGAGCACGTATAGATACCAGAGTTGCACGGGCACTTTGTTGGAAGCCTGCGCCTCCCGCCACGCGGCGGCCAGCCCGGCACCATCGATCCAGCCCTCCGCCGCCAGACGGGAGTCGGCAAAGACCTCGGTGACGGAGTGTCGCCAGCGCGTCATCATCCAACGGCTGGCTGGGATCGAGAAGCCCCGTTTGGGAACCTGTCCGAGCCGGTGGGAGATGCGACGCGCGGCCAGTTCGCGCAACAGCGCCTTGAGCCGGCCGTTCTGTAGCCGCAGATCGAAAGGCAACCGGGCCGTATAGCACCAGAGATCCGCATCCAGGAACGGGCTGCGCGCTTCGAGCGCATAAGCCATCGTCCCGCCGTCTACTTTCGTCATGTACTCGCCCGGAAACCGGGTTTGTTGATCGTAGCGGAGAAAGTCGGCAAGCACTTGCCGACCCGCGGCGGGCGACCACGGAATCTGCCGCTGATCAACCGTGGCGTTTCGAAGTACGGGCCCCAGGATATCGCGATAGTAGGGCAGGCCGTCGTGGGCGCACGCCACCGCGCCAACCCCGCCGGTCGCGTAGTCGAGCAGATGAGCAGCTCGGCGGATAATGCCCACACGGGGAACCATGTTCTTGCCGGCCAGCCAACCGAGGGAGAGGAGGGCAGGCAACCGAGCCGCGGTTCGTTGGGCTAGCCAGAGGTTCCTGTGTTCGGGATAGCCGAGGAAGACATCATCGCCACCATCGCCGGTCAATAGTACCGTTACCCGCGGCTTGATGGCACGGGAGACAAGTAACATACCCAACGCCGAGGAGCAACCGAACGGTTCCCCATAGGCCGCGACGAGTTCCTCGATGGTGGGTGAGTCCTGTTCACTCATCCGAATCACTTCGTGGCGGATGCCGAGTTCAAAGGCTGTCTCCTTAGCGTCGTCGGTTTCGTCGCCCGGATCGTCCGGCGTCGACACCGTGAAGGCAGTTATGTTGCCCCCCAGCCTGGCAATGGCCCAGCAGACGAGGCCGGAATCGATTCCTCCGCTGAGCAGTGCCCCCACCGGCACATCGGCTGCCAGCCGCAACCGAACGGCTTCCATAAACAACTCCTCGACATGAGAGAGCGCTTCTTCAAAATCCGGACCGGCACCGGATGGGCCCGCGGCAGGCAGATCCCAGTGGCGCCACTCACGCACAATTCCCCGGCCGGGCCGGAACTCGAGTACGGTGCCTGCCGGCACCTTCTTTAACCCGCTGTAGATCACCCGCTGGTCGGTGACGTAGCCGAATTCCAGATACTCCGCGACGGCCTGGGCATCGATCGGGCCCGCAAAACCAGCCGCCGCCAGGGCTGGGACGGTGGAGGCGAAAGCCAAGCGCCCCTGCCTTTCGGCGTAGAGCAAAGGCTTTACGCCCAGGCAGTCGCGCAGAAGATAGCCGCGTTGCTCTAGGCTATCCCACAAAGCAATGGCATACATTCCCCTCAGGCGCCTCACCAAGTCCTCGATACCCCAGGCGCGATACCCGTGCAACAGAACCTCGGTATCTGTCTGGCTCCGGAACCGGCAGCCTTTCGACTCCAGTTCCCGGCGCAACGAGAGAAAGTTGTAAATCGCGCCGTTAAAGACCACAGAAACTGAATCGTCCGGCAGTGTCATCGGCTGTCGGCCGGCTTCGCTTAGATCGAAGATGGACAGACGCCGATGGCCCAGTACGGCACTGGGCCACTGCTGTAACCCTTCGCTGTCTGGACCGCGACGCTCGAGTTTTCCGAGCATGCGTTGGACCGCCGACCAACCGGCTGCCGGGTCCGGCTCTCCGATGATTCCAGCAATTCCACACATGGAAGATCTGTCGGGCGATCCTTACCATCGCCCTTTCAGGCGAAGCGGAACGGCCTGAGATATTCTTTGCGACCAGGGGCGCACTGAAACGATGGCACGAAGACAGTCCTGCCGGGCTTGGTAGCCACGAGCCCCACATGTCGACAAGCACAGGGACACAGTGGCCTCCTCGCAATCGGATAAGAGATTGTACCGCTCACTCATTGACTGGAATCTCCATTTTGGATTCCCGACCTATTCAGTATACCTCGCGGAATGCTGTATGAGCGGTAAGCCGTCATGGGCTCAGCCAGCTCATGTATGTCTCCGGCCGTTCCCAATGGCCCAAACTCGAATTGACGTCCCTCAGGGTGGCCCCACCGAGTTCTAGCCGCGGCCGTTTCGGTCCGGCCCCTCTCCCTTTCAAATCGTTTCCGTCGGCCAGCTTGTGCCCGTAAAGGGGCAGCATTCCTCGGTAAGAACGTCGAGCGCATCGCCGAAATGTCCCGCCGTCGCGTGGGACCGCCTTTCCCGGCCCGAAAGGCTCACTACTAAGGAAGGAAATCTCTACCGCCGAGCAACTGAGTGCGTGGATTCCACAGCGCAAGGGAGCATTCCCGGCTGGGGCCCTACCTCGTCAATTGAGTTGGGAATCGTCTTTGCAAAACGGTATACGCATACATCCGGGTTGGAACCAGCCGGCAGCAGCCATGCCGGGGCTTGGCCCGCAGCGAGCGCGGCCAGAAACGGGGATTGCTGAAGTACCGGATCCAATGCGGGATCTCGAAAAACCAGTAGGTAAGTGGCGCCGAAACGATCCATCTCCTTACGCAGTGCTAACGCATCCCAGGTTATCCGGCTGAAGGGGTGTCCCACTATCGAGAGCGTAGGACGGTTCATAATATAGCCGGCAGGCTGACCATTAGTCGCGGCGATGATTTGTCCGGGCTTGAGTCCCGCGTCAAGACGCTGTTTAATGCTGGGCGCCCCCCCATCTGGCACAAGCAGGGCCTTCTGGGTCTTCTCGAAAATGTCGGGTCCAACGGACGACGCCCGAGAGACCGAATGCCCTGCCACGTAACCAACTAACAACAGCACAATCGAGGCGCTTAGCTGCCGGGAGTACCCCCCCGCCAAGCGCCGAGTTATGGCAGCCACGCCGCATGTCGCCAGGGCGATGATGTGCGGAAGCACGGGAATGTACATTCGTGGGGAGTACGAAATCGGAGAACGAAGCGCAATGGCGGCAATTCCTATGCTATAGATCAGGAGTGCTGCTGCCACAATCCCTTTCTTGGTCGCTAGCAGACGCCATGAGACAAGTTGCCAAATGGGGGGAGTTGGCCTGGCGGATCGTGCACGGAGCGCAGCGACGGCGATTCCGACGAGACCAAGCGCCATCAGCGATAGCGGAAACCGTAGCTGCGCGAGAGTTCCGTCGCCAAGTATCAGATGCCACAGAACCCGGGGAGCCGCGGCGGCCAGTTGGGATATCGGCATGGTTATTGGTGTATTGTTTCCGCCTCTCCAATCGCCGGTCAATATCGCGTTGCGTATCATCAAGGGCGCCAAGAACAAAACCAGCGATGCCCCGGCGACGGCAGCGGCGCGCCGCGACGGCTTCTTGGCGCATCCTGTTGCCATCCGCGCCAGCAGAATCGTGAGGCAGGTTAACGCCCATAGGATTCCCGCGTACCGCAGCCAGTATGATATTCCGGCCATTACGGCTGCCCCTACCCAGGAAATCCCGTTGCGGGCGCCGGCGCTCGTCTCACCTGTGCTCGCGAGGAACAGAAGGCTCGCCAGACCGAAAATGGTGAAGATGGCCTCGCTGAGAGCCGAAACTGAAGAGCCGATTGCCAAGCTATTCACTAGCCAGCAAACCACAGCGACCCGTGCTGCCCAGCGGGATGGATCCAGCATCCGCATGAGACACCACAACCCGCCCGCCGTCAGCGCGAAACATGCGGTTGAAATCAACAGAGCCGCTCTTTCATAGCTGAACCCTATGGCGGACACCAGGGCGATCGCCAGGGGGTACCCTGGTGGGAACCAGGTCATTGGCGCCGGAATCGTACCATAAGATCTCTCGGTGTCGAAGTGCACCAGTGACGTCGCCATGCAGTGGTTCGAACGCAGCTCATGTGCGGCGCTCAAGTACTGGAACGAGTCCTCGTACAACCGCGGCAGCCTTTGAGCGGGCAGTTGGATAAAGATGGCGATCAGGGCCAACGCGCACCACGCCATTGGCTCCAGGGTCGCATCTAGAACGCGGCGAAACATGCGTCGTATACCTTCCGGATTCTGACATCGCATTGTCGCACGGCGCCGTTAACTGCCGCAATCTCGCCGGGCGGCGTCAAAAACCCCGACAACTGCGCGGTGTATACTATGGCTGTAAGCGCCGGAGCGCCCGGTAGCAGGCGCTGGCTCTACCGGCGCGGCGGGCAGCGGACGACGAGGCGGGGCATCTGGACCAGCGAACAGTTTTGGGGTATGGGTTTGTACCGCCTGAGTGGGACCGTGCGCTACCCGGCGCAAGCCACACCAGGAAGATCATCGTTAGGCCGTGTGCGGGAAAACCGCACGCACGGTTTGAAAGGGGTTTGTCGAAAACGGGCTGGCTATTTAGCCAGTACCGCGTCAAAATCTACCTATGAAGCACCGAAGGATGGTTCAGCGTCTCGCGTTCCTGTGTGTCTCTTTAATTGTCGTTGCCAGCACGGCCGCTACCTTGATCTGTTTCCCTTGGAACACAGATCCACAAGGCGACGAAACAGCCAAGACGCGTAATTTCTACCAAAAGGCCTATGCCGCGGCGGGAGTTCCCCCGCAGCAGACTGCCAGCGGCGCGCAGCCCCTTTCTGCGAAAGAGCAGTTCTACGTTGACTTCGCGCGACAGGCCGCATCTGAATCTAGAATTTCCGAGAAACTCAACGACTTCGTCGAGAGGTTTGGACTTAAACAGAAGAAGATACTCGAAGTCGGTGCCGGTAGCGGTCTTCTTCAGGACCTCGTTCCTGATTATACGGCTCTCGACATCTCTCCCACGGCCCGACGGTTTTTCCACAAGCCCTTCGTAGAAGCGTCGGCCACCGACATGCCGTTCCCGGACAACACATTCGATGGATTATGGTCTGTCTGGGTGCTGGAGCACATACCAAATCCGGAAAAGGCCCTTTTGGAGATGCGCCGTGTGGTGAAGCCCGGAGGCTACATTTTTCTCTATCCGGCCTTCGACGTATCCCGATATGCCGCGCAGGGGTATAGCGTCCGGCCCTATTCCGATTTCGACTGGAAGGGGAAGTTAATCAAAGCTACTGTTCCGCTCTCTAAGTCCGAGATGTGGCACTATTTGCAGTTTCATCAGGTCGCGGCACTTAGATTTTTGGGGGCGCACTTAAACCCCGGTCCTTCGCGCCTGCATTTCATCAGCCTGACACCAAATTACGACCTGTACTGGGTTGCTGACAGCGATGCAGCCATCTCGCTCTCTCTTTACGAGCTGTATCTTTGGTTCATCACGCGTGGCGACCGTTGCATCGACTGCCCATCCGAGACGCGCATGGTGCTCAGGGACGCTTCCCTTGTTAGCCTCACTGTTCAGGTTGTTAAGCCATGACAAAGCGAACCGGCGGGGCGAAACAGCAGACGGGACCGAAGAGCGCTGCTCCCCTATGGCACGGGCTGCGCGCCCAGCTGCTGGCCGACTACTCTGCCTGAACTGTCGCGGGAACTCACCCGGTAGTACAGCACCCTCCCCGGGATGCCCGGTACCGTGACCGTGCACCCCGATCGGCACGGCATGCCAGTGATCGAAGCCGATTCCGTAGTCCCGAAATAGAACGGCTGCGAAGCATTGATTGTTTGGCCTTGCGCCACGCAAGCCTCTTGCCGCGCTGTGCAATAGTAACTGCCCGGATCGCCGTTCTCCCCGTACCCGAATTGGATAATCGCATTGTCCACGCCTGAGACCGCCGGCAGCGACACGGAAATTGGCACATAAATGGTGCGGGTGACGCTCTCCTTCGCCCGTGGCGGAATCTTGGCAAGCATGATATTGCCCGCCGCCCCAGAGAAACCAGTGAATGCCCATGACCCGTCGGGAATCGTCCGAGCATTCCAAAAGGTTGATTCCTGCTCATACTTGCTCAGAGCATTGCTTATCACACGCAACTGAAGCCCGTTTGGATCGCCTGAAATCTCCTGCATCACGACGGCCTGCGTTACGGCGTTCGACGCGCTCACGCAGATGTCGTTCGGGATGGTCAACGTATCCAGCAGCGTAGTCCAGTTGTAGGTGCAGTACGCGTTGGTAATGCCGGGGGCGTTGAAATAGATGTCCCCGGCCTGTGATCCTGTGTAGCACTCGCCAGCTACTAGCGTCACACACCACTGGTACTGCGTTGAGGAGTCCGTGGCGAGGCGCGCTGCCGGACCCGATACCTCCTTCATTGCCCGGCTGCCGGAATTCGCAAAATATGGGGTCAGCTTGTAGTTTGCGGCGACACTCGTTCCTCGAATGCGGTACAGTTGTCCACTTACCAACGTAGTCTCGGACGCGGCGACCGTTCCTGAATCTCCATAGTAGGGGTGGTTGTCTATCACCTGGTTATAGGTATCCGCATCCGGCGCGTTCGATACCGAAAGGGACGGGTGAGCCTCCACGTTTGGGGAACCCGCTACTCCATTAAACGATGGGTAGTCCATCGGAAGCACGGCTGGAGGATTGGTCAGACGCCCAGGCTCAGTGCCCGCTTGTGCCCCCACCCCTGCATCGAATGTCCACCGGCCGTAGATCGGATGGTTCAAATAGGTTGCGTGATTTGATGGCAGCACATCCTTGTAAGTGTTCGTGCCATCTGTATTCAGCGCACCATTAACCGGGTCCCACCAAGCCCAGATCCCCGTATCGTTTACGTCGGTGCCGATGCCCGGCGATAACATGTCCAGCGTACCTCCAATTGGAATGGAGGAATACGGCCACAGCGTGTCATAGTAGTACCGCCGTTGAACATACCACGTCTTTCCATCCGTGCCTTTGTCTAGCAGGCGCATAAGCTCGTAATGAGTAAACGGATAAGAGTTCTGGCTCAGCAGGTCGCCCGGTGCGGCAGGCATAGATGTGGGGTAACCCGGTTGCGTGCTTGACAGTACCGGGTCTCCACTCACTGTAATCGTCGAGCAACCGTACGCCCAGGATGTCGTGGGCCAGTTTGCAAGAGTATTGCCCGAAGGCTGTGCCATCGCGCAACTCCCAGGAGCGCTAGAAAGAGCGCTTGTCAACGTCACCTGATATGCCGACGGGTCTTCCTTCATCCGGATCGCGTTCAAGCCCACTGGCAGTAAGGAGGAAGCCGGTGTCACTGTTATAACGTGCAATACGGACCAGCGAAATAGCGAGCCTTGACCTCCGGTGAAGGAACCTGTACTAGCGATCATACAGCCGCTCTGCCCGGTGTACGTGCTGCCGGTAACTGCCGGGTTATCAACACATCCATTAGCGTTGCCGAATTGCGCGATCTGCTGTGCGGGAGTTCTGTTCGGATCTAACTCCGCGATCCATCCAAACGTGTCCTGTGTTGCTCCCAGGTAGTAGAAGAAATACTTGCCGTTTGCCCAATCCCCCGGCCTAAGGTACTGAAAAATACCCTGGTAGGTCACGAATTTTGGGTCGAACTCCTTCAGTAGGGTGTTTAGATCCCGACCCCACGGAAGTATCTGCGTGAACGTCGAATGAGGCATACCGCGAATTTGGTATGAATCTTGATTTGTCAGGTCCACGTCCTGGCCGGGAACGCTGTGTCCAGTGTAGACCACCTTCACGATAATGGGTGTGGTGTTGGGCGGAGTATTGCCCGACACTGGGCAATAGAAGGTGTTAGGGTCCACCGCGTCGAACGGAGCTGATAGTAGAGATAGACACTGCTGTGGGTTCCAGCCGTTCGGGTCCACATAATTGACCATCATCACCCCCAAGAACCGCGTCTCACCATCGGGTGCGATCCAGTACAGAGTAGGGACGCCGCCAACGGTAATCTGGCAATGATACCCGTATTTGTTCTCATCGCTGGCCTTCACGGGAGTTGGATGGCACATCACGCCGCCGCCGCTATCGGACATCGCAGTGAGTCCACCCCCTGTTACATCGTTAGGCAGCGTCAGGTTCCTGATGAGCGCACCAGTATGAGGGTCGATAGCAGAGGAAGTACGATCAGTGGCGGAGAATGTCGGGTACAGATAGTTTCCATTGTTCGCCGGGTCGATGGGGATCGGGTCGCCATAACCCACGCCTCCGGGAATCGTCTGCGTCATGAACGTTCCGGCCGCGTTTGAGCCGTCCGAAGGGCAGCTAATTCGAAAATAATAGAGCGTCGCTGCCTGTAGCGCCCGGCTGCTGTTGTTGCCCGTGAGGTTCCCTTCGACTGAGCGCTTCCCCACGACGAAAACACGGGAGCGTCCGGAGGTGATGTTCCCCGGTCGGCTGTCGGAATTGGCACCGGTGAAAAGAGCAGTATCGACGTCGTGCGCTAACGGCGTGTACGTCGGCGATGTGCTCACCGCGACCGTGCAGGCGCCGGTATCGGGCGCCGTATAGGCCAGGGTGACTTGCGTCGCCGTCGTCCCGGTCACCCGGACACTGGTAATGTCTGCAAGGCCCAGAATTGGAAAGAGCAGTATGATCGTTCTCTTCATTGTCAATCTCATGTGCTTCCCAGCCTCCTCCCGCACCCGACAGTCGTTCGTGCTGTCGTAGCAGATCGAATGCGTCGCCGATCATGGCGCCCAACTCGCGACTGTGAACCACGCATTTGCCTGCGATTGTTGGAGGTACTCATGAGCAATCCAAGCAGCGGAGTGCACGCTTCCAGAGACCCGGACTTCGTCGTAGTTCACATCCCCTGCCGCTTGGTGAGGATTGGTGTTCATGTATAAAGGATTGCTGATAATCGCCGAGTGTGCGCCAATTGACGTAGTGCCGACAGAGTTGCCATCTATGTAATAGCTCACGTTGGACCCATCGTATACTACTACGACATGATGCCAAGCGCCCAGCGAAAGTGCTGAAGAGGATGGAGAAACCACCCCTTCTACAGAACCTGCAGTAGTGCCATCGGCAAACAAGTCAATCTCGACGTTGTAGTACGGATACGCGGCCTGCCCAACATTAAGCAAACCTGCTTCATCCCCTGTGCTGGAGTGAACATATATCCATGCCGAGATTGTGAGGGAGTCTCCGTTGCCCATAGCTGAAGTGGAAGTACCTGCTGTAGCACGGTACTCATTTACGAATGTGGTTCCCCACGCTCCATCTACCTTCCCGGCCATAGCCGTCGGTGGGTACAAACTGCCGTAGCTGCTCTGCGTCATAGTATTGGATGCAGCCGTGGAATCATTCAGTGATAAGGTTGACCCATTTGGAAAATGCCACACTCCTAAGTAATCAGTCCACGTTGCTGTCGCTGAGCATTGGTACGAGGTTACGCCGACCTTTCCGACCCAAGCGTAAATCAGAGTATCCGCCGATGAGGAGCGGTCGTCTTTTACCCATGCGACGATAGCGCCGGTCGTGTTACTCCAAGACTCGATTTCCCAACTCAGAAGCGTGCTCCCCACCGAGTCCGAAGTGAAGATCAGGTCTGCCGGAACTGTCTGCCCGTTCAGGGCGACGGTTTGATTCACGTACCCGCCATGCGCCGTGTCGGCTAACTGGGGATAGGTCCCCGAAATCAGATTCGGGAAGGCGGACAGATCCGAGTTCGGGTGCACGTTGAACGTGAAAAGCTGTCGATGCGCGTACCCGTTCGGCCAGCTCGCCGCCACTCCTCCTGGGCCGGGAAAAGGGATAGTTTGACAGCAGGCCGGGAAGGCTAGGAGCGCCAGCAGGAAGGACCGGTGGTAGAGTTTCATCGCATCACCCTCCAGTTCAGTGTGATCGCGCCGGGGGCGATCGCGGACAGGGTGTTGTTGCAGACCTTAAAGCTAGCCGTGCCTGCAGTTGGGTACGCAATGATCGTCAGCATCCCACTCGTGGAGGGGATGTAACCGGTCGCCGCAGTCGGATCGCCGTTAAAACTGGCCAGCAGCACATCAGTCGGCAAGGCGCCCGTAGCCGTCGCCGTCACCGCGGTGGCACACGTCCCGGAGGAAATGGGACTGGTGCCGAGCACTGCGGTGCCACTCGCAATCGTTCGCGCCAAGGTCGCAACGGGCAACCCAACCGCAAGCACCTTACCAGACGTCCCGCTCCACTGCGGCACATTGGTGTCGGTGCTCGATCCCGGTCCGGTAACGCAGGTCGAACACCCCGCCATCTGCGTCCAGGTATTTGAGCCCGTGCAGAAATAGAGGTTGCTCCCGGCCGTCGCGTCCGTGGCGAAGTACATCTGCCCCGGCGCGCAGCCAGCCGGCTTTTGTGCCGTCGTCCCCTGCGCGACGCCGTTGATTTGCGTCCACGCGTTGTTGGCACACAGGTACAGGTTTTGGCCAGCCGCGGCTCCGGTGTTGAAGTACACCTGTCCGCTAACGCACGGCGGCGTCGGTACGCTCGCCCCTCCATCCACCACCGGGGCGATTATGGTCTGCCCGCAAAGCAGGCCTCCCCACAACATAAATCCTATTGTAATGAAGAATTTCATATTTAGAAGCTCCGAACAATCGTTGCGCTGAAGGTCGCGATCGCGGGATACACAGTCACTCCCGAGAGATTGCACAGCCGCACCGCGATCGTATTCGTGCCGCTCACGAGCATCGTTCCGAACAAGCCGGGCAGCAGCGCTGGCCAACCCGGCACAACCGCGTCCCCTAGTGCGGCACCGGGAACGGAGATCGCCTGATCGGCGGCGCAAGCGCCGTTGGGAATCCCTGGAAAACCTAGCGAGGCGCTCCCCTTGAAGTATGTCGGCACGACCGTGGCATCCACCGCGACCGTGCTCGTCCCACCCGTGTCTATCACCACAATCCCTTGGCCTGCATTCAGGACCTTTGTCGAGAGCCAGGCCCGCCAGTCGCTGCCGCCCTGCGCGTCCCAGGTTCCGTTGGTGGCAGTCCACGTCGCAATCGGAATCGTGTTAATCGGGAACGAGCTGATTCCCGTCTGCGCCTGACACCCCGTAGAGCAAGTGATGCTCAGATTGTGTCCCACCGTCACTGTCCCCGTCTGGTCCACATAGATGAATGCCGTCCCGGTGCCGCTTGTGACAGTGGCCGTAGCCGCCCTCTCGATGCTCCACACCGCGGTCCCGAAGCGGACATTGCACGGCGCCGCCGTGGAACATCCAGCCCCAATGGTCAACACCGTTGAACTGGTGAGCGTCACCCCCAGCGTCGATAGAACCCCGCTGCCGCTGCCACTACCACTACTCACGCTGCTCGGTCCCCATTGCGCCAAAACCGCGTTCCAAGCCAACACCTGCCCATCCGTCGCCGTTGTCGCCGCGACGGGCTGGCCCTGAATGCCGGTGACCACCAGTGCGCTCAGGTTGCCGCTGACGTCGCCGCTCACCGTCCCCGTAATCTGCGAGGAGTTGTAGTCCCCCGTCTGTGCCAATATGGCTCCCGT